>Ga0193726_1003211_pt1 | contig 10541 bp, 5 predicted proteins | sample H2c1metaG_FD_144928 | JGI IMG/M metagenome (GOLD analysis project Ga0193726, IMG submission 144928) | Soil microbial communities from a riparian zone of the East river system, Colorado, United States - H2c1 | ecosystem: Environmental > Terrestrial > Soil > Riparian zone | place: USA: East River... | reverse complement strand
TTCGACTCCCTCGGTCTTCCGCACTTGGCCGCAGGATAGCTCAACTCCTCCGAACCGCCGTATGCGGACCCGCATGTACGGTGGTGTGGCAGGGGCGAGCGGGTAACCGCTCCCCCTATGCCGATTTTTGTCCACGGTAATTCCGGGCCAATCATCGGTGCGGAAGGGCGAAGCCGGCAGGCCGTCCTTGTTGTAGAGATTGCAATACGGATTGCCGGCCCAGGCGTAACGGACCGCCACCGCAGCCGAGACCTGAGAACTGGAGACGACAACGGAGTTGCCATCGATTCGGGCGCCGGCCCAGTGAAATATCTTGTCGGCTCCGGCGACGGCGAATCCTTGAAGCTCCGTGCCGTGAGCTTCGAGGCCAGCGCCCACATGCTTGAAACGGAGACGCACTTGATTGCCCTCGATCTTCATCGATTCGTAGAGCGGACCGGAAGCGACATTCGACTGGGCGTAAGTCGTGCCCAATGCCCAGAGCGCAAGTCGGCGTCCGACCTCCGCCTTCTGGTGGGGATGAACGTTACCCGCTTCGCCAACATCGATGGTGACCGCAACTCCGGTGTTCGGAAGGCGCAGCGCCATCAGCTGCGCCTCGCGCAATTCTGCCCACTCGCTCTCCCCGGGTTCTGGCCTCCTTTCTCCGAAACTCGGTAACTGAACGACCAGAAAAGGGAAGTCGCCCTCCCCCCAAGCCTCGCGCCAGCCTTTGATCACGGCGGGCAGGAGCTGGCGATACTGATAGGCTCGCCCCGCGTTCCCCTCTCCCTGATACCAAACCGCACCCCGGATCGCATAAGGAATCAGCGGGGCAATCATGCCCTGATACAAGCCTGACGGTGGCCGCTCAACCGACGCCTGGGCTCGAAGGACTTCAATCGTGAAACCGGAGAGCGATTGGGGAGTAAAGGGCATCTGGATGCCCCAACCATCCTGCTTCAGGTCTTTGAACCAGATGGTGACCGGTTGCCAGTCGGCGCTGGCGGCAAGGGCCGGAGTCCCATAGTTGTCCCAGTCATAGATCGTGGGCTGCAGCGAATGAATCCGAAAAGCGCCCTTGCCACGGCAATAGAAGCGGATCCCGGCGTAGGTACTTAAATCCACCGGCGAGCGATCGGAACTGTAATCTGCCTGCAGCATGGATTCCTCTCCGGCATCGAGTTGTCCGGAGACGCGGGCGGCAAAGCCGGCCCCACCGCGCCCAGGCTGGGCAAGATCGAACGTGGCTTTGGCGGCCCTCTCCCAGGTGTAGGTCCAAGAGCTGCCGAAGGAGGTGCGGGCGTTGCCGTCATCAAAATTACTGAACGAGGTGGTCGCCGATTTTCGAGGATCTTCGCCGGCACTGATCAGCTGAAAATCGTCGAACTCGAGTTGAAAATCAGCCGGCCCGCGCGCAAGCTGCTTTGATTCCGGGCTGGCTGTCTCCCAATGACCAAGAATGCTTTTCAGTTCCGGTTCGGCCTCTAGCGACGACGCGGTCGCCCAATCCTCCGCGCCAGTCCCGGGCCATGAACTGTGGACCAATCCAATGGGCACACCAAGTTTCCGGAACAGTTCGCGTCCGAAGAAATACGCAACTGCGGAAAACTCTCCAGCGGTCGTGGGCGAGCATATCTTCCAGGCCGAGGCGACGTTCTGCTGTGGTTCCAAAGAGTCGCTCTGGGGGACGGTGAACAAGCGTATCTCGGGAAAATTCGCCGCCGGGATTTCCGTCGCTGCGCCCTCGGCTCCGCTGAGCGCGAAGGTCATGTTGGATTGGCCGGAGAGTACCCAGACCTCGCCCACCATGACGTCTTTGAGAAGAAGCGTCCGCCTGCCCTGCACGGTCATCCGCAGTGGCCCGCCGGCTTTCATGGGAGGCAGCGTGATCTTCCAGCGTCGATCTTTGCCGGCAATGGTTTCGCGGGAAACGCCTTCCATCGTGACCGTGATTGTTTCCCCTGGATCGGCCCAACCCCAGACCGGTACATCGCGTCCCCGTTGCAGGACCATGTGGTCGCTGAAAAGACCCGGCAGCACCGGATCAGCAAGAGCAGGGGTCGAAAACAGTGCGGCAAAGAGAATGACCAGCGGCAGCCAGGCGCGAGGCTCGAGGTTCGTCGGGTTGTTGATTTCTGGTGCCCTCATCATTGGGTCAATGGGAACGTGCCTTTGAGTGCGATGTTGCCCGAAGATCCGCCGACGAGAATGCCAAAGTCACCGGGATCGGCCTTCCACTGTTTCCGGGTGGCGTCGTAGTAGGAAAAAGCCCGGCGATCAAGCTTGAGCGTCACATTCCTGGATTCGCCAGCGGTGAGGTTGACCTTGGCAAATCCCTTCAACTCCTTGACCGGTCGCGGGACGCCGGCATGCGAATCGCTGACATAGAGCTCGGTGACTTCGGCGCCTTCGCGGTCTCCGGAATTCGTCACATCGAATGACACCGTAACCAAATCGTCTCCGCCTGCGCCACTTGGCGTGACCATCAGATGGCTGTAATGAAACGTGGTATAGGAGAGACCAAAGCCAAAGGGAAACAGCGGCTTGGTTGCGCTCCTGTCATAGTGCCGATACCCGAGGAAAATCCCCTCCGTGTATTTCACCTGCTTGGTCCCGGCGCCCGGATAGTAGCTTTCGAATACCGCGTTGTCCTCAAAGTGGCGATCGTAACTGATCGGCAACTTGCCCGACGGGCTGTACTGCCCGAACAGCAACTGCGCCAGTGCCGTGCCCCCTTCCTCGCCTGAGTACCACGTCTGCATGAGGGCGGGAACCCGATCGATCCACGCGTTCATGTCGACGGCGCCGCCAGAGGTGACGAGGAGAATGACGTTCTTGTTGGCCGCCAGGACTTGCTTGATCAGCTCGTCCTGTCCGGGAGGCAAGCGGAAGCTGCGGTCTGCGGCTTCACTCTCGCTGTCCGGGTCGAAACCGACGGATACCACCGCGACATCCGCTTGGGAAGCGATAGCCTTTGCCTCAGCCTTCACCACCGAGGCCGTATTCACAATGCCCATCCTGATATCCGGATTGCCATACACCCGGAAAAATTCCAGGCGCACCTTGTGAGCCCCAACCGCCAGATGCAGAGTCGTGCAATTTACTAGCGCCGTGGCACGAGTCCAGCTGTCGAGCAGCATTCTGTCATCGAGATAAAGTCGCGCACCGCCCAATTCGGCCGGGCCTTCAATAAAGATCTCATAATCGCCTTCCTCTTTGGCGATGTAATACCCTGACCACCGCGTGGATCGAGCTTCTGCGGGCGTACCGCTATATCCGCCCCAATCCGAGCCGCTGGTGACGTGCTGGTCCGCAACCAGCTCGTAAGGCTTGCCACTCAGGTCTTTCGATTTGAAATGCTCGGTTTTCAAGCCTGGCTTGCCGGTGGACGTCTGGGTGACAAAGTCCGTGCTGGCGGCCATTTCCGCGAGCGAAGGCAACCCGGAGCTATAGGTCACCCGGACGTCTTTCCTGGCGTAGCTGGCGATACCCTCGAGATAGCTGACCGAGCTGAAAGGACGTACGCCGGCACTGCCGCCACCGACGGGTTGTGCGGGATAAGCCCCGGGCCCGATGACCGCGATCGTCTTGATTTTCGATTTGTCGAGTGGAAGCAGATGATCCTGATTCTTCAGCAACACCATGCTGGAACGCGCGGCCTCCAGCGACACCGTCGTTCCATTCAAGTTGTAGAGCGGGATGGTGGTGTCGGTCTGGTCGCGATCGAGCCATCCGAATTGAATGGCTTTGCGCAGGATGCGGCGAACGTGACCGTCGATGGTGGCTTCGCTCACTCTGCCATCCTTCAATGCCGGCAGCAAGGTCGCGCGGTTCATGTGCGCTCCTGCCGGCATCTCGAGATCAAGACCGCCATTCACCGCAGCAACGCCATCGTAGGTCGAGTCCCAGTCAGACATCATGACTCCGTCGAATCCCCATTCCTTTTTTGCTACCTGATTGTTGAGGGAATCGTTCTGCGTCAAATGCTGGCCATTGGTGAGGTTGTATGAATCCATGATGGCGCAGACGTGCGCCCGCCGCACCGCCGCCTCAAAGGCAGGAAGATAAATTTCCCGCATGGTGCGTTCGTCGATCAGAGCATCGGAGTTATGGCGGTCGTATTCCGAGTTGTTGCCCATGAAATGTTTGATGGTGGCACAGACTCCCTGCGACTGCAGACCTTCCACATACGACACAGCGGTTTGCGCCGCCAAAAATGGGTCTTCGCCGAAGTACTCAAAGTTGCGGCCGTTCAGGGGGGCGCGGTGAATGTTCACCCCCGGGCCCAGCAGGAAATGGACGCCGCGAGCGCGCGCATCTTCCCCCAGTACAACGCCAGCGCGGCGGACGAGATCGGCGTCCCAGGTGGCGGCCAGCGCAATGCCCCCGGCAAGGGTCGTGGAGGGGCCATAGTTTCGCACCCCCACGGGACCATCCGCCATCTTGAAGGCGGGCAATCCAATGCGGGGAATGGCCCGGATGTAAAATTCCTGATCGCCGCCAATGTAGTCGATCTTTTCCTCCAGCGTCATCTTGCCGAGGATCGACTCGACGCGTTTGTCGACGTCGGCCTGCGCGGCTGCTTTGGGCGCTGACAGGGAGGTCAGAAGGACGGCAACTGCGGCAATCAGATGCTTCTCGTTGCGCATGTCGCGTTACCTCGAAGGATTTTGCCGCGAAGCTCGCTCCGGATCGAGCGAAAGCGCCAGTTGCTGGCCGGATGCCGGCTCGACCACCAAAGAAACAGCACTGCAATTGTCCACGATCCAGTCCGCTCCGGCGGCTTTCAGTTCCGGATCTTTGACCGTAGAGCGAAATGCGACCACCCTTGCGCCCGCATCCTTGCCGGAACGAATGCCGGCCGGAACGTCTTCAAACACCACGCAATCCTGGATGGGAAATCCCAAGACATCCGCGCCTTTCAGATAGGGCTCGGGGTGGGGTTTGCCATGCTTAATGTCGCTCGATGTCACTAGTCTTTCCGGAACGGGCAATCCTCCCGCGCGAATTCTGACCTCGGCCAGCCGGCGGGAACACGAGGTTACGATGGTCCATCGGTTGGGTGGAAGCGCGTTGAGCAAATCGCGCGTTCCCGGCAGAGCCACGACACCTTCCAGGTCTTCGATTTCACCATTGAGCACCACGAGATTCTCCAGTTCATGGTCCGCATTCGGCAGGTAGTCGCGGATGGTCGAAATGCTGGGTCGACCATGGGCCCGATGTACGACTTCTTCAGGATCGAATCCGTGTTCGAAAGCCCATTTTGTCCAAACCCGAACTACGGCAGGGGTCGAATCCACCAAGACACCATCAAGATCAAAAAGAAGTGCGCTACAGCGAATTTGAACCATGCACTACGATAACAAAAACCGCCATGGCTCACTTCTCTTCAATGATCGCGAGGTCCCAGGGCTTGAGCGTCAGGGTTTGCGACGAAGTGACCCTGGCCTGCGCCAGCAGATCTTCGCCCGCTCGGTATGGGTACTGGAACGTCTGCGTATCGCTCGAATAATTCAAGTAATAATGGAGCGTGTGACCATAGCGGTTGGTGCCGTGCTTGGCATGCACGGGTGCGGGAAGCTGCTGATCGGACCCGGTGAGTCCAGCCATCTGCAACACGTCGAGTAACACTTTGTCCTGCAATTTGTCCGAGAGTACGGTGCCTTCGTAGGTTAGCGTGCCGCTGCCAAGCTTGTTGCGAGTAATTGCCGGATATTTTCCGAAGAAGGGATGATCGTAATAGGCCAGGGCCCGCGCGCTTTCAAGGATGAGCATTTCCGCCCACTCGGAAACCTTATTCTCGTCTCCGACCTTGAAGGGATCACCCTGCAAGGCCAGCGGCGTGCGCAGGCTCGAAAACTCCTGATAACGGAAGCCGGCAGCCTGTCGAAGCGGCCCCGGTGCCATGCTCCAGCGGACGGTGTCGTATTCGTTGGTGAATCCGCTCTTGAAACTCATGACCAGGTTCCCGCCGCCGCGCACATACTCGACGAGCCGGTTTAGGACATCGTCGCTGGCGACGTACAACGGCGGAACCAGGATGACTTTATACTTGGTGAGTTCGGTGCTCTCCGGGAAGACGAAATCCACGCCGATGTTCTCGTGGTATAGCGTGTTATAGAACTGGCGCACCATCCAGCTATAGTCCACGTCCTCGCTGAATTTCATGAAGTCGATGCCATGGCGCGAGTCATTGCTGAACAGGATTGCGACTTTGTTGCTTGGTTTGAAATTGACGATCCGCGGGCCTACGCGTTGCAGCTCATGCGCGGTGCGGCTCACTTCCGCATAAGCTCGATTCGGTTCCAAATCGTGGGAGAGCACGCCCTTCCAATAAGTTTCCTGGCCATAGTGAATCGAGTGCCAGTGCCAGTATTCGACCATGTTCGCGCCCGACGAAAGATGGGTGTAGACGTCAAGCCGGAGCTGGCCGTCGTAGGGAGGGTATTGCTGTTTGGAATCCCACCCGATGGTCTGCGCGTTGGTTTCGGTTACAAGATAGTTCGTATGCTTGAGGGAGCGAGTGTAATCGCCGGGCAGGCTGGAACCGATGCCATCAAACCGGTCTTGGGTGCCGTGATAAGGATTGACCGCCACGACGTCGAGATTCTTGCTCACGTCGTTCTCGTTTATCTCGGGGCGAGGCGGCCCGGCGAGATCATGAGTGACGAATTGGTCCGGGCGCCTGTACTGATTCACAATCGTGGCCTGCCATGCCAGGAAATCGGTTGTGATCGATTGCGAATACCGCTCCCATTCCAGCTTCCATCCGGGATTCAGGATGCCTTCCCGGGGAGGAACTTCGGTCCAGTCGTTTAACCGCTGGCCCCAGTAATTCAATCCCCACTCCCGGTTGAGCTCATCGACGGTCTTGAATTTGTGCTGCAAATAGCTTACGAAGCCAGCCTGCACGTCATGATTGGCGGCGCTTCCGCCCGGAGTTTCATTGTCAATTTGAAAGCCAATCACGGCGGGATTGTCTTTGTACCGTTCCACGATTTTGCGGATCACCCGTTCACAATAAAAGCGGTAGACGGGACTCAGTAAATCGACATTTTGACGGAGGCCATAGCCGATGGTTTGCCCGTCGAGCTTGGTGATGACGATTTCTGGGTGCTCCTTATACATCCAGGCAGGGATCGAGTAGGTCGGCGTCCCCATGATGACCTTGATGCCCGCCTGGTGCATGCGCTCGACGACTCGATCCATCCATGCATAGGCAAAGCGGCCGTCTTCCGGTTCCCAAAGTCCCCAGCTCGATTCGCCGACGCGCACCACGTTAATGCCCGCCTGTTGCATCAGTTCGACGTCTTTTCCGAGGCGTTCATAGGGCATGTACTCGGTGTAATAGGCGGCACCGTAGAGAACGGTGTCCATCTGGTTGGGGGCGAATGCGGGAGACTGCTGAGCCACGGCGGAAACCGGGGATAGCAGTAGGGCCGCTGCAAGAGTGAAGAGAGGCACACGCAGAATAAGATGTCTCGTGGATCCGAGGGACGAAGAGGCTGTCGACAAGCGTCTCCCTGTATACTTTCCGCGGGCGGGGCTGTCAATTGATTTATTGTTTATTCTGTAGCGCAAAACAACGCGAACGAGGCTTATGCTCCCTTTCACCGACGCTGAACTGAAGACTGAAATTTCTACCAAGACAGCCCGCTTGCAAGATTTCATGCAGCAAAAGAAATTGGCGGCTATTTTCCTGGCCCAGGTTCGGAATTTCGAATGGGCCACGGGCGGGACCGGCGACAACCAGGTAGGGCGCGCGAGCGAAGTTGGTGCGGCATCGCTTCTGCATGCCCGGGATGGGCGCAAATTCTTGATTGCCGCCCACAGTGAAGTTCCGCGCCTCATCGAAGATGGACTGTGCCGTCTTGGATATGAAGCGGTGGAAGTGCCCTGGTACGAAAAGCAGCCGGACTTTGGCAAGCTCCTGGGGCTCGCCGGGCTGATCGGCAGTGATGTCGATCGCGAGGGATGCAGGACGGTGAACATCGCGTCTCTGCGCTATCCACTGAGCCCGGCAGAAATTCTGAAATACCGTTCGCTGGGCCGTCACTCTGCCGAAGCGGTCGAAGAGGTCACCCGGCAAGTGAAACCCGGAATGAGGGAACGGCAGATTGAGACGATGATCGCCAATGCGCTGATGCAGCGCGGGATTCGTCCAACCGTGCTGCTCATTGGATCCGACGATCGGATTTTTCGTTTTCGCCATGCCCTGCCATCAGATCGGGCGGTCGAGAAGTACGCGATGGTCAATATTTGCGGCAAAAAATGGGGATTGGTCTCTTCCGTGACCCGGTTCGTACACTTCGGAGCGCTTGCGGGCGAACTGAACAAAAGACTGCATGCGGCTGCGACCGTGAATGCGAAGTATTCGCACGCGTTAAAGGCGGGCGCGAAGATTTCAGACGTTTTTCGGCAGGCCACGGAATGGTACGCGGAACTGGGGTATCCGGGGGAATGGAAGTTCCATCATCAGGGCGGCGCGACCGGGTACAACGAGCGCGAATATTTGATCACCCGGGACTCGACCGAAGTGGTTCTGGATCACCAGGCGTTTGCCATGAATCCTACCGTGCAGGGGGCCAAAGCCGAAGACACGATTCTGGTGCAGCAGGACCACACGGAAAACCTAACCGCTACCCAGGATTGGCCTCAGATCAGGGTGACGGTAGGCGGGCGGGAGTATGAGTCGGCCGATGTCTTGATTCAAGGCGCGACGCAGACGAATTGGGCGTAGTTTTTGATCCTGAATGAAGTGCGAGAAAGGGCAGGATGGGCCGTCGCCCCGGAACTGCTTTGTTCGGACCTCTCTCGCTCCAGCGCTTTCGCGCGCTGGGCGAAACCGGGTGATCCCCTGGCGGCCGGCCGCGGCCATGTCTCCCGCCGCGCTGAAAACCGCTGGATCCTCGGGATGACGGACGGACTGGGGGTTTACGGTCTGGCGATCCGAATGAGCGCGGGCAGCACATCCCCGAAACGGCTGCCTCCCGTGGGCTTTCCAAAATCGAAATAGATCCGGCGGTACAAATCATAGAGGGGATGGTAAACCTCTTGTGCCTTCGGTTCCGGAGCGAAGACGGTGTGTGACGGGCAGATTTGCGTCTGGGCTTCCTCGATCGTCGAAAATGCCCCGGCCGCCAAGAATGCGAAGATCGCGGAGCCAACCCCTGTCACTTTGCTACTCGGAACCAGCACAGGCCGGCCCAGCACGTTGGCATACACCTGATTCAGTGCCGGATTATTCTGCGGAATGCCGCCGCCATTGATCACCCGCAGCGTGGGAGCGCCGTATTCGCTCATCTGATCGAGGATCACCCGTGTATGGAACGCCGTTCCTTCAATCGCCGCGAACAATTCGTCCTGCGCCGTGTGTTGCAGGTTCCAGCCCAAGGTGATGCCGCCGAGGTTCGGGTTCACCAACACGGTGCGGTCGCCATTGTCCCAGGTCATTCTCAGCAGTCCGGTTTGTCCCGCCCGGTAACCCTCCAGCCCTTTGCTGAGTTCCGCTACGCTGGTGTTGGCCCGACCGGCGACAGCGCTGAAAATGTCTCCCGTGGCGGAGAGTCCAGCCTCGATGCCGGTGAACTGCGGATGCACGCTGCCCCGAACCACTCCGCACACACCAGGAATCAATTCCGCTTGATTCACATAAGCGATGATGCACGTCGAGGTGCCGACCACGTTCACCACGTCGCCTTCTTTTGCCCCTGCTCCGATCGCATCCCAATGCGCGTCGAAAGCGCCGACGGGGATGGGGATGCCCGCTTTCAATCCGAGCTTCTCCGCCCAGACTGCTGAGAGTCTTCCCGCGACTTGATCGGAGGTGGCGTAGACTCCATCGAGCTTCTCGCGCACGCCTGTCAAAAGGGGGTCGAGCTTGGACAGAAAGCTCTCTGGAGGCAGACCGCCGAGTTGCTCATTCCACATCCACTTGTGACCCATTGCGCAGATGCTGCGCTTCACCCGCTTGGGGTCGGTGATGCCGCAGAGGGTGGCAGCGACCATGTCGCAATGCTCAAACGCAGACACGAATTGGTCGCGCTTGTCAGGATTGTGGCGCAGCCAATGCAGCAGCTTCGAAAATCCCCACTCGGAGGAATACACGCCTCCGCACCAGTCAATGGCCTGCAGCCCTTCGCGATGCGCGAGTTCGGTGATCTCGGCGGCTTCACCTTTGGCTCGATGATCGCACCAAAGGTAATATTCATCGAGCGGTACGAGATTCTCGCCCACCGGGATCACGCTGGAACCGGTTGTATCGAGAGCGATGGCTTCGACCTGATCGCCGGGGATTCCGGCTTCCTTCAGGGCCTGCCGGGTGGCGGCAGCCAGCGCACGCATGTGATCGGCGTGTGACTGGGTGGCGTAGTCGGGGTCATGGCGCTTGCGATGAAGGGGATATTCAGAAACGGCGGAGGCCAGCAGCCCGTGTTGGCTGTCCACAATGGAAACGCGGACGCTGAGGGTGCCGAAATCAACTCCTGCGACAATCGACATGGGGTTCCGGAAAGCTAACTAGTCGCGATGCCAGTACATCTGCCATCCCAGATAGCGGG
>Ga0193726_1003210_pt1 | contig 10542 bp, 11 predicted proteins | sample H2c1metaG_FD_144928 | JGI IMG/M metagenome (GOLD analysis project Ga0193726, IMG submission 144928) | Soil microbial communities from a riparian zone of the East river system, Colorado, United States - H2c1 | ecosystem: Environmental > Terrestrial > Soil > Riparian zone | place: USA: East River... | reverse complement strand
TGAAACTTTAAAAATGAATTAATCGATTATTGTAAAAGAGATGTTATTTCTTTATTTCAAGTTATAGATAAATTTAGAAAATTGATATTTGATTTGATTTGTTTAGAATAGATGTCTTAAGATTTCCTACTATTTCTTCCCTAGCTTTTGGAATATTTAGAAGTAATTTTCTACTTAAAGATCTAAAAATACCTTTAATTTTTAATGAGATTTATACAGATATAAAAGACTCATACACAGGAGGATCAGTAGATGTTTTTAAACCTTATGTGGAAAATATTAAAGGTTATGATGTTAATTCTTTATATCCATATATTCTTAAATTTTGTAAAATGCCTGTTGGTACAGTTAAATATTTTACGGGTGATATTTCTTTAATTGGAGATATTCCATATGGTATTTTCGAAGTAGCGAAGTAGAAGTAGAAACCCCCTAAATATCTAAGACATCCTATATTACAAGTAAAAGCTAGAACAAAAAAAGGTGGAACTAGAACTATTTCACCATTAGGTAATTGAACTTCATGATATCATTCAGAGGAAATTAAAAATGCAATGAAATTTGGATATAAATTTAAGATCTTGAGAGGTTACACTTTTGATTCAGAATTTATTTTCACAGACTATGTAGATAAAATTTATTCTTATAAAACTAGCGTTAATCCAAGGGATCCTATCTATATTATTTCTAAGCTGCTTTTAAATTCTCTCTATGGAAGATTTGGAATGTCTCCTGAAACTAATAATCATATTATTATTAGTAATGATAACGAACAATTTATTATCGAAAATAAAATATTAAATGTTTTAGATTTAAAGAATGGTAATTATTTATTAACTTATATGAAATAGACTAATCGTAATACTAATCTAAATATATCAATACCTATTGCTTCTTCTATTCCGGCTATGGCCCGGGTTTATATGTCACAAATTAAAAATAATCCTTTATTTGAATTACTTTATACTGATACGGATAGTGCATTTACAGATAAATCTATTGATTCTAAACTTATAGGTACAAAATTAGGACAATTAAAATTAGAGCATGATTTTTTAAAAGCCGTCTTTCTTGCTCCTAAGGTTTACGGAGGAATAGAAAATTTATTCAATGAGAATTTAATTCCTTCGACCTATATTAAAGTTAAAGGTTTAAAAGACTCAAAACTTCTAGACTTTAATAGTTTACAAAAGTTATTAATTAAAAACAATGAATTATCTATTTCAAATGAAAAATGGTATAGAAATTTTTAAGAGGGTAATATTTCTATTAAAGAAGAGTTATATACTTTAATGGTAACAGCAAACAAACGTATTCCCATTTATGAAAATAATGTTTTCGTGGATACAAAACACTACACATTGAAAAACGGTGTAATAATTAATGAGGGATTATAATTTGGACATATAAATCAAAAACAAAAAATTATTTAATTAGTTTTTTACCTTTCAGAATTATGATAGGTTTTTTTCAAATAAATTTGTTAAACCTTACTTATATCTAATAAAATTTTTACATCCCCTATTTGGTTATATCACAAATTGGTGTACGTAGCTGCGCTACTAAGTTCAAAGTTTTGTACTGATTTGTCAAATACTAAAATAGTCTCAGTTAAAAGTCTAGTATTTTAATAATACAAACATTATTTTAACTTATCATCTAACAATACAATTAAAATATTTCTTACCCTTTTTTCTGTAATACACCAATTATTTGTTTTAGAAAAAAAACCTTAGTTGTATTTTGTTTATCGTACACAAGTAAGGTAAAAAAGATTTAAATCTTTTATTTTTATTTAATTGCACGCAACCAAGCGCATTTAGTTATAAGGAAACAGCGCTCAGCAAGGCTACAGAAGGTTACGTACAATGTGATGAAATGCATAAGACGATTAGACAGCAATAATTTGTCAAACTACGGAAACGAAACATCAGATGAAGTTTATCTAAGTATAATAGTAGATAGGAAAAGAAAAATACAATAAGTATAAGTACTGCCATATTATACTAAATAAAATAATTACGTAATCATATATTTTTAATTTAATATATCCTTAAGATTTAATTTACCTTCTTTAGGTATTTCAGGAATCAATAATAATTCTTTTTTAAAATTATAATACAAAACAACAAACATTTTATTATCTTTTTTAATAATTTCTAAATTATTATCTTTAATATTTTTAATTATCTTCTGATGGAATTTAACTAAAATTTTTACATTAGAATAAATTCAAATATATTCTTGTTTAACCAATTCTTCTAATAGACCTAATTGATTTGGATGTGTTCCAAAACAATCGTGAACGGGTATAATATATTTCAATTTGTTACGCGTGTCCATTTGTCCACTTTTAATTGTATTTATTATTTTAATTAAGTGACTAGCATCTAAAGAATGTATGATATTAGGTATAATTGCCTGAATTTGTTTTCTATTATTTATTTTATCCTCAAACTCTTTCAGTACTAAAGTTTTGTTTTTACTACCCATACTAATAAATACTTTATTTATTTTAGAATTTAAATAATGTTGAGTCAATTTTAGTCCCCCAGGAGTCAACCATGATAAAGGAATTTCTAATTTTATCATTAATTTACTAATATTCATAAAATAATCATAAATAGATTTTAAAGATGGAAACAACTCAAATATTTGATTGTATATAATTTCAGCTATTTTAAAAACTTCTTTTGAATTAAGATATAAAGGTTTAATTATTCCAGGCTAATAAACAATTTTATCCTTTTACTCTATTTATGCACTTTGCTCTCCCCTTTTTTATTTTCCCCTTTTGTGTAATACTGTGTGAAACTCTCAGGATGTTCAGTGTTTTCAGAATTAAATAAATCACCGCTTTCTATGCTAAGATTTTGCTAAGTTTTGCTAAGATTTTTGCATCTTGTAGGCTTTAATAAATTATTAATAATTACATTCTCGCTGGATGAAATTTGATTGAATATTTTTACCAGCTCCTTTTGAGTATTTTGAGTCGAAGTCTCCTTCGAAGTAAACGGTTTGTAATTTCTTTTGTAATTGTAAGGCAATTCCATATGTTGTAACATTATAAACTTTAGTCATTATTGAAACTTTTAAAATATCTCTAGTAAGTTTTACATCAGCTAAAGAAGAAAAATCAGGATTAAAAATACCATATTTATTTATAGCTTTATTAATATCAACCGTAATTTCTTAATAAATATCTTGCACATCATCTGAATTAGTTTGTGGTGTCAATTTAACTTTTTTTTAGCTAGTTCTTTATCTAGTAATAATGTAGCTAATTGTTGAATTCCAGAACAAGTAGCATCTAAGAAAACAGGTAATTTTACTTTATAATTAGGATCATCATGAATGTTTTTTAATGTTAAACAAAAATGCAGCAAATAAAAACTTACTTTCAGCTTTTTTAATAAAATAAATATCTAAGTTAATAAATTTTTCGTAATTATCTTTAACCCAATTAATTCTATCTAGATATGGTTTGTACTTATTGATGTATCCTTTCTTTTAGCATTAAATAAATTTGCTCCATAGATATATAAATATTCTATACCTTGTTCAGTTAAAATTTCACCTGTATATAACAGTAATAAAGATGCACTTAAATCACTACCTTGATAAGAAATAAAAAAGAATTAGTATATAATCTGCCTCTTCAATCAGCATGAGTATTTAAATAAATAGGTATATTTTGATCTCTATCAGCTATTTTTATAGTAATAGCTTGTTGCAATCTTTAAGATTCTGATCTTTGATCATCAGTATAAAATAAAGAATTTCCTTTTTTAGCTACAAAATCTAATAAATCTATATTAATTTCAAATTGAATAGAATTTAAATAATTTACAGAGTTGTATAATAACTCTCTATTTTCCAATTTATGTTTATTAGAAGGGGAATCTGTATAAATTTCTTTTTTTAAAATATTATTTTTTAAAAACCCTCCATATTTTGATCTTTTCATTTAGCAGGTTCACATAACATAGGTAATGTTGAAGGTGGTATTATTAAATTTTTTTATTTCATCTAAATAATCTTTATTAAACTTAACTAATGCAATATCAGATTCCTCTTGATTAAGATCTTTATATATAATACTTGCAAAAGTAAAACAAGTTAAAAAATAATCACCTAGTAATAAATATCTTTTATCCGTAATATTATTAATTTTTTTAAAATCATTTCACTCTATATTATCTTTTGATTTACTTTTTACTACATTTTTGTAATAATAGTATATAATATTGTTACCTATTCTTTGAGCTAAAGCGTTGTAGCCTAATTTCTTGTGATAGGATATAATTAAAGCAAAAGTAATTAATACATATTCTAAATTTTCAATTGTATCTGTTATAACTGGAATAATTCTATTAGATCTTCTTTTGTAATTAGCTAAAGCTACATTTTCATGAACATGTTTAATGACTTTTTTAAGATTACTACTTAATTTTTTATTTTCACTCATACTATTTTTGACTATAATAACTCATTCACTTTCTATATATTTTTGAATTTCATGTTTTCGTTTTTCAAGCTCCTGATTATCAATATTTTCACAAAATTTTAAATTGTTGATTAATTCTCCAATAGTATCTAAAAACCTAAATGTTAAATTATTCTCAGTTTTTATATCCAATGCGTTATTTAATATAGTATTTGAACCAACTGATATTTTATTTTAGAACGCAAAGTTTGATGAAGCTTTCATGGTAGCGAGAGCGAAAGTAGAAAAGGGTGAGCTATAGATAGTTGAAACGATCCGAATGGATGCATTGGTAGAATAAAAAGAAAACCCCTCTTTGATATTTCCTTTAAATATGTATTTCTAGATGAAGTGCTATATTTTCTAACACCTAATTCAGTATTCTCTTTTTTCTTCTTTCTATTTAAATAGTTAAACTCTAACTTAGAATCTGTAAATTGACTTCATACTATTATTTCATGTCATTTTTTAAGCACATCAAGGTTATACAAATGTCAATTATCTTTAATTGATTGTCATGATTTAATTTCATTTAAGTGATTTTTTAAATCTTCTATCTCTATTTTTGTTGATGCTAATTCATTATTATGTTGTTTGAATTTCTTTTTTGCATATTTTTAACTTCCTTCTGTTATTTTTTTAATAGAGAGGTTTTCAGATTGATTAGTTAATTCTATTATTTTGTTCTCCACGTTTTTAATTGTTTAGGTATATTTGTACACATTTCTTTAATTAAAATATCTCAAGTATATTTAGCATTATATTGTATATATTCAATTATACTTATTAAAATTTTCTGATCCTTGTTGGACGTTATCGTCAACTCTCCTAATAACTTAGGTTTGTATTTAATAGGATAAGTTCTTTTAAAATTTTCGATATCTATTAGATCATACATTTTTTATTAACCTTGGTAGATAATACTAAATTTGAGGTGTTATTTGTGAAAGGATATATAAAATTCATATTTAATCAATCCTTACTCATACCACCAGATAGTTTTATTAAAAATCAAGATAAATTAAATTGGGTAGATTTTAAAGCACTTCGATTTGAAATGTTTCCGCCACTTATATCTAGATTGCTTAATTTAAATAAAGTAGCAATATTTTACATATTTAACCCATTTCTAAATTCAAACAAACAGTTAGAAGAAATACTTTCCGCATTTTTTTTATTTTATCTTGAAAAGTTCCAAATATTTGATGCATTAATTCATTTTTACTATTATGACTAGTATTATCATATATTAAATGACCTATTAATTTTTCTATTGTTATTTCTAGAACTATCAGAGTTGTACTCATTTTTATTATTTTTATATTATCATCTTCATTAAAATAAGATTTAGGATAAACTCTTATTATTATTATATTTTGTTGATTATCTTTATCTGTTCTTATATTAGATATTTGCTCTATTCAGTTATTTTAATTATTATAGTCAAAGTCCCCTCGGATGGCTGCAACTGAAGTTTGTAAATGCATAGTATTCATCATATTATGCAAATTCTCAAAACGGCGAAGTAATGTAGCAAAAATTATAACAGTATTTGTATTATTCATTTTTATTTTTTATTTTTTATTTTTATTATTTTAAAAGAGATTTATTTTAAAAAGAATATCTCTTGAAATCTTTTTTTTATTTTTTATCTTACCTTATTAAAACCTGAAATCTTTTTATTGATTTTTTATATTACCTTATACTTATACTTATATTTAGACTTATACTTATACTTATACTTAATAAATACTTAAAATAATAATATATATTTGTTTTAGGGTAACCCTATGAAAGCAACAGATCAGCTAAAATAACTGCGGTGAACAACTTCTGAGCTCTCGAAACCTATCCTAAACAAAAAACCTAAACACTCCCTAAAAGTATCTTCCCCTATACATATCCCTACTCACTAACATAGTGATTTAGTATTGACTTTCTTTCCTTATGTCTTTATTGTTTAGTTCTGTATAATAAAGTATACTCACAGCATACATCACACATACTTAGTCTTAGTAATCGAGACCTTAGTAGCATAGAATTATACAATAATAAAGTACTAGTATTCATACTAGATCGAGACTAGTTATCCCTCACTAACCTTAGTTATTATTGATTTATTTAAGTAGGGCTTACATATTTACTATTATTTAAGGATTAATTTCATTCTCTCTGTATTATTTATATTAATTTAGTTTCTAGATAAATTCTATAGATCTCTAGTTCGCAGCAATACAATAGACTACTACCTCATAGAGTAAGTTAATTAGTCTAGAGTAATGTAGTATTTAATTATTTAGTATTTAATTTAATGAAATTCTATCAGTAGTTATGAATTATTGAAATTATATTTATTTAGTTATTAATATATATCGCTCGTGATCATCAATGACCAACACTTAGTGATTTATAATTTTATTTTAATTCTTTATTTAGTTCTGATTTAATTATTAATTAATTCGTTCACTACTCCTTAAGTTATTACTTAATATTTCAGTATTTCTTATTAATTATGTATTTATTTCGAGTTATCTATATTTTAATTATATATAGTGACAACAATCTCTATAGATCTCCTCAGGAGATAATTAATTAGTCATTAGGAATTAGTCATTAGTCTTTAGTATTTATTGTTTAGTATAAAATACTTGAATATTAATTTATTCTTTCAGTAGCAATTACATTGTGACCGCTTTCAGGATTATTTTTTTATTTATGTCTGTAGTTTGTTATATTAATTTTAGTTTTTTCTATATAATTTTCTATCTCTAGGGACTTCGAATTCTCTACCGAGTACTGAGTTTGGATAACTGAGAAATTACAGACCATAGTTGCGATGTTTAGTTTCACAAATAGGGATATTTAATCTTACCTTACTTATATATTATAAATTATTTCTATATATGATTAGTTGTATTCTCGCTGTTGTGTAAAAAGCAAGTGATTAGAGTATTAATTTATACCTTATAACCACTAGTATACTCCATATAATTAGTTTCACAAATATGGAGATTTATATCTTAATTTTTTCTATATTACTTTGTTAAGTAGATTACTTGTATTCCTCCTACGAATGATATTTATTATAGAATATTCTAAGTTATATTAATATTAGTTTTATATTTTATTCTTACCTTTCCTATTTATTACTGCAATTTAATTTAACTATAAGATCTCAGGTATAAGTATTAGTTGTACCACCTTCGCTTTAGGTATGTAGTAGTATAGCAGTATAGCATATAATATAGTGAGGGTATTTTAGTTCTATATTCTTTCTTAATTCTATTTATCATAGTTCATTTTCTATTTCTCTTGCTCTTGAAAAGCAAGAGGATTGTAGAAATTGTATAAAATAGAGTATATCCTTTAAAGTATTAACACCGAGGCTGGAAGTAGGAGAACCCTATAAGAATACTCGTTTATAATTAGAGTGGTTGGTTTATTAGGTATATATTTATAAATTCCTAAATTCTTACTGCAATTTAATTTCTTGCTGCAAATCTAAGTATCTTAACTATAAGGTATCTGGTATAAGGTATCTCTAGTTATTGCTTCGCTATGCTAGCAGAGATCCTATATATCCAATCTAAGGTATCCTCCTCTTTAATTCAATATTTAATTTTAATATAATTTTTATTTAAAGGGGTTTTACTTTTGTACTTTTTTTTTAATTTTTAATTTTTAATTTTTAATTTTTAATTTTTAATTTTTAATTAATTTTATTTTCTTTTATGTTAATTCTTTTAATATGCTAATCCAAGCTCCGCGTACCTATATTTAATTCCACTCCACCTGACCTCAAGAGTAAGAAACCACCGAAGAAAATTGAAATTTATTGATTATTTATTTATTTATTTGATTGTATACCTAAAATAAACAGAAATTCTTTATTTTACTTCTCCGAATACTACTACTTACTTTTGTTGTTTTTGTTTTGTGTTTTGTTTTTGTTTGTTTTTTTATAAATATTCTTTTATTAATAGAAACCTCCTTTAACTACTTTAATTTATTCACCTTCACTGTAAACACAATCCAATACTATAGCTAATCCAATCTATAGCATTCACTCCTGTACACCTCTGCTTTAATTCCTTCACTAGCTTATTAATTTCTTTGTACTAGTACTACCTCCAGAGGATTACAACCACCGTTAGAATTAAAATCTAGTTATTATAACTAAGCTAAGAAAAACGAATGCAAATACAATGCAGATGTCTCGACTTCTTAATTAATTTTAATTTAAATTCTTTTAATGCTTTGAATAAGCTAATCCACTTCTATAAATTAAACCCAGGACCTCCAGAGGAAGAAAACCAACGAGAAAAATGAAAATTATTTATTAGATTGAATATTATATTCTAGGCCTATAACGTTCCTTCGCTTTACATAAGAGGACTTCCGCACACTCTTAGATTAATATATACCACCTTCACATTCCACAAGATGAGAAAAACCAAGAGTAAATTGGATATTTCCCTACTATAACGTTCATTCACTGTTAAGTTTTACTTTAGTTCATTCTCTTAGTTATTATTTTCTTTATTATTTTCTTGTTGATGAATCCCTAACCTCTACTATAACGTTAATTCCTTGTATTGCTCTGCTATTAATCCTTCACTCACTAGCTTATTAATTATCCCTGCTAGCATACCTCAAGATGAGAAGACAACTAGGCACCAACCTAGCATTGCCTCTACCTTCTTAAATAATTTATTTATTCTTTCTAGGATTCTTAATTCCTATGCACTACTATAAGAACAATCGCTTTACTCTAAGGACTAGCTCACTCTCGTATGTTAGTTTAATTTGGTTCATGCTACACAGGACTAGCTGATGAGGGACTACCAAGAGTATAAATATTAAATCTCTCGAGATATACCTGAGATACAAATAATGCAAAATTGCATCTGGTCTCTTCCTTTAATATAATTATATTTTATTTTATTTTATTTTAATACATTGAATAAGCTAATCCAGTACTATAAGATCGATCGCTGCTTGTTTACACAACTATGCAGGACCTCACTCTCTTAGATTAGATTAATTTTATTTATTAAATCCACGGTTGTTCTAACGAAAGCAAGAGACTCAAGTTAATAAACCAACGTAGCAGATGATTGTAGTACTAGAAGTCAGGGACCAAAGTATGCAACTAGCATCTGTCTCTTCCTATGCTATGATTTAATTTTTATTTATTCTTGCTAGCTGTGAAGTTTACTATCCACTCCTATCTCTAACTTCTTGTACACCTCTGCTGTAAAATAACTTCTTGTACACCTCTGCTGTAAAATAAGTCACTAGCTATTTTAATTACTTTGTACTAGTACTTCCTCAAGTATAGGGGGAACCAACAAGAGTATAAATATTAATCTATGGAGAGATGTCCTACATATCAGGGATTGCGCTAGCGAGAGCTAAGGTTATAGTAGTGTATAGGCATTCATAGGCAGATATATAATAAATAATTATTTAGTAAGGAAGAGACAGATGGTTTTCATCCTTTGTTCTCTAGATCTATAACTATCAGATTTATTTAAAATTCTCGTCTTGTTGTTTTCTAAACAGGTAGTCCTTGTATCATGAAGTAATAAATATCTAGTGAAGGTGTTGTCCTAGGATAACAACGAATGAACGTTATAGTAAGAAAATCTAAATTACAAATGGTTTGAGGTAGTCTTGTTTTAATAATACAAGCTTATATGTAGTTATATCTTAATTAAAATAAAGAATAGAATTATTTCCAACTTTTACCTGGTTGGTTCTTAACTTTCAGTCCAGGTAGCATTAAGAATCTATCAATCTAATAGAAGGATGCAATAGCAGAGCAATAGAAGAGTGGTCGTTATAGTACTGGATATTAAACTTCACTTCAATAAAGAATTAATAAAAATTAACTAGGAAAAGACAAATGCAACTGGGCAACCTTTGTCTAGGACTAACTATCTCTGTTACTAGGTATTTATACTTATACTATGGTGGTTGTTCTAACGAAAGCAAGCGACTCAAATGAGGTCATGCGAAGCTTGAGCAATATATTAATCTAAGATAATGATGTA
>Ga0193726_1003209_pt1 | contig 10545 bp, 17 predicted proteins | sample H2c1metaG_FD_144928 | JGI IMG/M metagenome (GOLD analysis project Ga0193726, IMG submission 144928) | Soil microbial communities from a riparian zone of the East river system, Colorado, United States - H2c1 | ecosystem: Environmental > Terrestrial > Soil > Riparian zone | place: USA: East River... | reverse complement strand
ACAACATTCACGTTGCGCGCGAAGAATGATAGCGAGATACGCTGGGCGAAAGCATTAATCATCCTTATTGTATTTACTGGTGGTCCCGCCGGGAATCGAACCTGTCCGCCCGGATGAATACCCGTTCGGGGGTATCTAAAGTTTAGGAAACTTCTATTCAATATTTAAAAGTGGTCCCACCGATTTCATTATAGAACATTTTGATGTTGAAACTGAAGCAAATTTATGAATGTTTATACCAACCTTCACCCGGCGTCACCGCTCTGATCGCCACCAAGTCCTGAAAAGGAGCAGGCATTGGGAGAAATCTTTGAGGATTCAATGATCATACCAGTGGCTTTATGGGCAAAAGTGTTTCCTGTTTTACTGCTTTATCCCAGTTATCCATTAACTCATTCTGATGAATAGCAGCCCACTCTATAACCAAGCCCAATGCCCGCGGTGGTAAATAGCCACTCCATAGTTCCAGTTTTTGAATATCAATAATTGCCTGGTGTTCGGCATAACCGGCGTGAAAATGCGGAGGGTTATGATCGTCAAAGTACATCCTGATAATTATCCCAAAGAATATGCTAATCTGCGGCATGAGTAAAGTATTTGCGCGCCAATTCCGAGGGTTCTTTTTTTACTATTTTGGCATAAATGTTCAAAGCGTCAATTTCGAGATCATCGCTCCATGCTATTGCCTCTCCGGTAGTATAGACTTTTGCAAAAAAAATGGGGTCATTTAATTCACGAAAAATACCTTTTTGAATGAGATAACTTAAGTCAACAATACCAGAAACGCCATCCTCAAAAGCGACTTTAATTTTGTATTCGCCTATGGTTTTAACCTCTGTTGCTTTCATAAATCAAATATTTATAGTACAAAATTAAATGATTATTGATCAGAAAAAGTATTCTAAACAAAAAAACCTTCAAATTTAAATCTATGGAAAAGGGTACTGAATCGAACCAGCACGAGCAGTTCAGGAAACTTCAATTCTATGTTGTAAAAGTGGTCCCGCCGGGAATCGAACCTGGATCTAAAGTTTAGGAAACTTCTATTCTTTTTTAGGCTCTTTTTACTGTCGTAACTACTTGTTAATCAATGTTTTATATTTTTCAAAGGTGTTCCACCGGGTCGTTTTTGACTAAAAAGTGTTCCACTTTCTGTTCCACTTTACATATTTTTGTATCAGCTAAAACACAAGATTATGAAAAGCACTTACAGCATTGTTTGTATCAAAAAGCACAAAGACGACAAAGAAGGTTACCTATTCTTACGAAACAAAGGTAAGACAGACAGAACTAAAAAAGCAATTGGTTTATCTATTACTCCCTTGCAGTTCAAAAATAACTTTGATAAAATCAAAATGCGTTTCAAAAGTACATTGAAGAACTACCAAATCTTCAATGACAAAATTGAAGATACATTAAAAGAATTAGAGAAAACCAATAATGTATTAATCGCAAAATCAAAAGACAAAAGTTCTTTTTTACGGTTCTGGGAATTGAAGTTAGAAGAAATAGAAAACCACAATAGCAGAATTAAAAAGACTGGTATTAAAACCAAGTTTGAAAAGTATCTGGCATCAATCGGTAAATCTGATATTTTCTTTAATCAGCTTACCCCCGATTTAATTAAAGACTTACAGAAGTATTTAAAGACTGCTAAGGATCCAAAGGAAATGACCTCTAATACAGTAACGCACTATCTGAAAGTAATTAAAGGTGTGGTTGCCCAGAAATTAGAGGACGAACCAAGGTTGTATGTTATTCACCCATTTACTGGTGTTAAGTATGACAAGAAAACGGAAACAGATAGACCCGTTTTACAAGAATTAGAAATTGATAGAATGCTTAATACTGAAATAGATGACGTAAAGATTGATTTGAACCGGGATAAGTTTCTATTTCAAATATTCGCCCAGGGAATGCGGGTATCTGATTTATTACTATTAAGGTGGAACAATATAATAACTGGTTTATCAATCGCAGAAGGTACAGAAGTACCAAACGGGCCCAAAGGTGTAAATCTACAACCTCATTTGAAATACAAGATGTTCAAAACTGATGCTCCTGTTGAAACACCAATAACATTCAATCTATGTATGATTTTATTAAAGCTGATAGGGTTGCAGTGGCGTGGTTATGACATTTTAGAAGGTTCTGTTTATATAATCGAACATATTGATATTTCTTAAAGCTAATCTAAAAGGTAAGAAGCAGTCAATGACATTAGCAGAAATAGAAGAAGAAGTGCAAAATTTAAAAACACCGCCAAAAGAACTAATTGATTTTATTGAAACAGAAAAACAAAAACAGTCAGCACAATTAGTTGAAGATACAATGTATAGATTGACTGAATACATTTGGAATAACGATTGCTCAAACAATTTTGTATTCCGCCACTTAAAAGATGATTTTTTTAAGAACATTAAAACCAGTCCAGAAAGTGGGTTTAAACGTAAAATGACAAAAGAACAAAACCAGAAGCTATTGAACGGTGAAACGCTTTACAATAGACAATTAAAACAAGTCGCTACTGAATGTGGTTTATTTACTAATCTTATATCACACGGTGGTAGGCATACATTCGCCCAGCTAATGATAAATGAAGGTGCGCCAACACACGAAATAATGGACGCATTACGACACAAAAATTTGGCTACAACAGGTGAATATTTAAGACACAAAAACTTTAGAAATACTGGTACGGATCACGTTAGCAATATCGGTAACAAAATGAAGTATAGAAAAGCATAGTGATTATACGGGCTGGCTCAAAGCAAACTTTGTTTTCATTCGCAGTTTTTCACAAGAATGAAAACAATGTTTGCATTTGAGCCAGTATTTCAATAGACTAACACAGTGGTTAAAAAAAAGTGAAGGGCTGGCAAGTGTGCCAGCCTTTTTTTAATCTCTGTGTGCCTATGATTAAATAATCATTTGTCCCAAAGTTTTTGTTCTCCTTGGGTTACCATTCCTATCCAACGTCATTTCTTCGTGTAAAGCAATACTTGAAAAATCACCTGTAACCGCATCTGACATACGATAAAAAAACAAGTCATTACTTACATCGTCATTTACACGACATTCACCTATGTAGTCTGTACCATTATACGTTACACTACAATCACCAACGTTTTGAGCTGGGTTATTGTTAATAGTTATTGGTACGGTTTGATTAAGGGTATAATACGCATTAAAGTCATTGCGTAAAATGACATTGAAATTTCGCATAGTATGTGATTTTTACAAAGGTACTGGTTACTGCAACTAAAAGTCATTTTACAAACTGAATATATACTAAGATAGATATAACAAAAAACGACCATAAGTTAATTATTATTCTTATCTTTGTAAAAACAAAGCACGATATGAAAAGAACACTTATAGCATTAATAGCAGTAGCAACATTATTTGGTTGTACTAAAAAAAGCAACAGCAATAGTAATTTGCCTTACACTTGTACTTGCAAGATAGTTTGTAAAGCAACAGAAGGTTTTATAAAAGATACTAACTTAGTTACTCAATCACTGATGCCACAATATACAGGGGTGAATTTAACCACACAAACAGAAGCGTTAAGTGATTGTCAAAGTCAGGTATCAGGTACAGCACCAGACGGCACACAATGGTTAAAACAAATAGCAGGTGCAGACACCGCTTATGTAAAAAATAGTCCTGTTGGTAATGGTTATGTAACTGGTATCAGTTGTAGTTTATAAGTAGGTAATTGGAAACTATGGTTAGCCCGCTCAATCGAGCGGGCTTTTTGTGTTTATAAACAATCCACTTTTGAAGAAAGCCAGTTTTGAAGGTTAATAAATATAGTAGAAAATAAAACTACTATGACAAACAAAAATGAATTTGAAATTGCTTCTGAATTGGAGCGTGAAAAAATGGATTTATTCCTACAAACATTTACAATAGGACTTACAAACTTTAAATGTAAATACTCAAAAGCTGATAGCTTTGATAACCACGATATACTTATGGTTTTTGAAACTGCTAACACTACTAAAAAATGTGTTGGTGAAATAAAAGTAAGGTATCAGCATTATCATTCCGGTTACTACCTTGAAAAACAAAAATTAGACAGCTTAAAAACAACACACCCTAAAAGGACTTTATTATACTTCTGTATTTCAATTGCTGGTGTGTATGTCTATAATCTAACCAAGATTGATTTTGAAACAATCAAGTTATCAGAAGAACTTTTACCAAAAACTTCTGCTAAAGCCAGCAAGAAAATAAAGAAGCTGGTTTATACGCTGCCTTTATCTGGTAATTTCGTTAGGTACTATGAATTATTTTTAGTGTAAAAATGCTGTAATAGGCTGTGGTGGCGCATTTCATAGGTCTGACTTATACCGTCTATGGAAAAGATCAATGGGGTTTATCGGTTTATCCCCTACACTTTTACAGTGTCAATAACAAATGACATAAACACAATGGCAACAGCTAAAAAAACCACAGCAACAAAGACAGCTACAAAGACAGCTACAAAATCAGTAGTAGCACCAGTAGTAACAGCACCAGCGAAAGTAGAAGTTGTTTTACTTGGTAAAACTAACTATCACTATTACAGGCATTTTTTGAAAATGCTTTTCCGTGAAGCGGGTATAGTATCTGCTAAATGGGTAAAGAACTCTGATAGTTATGATGGTGTAATCAACATTGCCAAAGCTGAAAAAGCAAAAGCAATAAAGGTTTATAGCGACTATATCAAAGCGGAAAACTGTAAAGATTTGATGTGGTAAATCCCCTGTATCAGAAGCATAAAAAAAGCACTCTAAATTGAGTGCTTTTTTTATGCCGAATTAATACTAAATTTGGTTATGGAATTTAAATATAAAACAGAGGGCTTTTTGCACGATGCGGTGTATTATTCTGATTTAAGAAAGGTTGTCTTAGACTATCTACAAGGCTATAATGATATAGATACTTTGGAATTAGAATTAAAAGAAACATACTACAATCAAATAGGTAGGGGTTTAGAACCATACCCCATCAAATTCTCTAATGATGGTAAAAAATGTAACTTATATCTTCGACAAACAAAATTATTTGACCAAAAAGGAAGAGCCACCAGCCAGCCATCAGCATACGAAGTGTTTGAATTTGTCCGGTTTATGTTAGATAGAATGAAACAGGAACATAAACAGAAGTTCAAATAGATATTCCTATTTTTGATTGTATTAAAAAGGGCGTCTAATTCAGGCCCTTTTTTGTTGTCCCTTACGTTCGTCTTCCCAAAGGGCCAGTTAAGCCCGTTTAGTGCTCAAAATGCGTTAATACAGCATTATTTTGCTTTCCTTGCTTTCTTGATTTCAAAGATTAGTTTAACTGCTGTCAATATCAATACAAGTATAGTCAAAACTTGTATAGTTCCGCTTGCTGTGATATTGTTTAGAAGTATCAAAGCCCCAGATAAAAGCATTAAATGATGACTGCCTGAATGATTAAAATTTGTTTCCATTTCTATAAATTATTTTTATTGGTGATTACCGGGCCAGTTATCTGGGTTTGCTCCGTAATCAATAGGGTAATTACCTAACCAGTTATTATTTCTTGGTGTGTAAATACCAGAATTATAATTGTTCTGTCTTGGTGTTATTCTGTCTATACCAGTTGTTTGCCAGTATTCAGGCAATGTTTGCTGGTTGTTTAAAATAAATTCTCTTATTCTTTCACCATAGTATTCCGCACTATTCAAAAATTCAGTTCTCATAAACTCCATTTCTTTTAATGTAGCTGGTTGTGAATAATCAGAAGTTTTAAGTACCAATGATTTGTTTGTGATACTCAAATAAATTGACGGTAAAGAATGATAAACAACATATTCAGCTAAACAAGGTTTTACCCAAGTATTCATTAGTGTATAGTAAGAAGCTGTGTAGCCACCAGTAGTAGCAAAATCATTCATTAGTTTGAAATAAAGCGTTTCACCTAAGTAACCTTGTATTTCTATGTCCTGTGATTTTCTGATAAACTTGTTTATGATTTGCGGGCTTACATCATTTGGTATTGTGGTGTAAGTGAAAACATAATCAGTTGAAATAAATTGAGCGTATGCCATTGTGTGTAATTATTTTTATGGTTTTATTTCTGTGGTCGGTAATTTAGTGGGTGCTGGTGCTACTGGCGCATCTGGTGGAACAAGTAATAAAGCCTGTTCCATTGTATAACCAACACTTATTAATGCCTGTTGCTTCTGTGAATTGGTAATTGTTGATTGTAAGATTAATAGTAAATCCTTCACGTCTAAACTAACTTCAACATCTAATTGTGCTTTGTTGATTACAATTTCTTCTTCAATACCATTGATAGCAGCAAGTTTATTAAACTCTATTTCCATTATCTTTTGTAAATGGTCAATAACCATAGCCTGAAAGATTTGCATACTTTCAACTAAATTACTGGTGTTATCTAACTTACCAGTTTGAAACACTCCAAATAAAGCAGGGTTTGTAACTTGGTGTCCAATAAAAATATTTGTTTCAACAGCACTATTTAGATCCTTAAATCTTGTGTCGCTATCATTCAATTTAAGTTCTGTTATTACTGGTGCGTTTTCAGCACCATCAGAAAAAGTAAATATTGTTTTACCAGCATTTGCCGCGCCATCATACTCATTCTTTAATCTTCTTACAACTCTGTCTTGTTCTTCTTCTGGTGGAACGCTGTTAAAGTTGATAATCATATTTGGAGTCATACCGTTTTTAATATTGGCAAGGTGATACTGTGATAACTGATAATCAATTTCACACCAGCTTGCAACACTAAGCCAAGACGGCACACCATAATAGTCACCCGTACCCTGGGCTTGTTTTACATAAAGTATTTGGTCAGCTATTTCCCTATCTGATTTACTAAATTCAGGATAAGCTATTATTTCAGGACTATGTTTATCAGTCCAATCTTCACAGTATAACCAATAAACCCTTTGTGGGTGTTCTTTATCACAACCTGCAGGAAGTATTCTTAGCTTATCAACATTTACATAATTTAGTCTGGCAATACTTTTTCTGTCTTTACTCCAACTAACAATAATTGCGAAAGCACCGATTTCTAAAAAGTCATAAGCGGTTCTTGCTAAAATCTGATCACAGTTTAATTCACCATAAAGATTTTTTAAAAAATTAATTGCATTAGGTGAAAGATTACCTTTTGAAAAGCCATTACCACCTATCATATTGGCTTTGGTTTTTAAAATAGAACTATGTCTTGCACATTTGTTTGATAGGCTTCTTAAATAGTAACAGTAACTATTATCATTACCGTATTTGATGTATTTAGAACCACCGGTATTTACCCTTTCTGAAAATTCTGGTATCTCAATTAAATTTTCATTGAACTGAATGTATCTAATTGATGGTACTTTTAACTCTAATTTTATTTCTTCATTTGGTTTGATAGGTTTTTTATTGGTCATAGAAATTTAAACTTTTATCTACGAAAATTGTCGCCCCGTCTTGTGTTGTATCAACCAAGTAAGGCGAATAAGTTCCGTTTATTTGTAGTATGCCAGTATCAATAATACCTACTGCATCATTAATATTTGTGTCATACTGATTTGCCATTTCATACACTACATAATCATAAGCACCAGCATTAGTATAAATAATACCAGCAGTAGAGCCATAAGGCGTTGCTGTTGGTGCTATGCTTACTACTGATATTGTAAATTGGTTATAGTAATAGGCACTATTAGAATTGTCATCAGCACAAAAAACAACCGTGTTATTAGTTGCTTTGTCTGTAATCTGCCAAGTAAAAAATGGATTGATTACATTTTGACACAAACCATATAATGATACGGTTACAGTATTATTGTTGCTCTGGTTCAGGTATATCATTAGTTGTTTCTTCTGTTGGTGTTTCTGTTGGGGTTACCTCTATTTCATTTACTGGTTCTTCAACATCGAATAAATGTTCATAACCGTTATTGTAATAAAATTCATAGTCCGCAGGGTCAATATTGAATTTGATATTTACAATCTTACCTGTATATGGTTGGTGAATGTTACTATCAATAAATCCTTCTTTTACTTTTAAATTCATTTCGTGTATTTCTGTTTATATATTAAATTCCGAAAACGGTTTTTAATTAAAAAAGCCACTTTGTTCAAGTGGCTTTTCTTGTGTGGATTTACCACCACATTCAATTTATAGTCATTAATTATTATGGACCTGTGATTAAAGTTGTTGCTGCATTAATTGCCATTAAAGTCGGTGATAATGGTTCTTTTGCCATAAATGTTATTGTTAGTTTATTACCGTCACCATAGCCTTTATTTGGGCCTCCAACAGAAGTAGTTACATAAGCACCATTTACAAGTCCTACCATCCAGTAAGAACCAAGATTATCTAATACTATTACCCTCCAAAGACCTTGAGCAAGTATATTTGCCCAGTTCGATTTAAGGTTATCAACTTGTTCAATAACCACTTCAACTGTTTGATCATAGTAAGTAGTACCATTTGGAACAGACGGAACAAGATTGTATGTAAGCATACCTTGTTCTTGTCTTTGTGATACTGTATAGAATGATACAGTAGTACCACCAACAGCAAGTATTTCATTTAAAGTTGAAACAGTACCGTATGTAAATGTCATTGCTGTATCATTAAAAGTACCAACATAGACAGCTTTAATACCGCCCTGGTTAGTTCTACACGGTAATGAATAACCGTTTGTTATTGCGCATCCCATTTTATTTTTTGTATTTTTTTTCTTAGTCAATCCGGCGAGGTAGTATTAATACTACCTCACCTTCATAACTATTATATTTTTGAAGATTAACCTTTATAGATTACACAGTTTTGTGGGAAAGCCACAACTGCACCTTGTCTCCATTTGATTTGTGTTCTAACAGTTTGGAAGTCCATAGAGAACCAAACTCTTACTTTCTCATAATCATTATTCAAGTCAGTACCTAAGTAAAGATTTGAAGCTGGGGTTAAAATCATTTTGTTTGTGTATTGTAATCCCCTCATTGCTCTTACAGTAATGTTAGTACCTAAAACATTTTTGATAACATAGTTACCATCAGAAGTACCGTCAGAACTTGACCAATCGTGGAAATAGTTTGCAGTAACTAATGCTTGTGTTAAGTTGAAAAATTGAGCGTGTGACATAAATAATGTCAAATCTTTTTCAGCTAATACTTGTGTAGGTAAAGCACCTCTTAAAGCATAAAATAATGCTTGTCCGTTTGCTGGTGTTAAACCACCTGAATAAGCTGTACCGCCAACTATTACAGAGGCAGAAGCAGAAGTATATTCAAGGTTGTAAAGAACACCGTTTGTAGCTGTCAATGTAGCTGAATAAGCACCATTAGAAGCACCACAGAAGAAGTAATCTTCAACTAATGCTGATACTTGTTCTAACAAATAAGCAACATAAATTCTTGCGTATTCATCAGGATCGCTTTCGTTGTAAGAACCTGCTTTGGTGATTATTTTTGTCCAGTACGTTTTAAAAGTATCTGGGCAATCTTCCATCATTATAGCTAAAGGATTAACTGTAATTGAATTTTGAGAAAGTGTAGTTGAACCAGAAGCACTAAACGGAGAACAAGCACCACTTGCTTGTGCAACAAGTGTATTTGTCATTATGTTTAATACCGAAGTGTTTGTAACGTTTTCTTGGTAGTTAATACCACAATCCATTAAGGTTGATGGTAGTACGGTGTTTCTTATAATAGGTAATGTAAGCTGGTCTGTATATGCAGTTAGATTACTTAGATTAAGGGTAATAGCCATTTCATTGTTTATAAATTTTTGTTCCTTACGGATTATTTAGCATTTCTAAATTTTTTGGTTAGTGTCATTAGTTTTTCTAATTCGCTATCTTTTGCGTTGGAATTAAATCCAAGTTTTTTTGTAGTAATTGCAACTTCTGTGGCTGGTTCCTTGCTTAACATTTCAACCTTTTCTTTAAGGTTTTTATTCTGATTTGCTAATTGCTCATTCATAGATGTTGCCGCAGTCAAAACCTGTAACACTTCTGCCATTTGGTTTTCTAAGTTTGTTACACGGTCTGCTAAATCAGTATCAGGTGTAGCGTTTGAACCAGTAGAAGGTGTTGCTGGTGCGTCTGTTGGTGCAGGTGCAGCATCAGCAAGTTTTTCTTTTGACATTTCCGCATCTGGTGAAGCTGTGTTATCCTGTGGGTCTGTTGTCGCATCAGGGTCGCCGGCTATGTTTGTGATTTTGCCGCTTGCTACTGTAATGGTTCTACCATCGTTCAATGTGTAATCGTCATCAGGTGCGGCTTGTAACATTCCGTTATCGTCTGTTGTATAAACAGCAGAACCAATTGCTACGTCACCATCAACACTTAATGTATCACCGTCATCAGTTGTTACTTGTGTGTAATCACCGAACCTCATTATATCTTTTAAAGAATTTTCAAGGCGTAACCTTAACTTCTTTGCTATGTTTAAATCATTATTCATAACTGTATATATATCGAATAATGACTATTTCAAAATGGACATAAAAAAAGCCACCAAATGATTTGGTAGCTTGAATTTTGGGCTTGTGTATTTT
>Ga0193726_1003208_pt1 | contig 10546 bp, 12 predicted proteins | sample H2c1metaG_FD_144928 | JGI IMG/M metagenome (GOLD analysis project Ga0193726, IMG submission 144928) | Soil microbial communities from a riparian zone of the East river system, Colorado, United States - H2c1 | ecosystem: Environmental > Terrestrial > Soil > Riparian zone | place: USA: East River... | reverse complement strand
GTCATCGACGCATACCAGGGCCAAGGCGTCGGAACGCTGCTGATGCGCCACCTCGCTGCGATCGCGCGTGGCGCCGGCCTTAAGGAGCTGATTGCCGAAGTCCTGCCGGAGAACGCGGCGATGCGCAAGGTGTTCGGCAAGTTTGGCTTCCGGCCCGCGGCCAAGCGAGAGCCGCAGGTTATTCACCTCGTATTGAAGATTTCACCGCGGTAGTTTATGGGCCCGGTGCGGATTCGGACCTCACCCACCCTGCCATTAAGAAATGTTTTCGGTCGTACGTGCCGCCCACGTCACTCGAATTATCTTAGGCCGAACAGCGAACGGCGATATCTGCTGCTGCGGGCTTCTTCGCGGCAAACAAAGCTGCCGGTGCTGCCTCGAGCGTAGCGCTTTTGCCCACTAAGGTAATATACTCCCCGCCGGAAATCGAGCCAGACCACCTCATCGTCGGGACAATGCCTTTGGGCCTGGGCTTCGTAACGAAAGGGAGTCAGCGGTATCGCAGACACACTTGTCGCCCAGCCGGCGACAATGAGCGCCGCCAGGAGGCCAAAGAAATGAACTTGTAAAGTTCGCATGAACAACACCGTCGGATAGAGCCGGTTTCATGAGTTGATCCAGGTCAAGGCTAGCGTCCGGCTCTGGGCTTGTACTTCCGCCATGATCACCATCCCGCAATTGACGGCGCAAGCCCTTGGATCCTTTCTAGCTACGGAAACGCAGGGCCGATTTGGCTCTTCGAACGCCGATTTGAGCGAACTCTTGCCTTACGCCGCCAGGCTTGCGCTGGATTGCATCGGCAACAGCGATGCCTTGTACCACAATGTCGAGCATACGATGCTCGTGACACTCGCCGGACACGATATCCTTGTCGGGCGGGCGTTGCTGCGTCCGACAACCGCCGGCGACTATGCTAATTTTATCCTGGCATGCCTTATCCACGACATCGGTTATGTCAGGGGAATAGTTCAGGGAGACGAAGGTGATTGCTTCGTTGCCGACGTCTCGGGTCGTACCGTCCGCCTGCCGCGGGGTGCATCAGACGCGGCGCTTGCACCCTACCATGTCGATCGTTCCAAGCTGTTCGCACTGGATCGCCTCGATTCCAACGAGCATCTCGACGCAGCCCGGATCGCCAGGGCGATCGAGTATACCCGCGTTCCCTATACGACGGCGCCGTCCGACGACGACCTGAGCGAAGAAGAGGGACTTCTGCTGCGCGCGGCCGATCTGATCGGGCAGCTTGGAGACCCAAACTATATGAAAAAGTCGAACGCTCTGTTCTACGAATTCGAGGAAATCGGGCTGAACAAGACATTAGGTTATGAAACGCCCGCCGACGTCGTCTACAAGTTCCCCCAGTTCTACTGGACCAATGTCGCGCCCCAGATCCAGACCGCCATACGTTATCTCAACGTGACCTCGAGCGGACGCCAGTGGATCGCAAATCTCTATGGCAACGTGTTCCGGGCAGAGCGTGAACTGAATTTGTCGGGGCCGCAGAGGTAGAGCTTCCGACCGCGACTGAATCCTGGGTTCTAACTTGTCGTAGAATTAGCAACGCTGTCCAACACGTCCTACGACGTGGGGTAGAAATTCTCCGGACGGTTCAGTGTCCTGGATGAATAGCGTCGTTGAGATAGATGCAGGTAAGGATGGCAAATACATAAGCCTGGAGGAACGCGACCAGAAGTTCGAGCGCGGTCATCGCAACCGTCAACGCGAGCGGTAGTATGCCGCCGAGCCAGCCAATCGCGCCAAGCGCAGTGCCGAGGAGCGCAATGAACCCGGCGAACACCTTGAGCGTGATGTGGCCGGCCAACATGTTGGCAAACAGACGCACGCTGTGTGAGAGCGGTCGCGATAGGAAGGAGATGATCTCGATCGCGGCGACAAGTGGCAGGATGTAGATCGGAATGCCCGCGGGGACGAAGATCCTAAAGAATTTCAGGCCGTTCCTGTAGAGGCCGTAGATCAGCACCGTGAAGAACACGAGCAGCGCCAACGTGGCAGTAACGATGATGTGGCTCGCGACCGTGAAGGTGTAGGGAATGATGCCGATCACGTTTGAGACCAGGATGAACATGAACAGTGAGAACACTAGCGGGAAGAATCTCATCCCTTCCGGGCCAGCGTTAGAGCGGATCATAGCGGCTACAAATTCGTAGCTCACTTCGGCCATCGACTGGAAACGCCCGGGAACCAATTGCCGGCCCGCAGCGCCACCCACGATCAGCAAGCAAATTACCGCCACCGATGCGAACATGTAGACGGACGAATTGGTGAAGTAGATGGCCTGGTTGCCGATCTGGCCGATTTTGAAGAGGTTGTCGATGTTGAACTGGTGAATCGGATCAAGGGTCATGTGCGATCCAGAATAAGCGGCTCAGCTACTAGCCGAATTCGGCGTTATTAAACGCGAGGTTATAGAAGTAGTCTTCTAGATTCCACCGGAAAGGCGTAGTTCTTCGAGCTGTACAGGCGCAGAAGCATCTTAGTTGCCGCAAGGCGGAGACGCGTCGGACCGCGCCGGCGAGGCAATTTTTTATTGCGCTTGTTTGCGGAGGAGCCTGCCGGCATCCGACGAACCTACCGGTCGCCCTGGTGGCAATCAAGTCGGTCGCCGCGAGCAGCCATTGTTTGATGCGAATTGTTGGATTTCATCGACTTAAGAGAATCAGGCATGCAAGTAGCAAGGCTTCCTAGTTCCCCAGTCAGCCTCCGCGAATGACCGACGCAGCACTTGCCGCCCCCACGCGAACTGCTCGCGATTGGCTGCTGCGCCGTCGTCATGTCACCCGGTAAACCGCGTATTCGATGCTGCCGGTTCCGAGCAGGCGGCCCTTCGCAACGAAAAGACTCGTCGTCAGCCAATGATAACGCGCCGCGCCGGTGTCGAATCGCAGCGCCAGACGCATGTACTGATCGTCCCACCCGGTTTCGCGGTTTTCCTCGGCTGCGGATTTGAAGGCCGGCGTCTGCTCCACCAATCCGGTGTAGTGCATGAGAACGGTCTCGCCGTCGTCGGTGAGAAAGGGCGCCCGCACATCAGGCCGCCAGAACCCGTCGCCGCTCGCATTCATCCAGTCGCTTCCCGGAGCCGCAAGACTGGCACGAATGCGGTCGCCGTTAATCTCCGCGTCGCTGACAATCCAGTAGTGCCGCTCACCATGTGGCGAGCCTTTGGTGGTCGGCAGCGGCCCCTTGGTTTTGACGCGGTAGATGAATTCCGACACCAAAGTCAGGGGCGTTGTGGCATTTTCCGTCCGGCTCATCATCTGCACTTCCGAAAACTCAAAAGGGACAGCACGAAAACAAGCGGCAGCCCCTGTCGTTCCAGATCAGTCGATAAAACCCCTGAATTATTGTGCTATTGGAGGAGTGCAGGACGGGCCATACCGATGTCGGCGATGCGTTAAAATATCCTCCTGATGCGATGCCCATTTCCGCAACGTGAGGCTCTGAAAGCAGATGGCCTGCAAGAAATGCGACAGGTGAACAGGAAACAGGATCACGAGCATGACAGTTCTTCGCATCGCTGCATTTTCGGACAGCAATAGAGGTGGCAATCCTGCCGGTATCTGGATCGGCGACGATTTGCCGTCTGCATCTGACATGCAAGCGATAGCGGCGGATGTTGGGTTCTCGGAGACCGCCTTCGCAACTCCCGAGGGTGACGGATGGCGGGTTCGGTATTTTTCGCCGCTATGTGAAGTGCCGTTTTGTGGACACGCCACCATCGCCCTGGGGGCGGCTCTTGCGCTTCAATACGGCGACCGAACCTTTCAACTGAAGCTCAATCGCGCAGATATTTCGGTCGCTGGCCGCCGCGACGGCCAGACCATTGCAGCAGCACTTCAATCACCGCCGACACGCAGCGCGCCCATCGATCCCTTGCTGCAAACGGATTTGCTGCAACTTCTCGACTACTCGATCGACGATCTCGACCTGAAAATTCCGCCCGCGAAGATTCACGGCGGCGCCGACCATGTCGTACTGGCTCTGAAAAAGCGCAATGCGCTGGCTCGCATGAACTATGACTTCGAGCGCGGCCGAGAGCTGATGGAACGAGCAGGCCTGATCACCATCGCGCTGGTAACGGCAGAAACTCCGCAATTATTCCACGTCCGCAACGCGTTTGCAGCGGGAGGCGTAATTGAGGACCCCGCGACAGGCGCCGCGGCCGCTGCGTTTGCGGGATACTTGCGCGACATCGGCTGGCCGCACGCGGGTGTCATTGATATTGTTCAGGGAGAAGACATGGGAATGCGATCGCTTATCCGGGCGGAGATTAGCGAGATTGCGGGCAGCTCAATAAGGGTGTCCGGCTCGGCACGCATCATGAGCGACGCATGATGGCCTCTGGGGGTCTCCCACCGCTTCTCGGTGTATAATGTATAAGAGCGCGCTTTTGAGCGACGACGAACGGCGCATCTGGAGACAGACAATCTGTCTTTGTAGTGCGGACTACGCTAGCAGTCGCGCTTGGCGCTGTCGGTATGGACTATTGGCGACTTGATCGATGCCGTCCGCTCGCCAACATCAGTCAAAACCCGCTTCTTTCAGGACGTCCGAGATTGTCGTAGCAGCAGTGCCCGTGTTGGGATACGGGATCGGCGTCGGGCCCGCCGGCGCAGGGCGTACGCAAACGTCCGGTCCGCTGGGCACGCCACCCGATACCTTGTCGAGATCGCCTGGTGACAGCTCCCCATCGCTCTTCCGGGGCGGCTCGGGCTTGTGTTTCGGCATGATCGGCGCTCCTTCCATACGGTGTCGCTTTATAGCCAATCCCGCCGTCGATTGAAAGCGCGGGTGCTGTCCCGTTTTGCTCAATGTCCTGATTTAAATCACGGGTGTCAGAACTAGCAATGCCGCGGCGGAAACTGTGAAGATTTACGCTCTTCACCCCTCCACCGGCGGGGTGCCATGGGTATGAAACGACTCGATCGTCTTCAGCCCCCAGGCCTGGCCCTTCTTGCGCTCCTCCTCGGTCCACACGATCGGCTTCCAATCCGGCGCGAGAATGAGACGGGCGCCGGCATTGGCGACCTCGACGCGGTTGCCCCCGGGTTCGTAGACGTAGAGGAAGAAGGTCTGCTGGATCGCGTGCTTGTGCGGGCCGGTCTCGATGTAGACGCCGTTCTCCAGGAAGATATCGGCGGCGCGCAGCACGTCCTCGCGGCTGTCGAGCGCGTAGGTGACGTGATGAAAACGGCCAGGCTTGCCGAAGTGGTCGCGTGTATAGGCGAAATCATAACTCTTGTTCGACATCGTCATCCACATCGCGGCTTCGGTGCCGTCATCGAGCACGATCTGCTCGGTAGTCCGCAAGCCCAGGTAATTCTCGAAGAACAGCCGGTTGGCCTTGATGTCCACTGCGAGGCAATTGAGGTGGTCGAGGCGACGGACATTGACGCCGCGCGCAGGGTAGCGCTGCGCCTGGTTTTTCAACGCGGGCCTGAGTTCAGGCGGCGCCTCATACCATTCGGTCTCGTAATAGAGCTCGACGATATGGCCGTCGGGATCCCGGCAGCGGAACGCCGGGCCCTGCCCCATGTCCCCGTCGGTCCAGCCGATCGCAAATTCCGAGCCGTTTAGCGCGTCGACGCGCCGTTCCAGCGCCTGCGGGCTGCGCGCGCGTAGCGCCATGTGCTCCATCCCCGAAGTCTTCGAGGCGGTCAGCTTGAGCGAATAGCGCTCGTAGTCGTCCCAGCCGCGCAGGTAGACCGACTCGCCCTTGCGGCCGCTGATGGTCATGCCCATGACGTCGACGAAGAACGTCAGACTCTCGTCGGGCTTCGGCGTCAGCAATTCCATATGGCCGAGATGGGCGAGATCGAAAATCGGCTCGGGGGTCATTCGTGTCTCTCTCCATCTTCCGGAACGTCGTAGGGTGGGCAAAGCGAAAGCGTGCCCACCGTTTCGGGGCCGTGGTGGGCACGGCGCGAGATGCGCCTTTGCCCACCCTACGGCTACCCCAACGTTCGCGTCACATCGTCGAACAGTTCATCCACCGGGAACGCGCGAGGGATCAGCCCCTGCTGCGCCGTGTAGCGGATAATCAGTTCGAGCGAGCGGCGCATTTCGTCGGCGCTAAACCGGGGCGAGGCCACCGGCGCCAGGGCCGCGCTCTCCTGCAGCAGCCGGAACACTTCCCGCACCGCTTCTGGATGCGTCTTGGACAGCGTCTCGCTCACGACAACCATATGATTGATCGGCATCACGCCATGCCTGGCGAACCAGGCCTTCTCTTCTGCGGCGGCATCCGGAAACAGCGGTTTGATGCCCGGGCGATCCACCTTCTCGCCGAGCACCGCATCGAGCCCGCCGTCGAGCAGCATCTGGATGATCTCCTGGCCCGGCGGCGCCCGCTTCGTCGTGTCGCGGAATTCGGCGACATGGGCATCCTCAAAGGTGACCCAGTCGATCGAATTGAGGTCGACGCCGTAATCATTGGCGAGGATGCCGCGCAGCCACGCGCCGGTCGTGGTGGTGAAGGAACGGATGCCGACGCGCTTGCCGTTCAGATCGGCCGGCTTCAGCGTCCCCAGTTTGGCATTGTAGAGCGCGTGCGCATGCTGAAACCGCGCCACCACTACGCTGGGCAGCAGCACCATCGGCTTGCCGAAACTTTTCGCCATCAGATAGGTGACGATTGCCATTTCCGCGACATCGAAGGCGCCGTCGCGCACCATCGGCTTGAAACCCTTGTTGGTCGGCGAATACTCGACGAAATCGAGCGTGACGGAATCGGACTTGATCGCTCCGCCCTTGAGCGCCGAGGTGCAGGGATGGCTGCCGAGCAAGGTGCGCAGGTGCATCGTCATCTCAATCGGACTCGGGCTCATCGAGATAGACGAGACCGGCTTTCGCCAGGGGTTCGCGCATCTTGTACATGTCGAGCCCGAGCATCCCCGACGCGAGCTGCTTGCGCTTGCCCTCCTCGTCGGCCTGGCGCTTTTCGCCCTTGGCCGCGACTTCGCCGGCGTCCCTTTTCCCGATCACGACGACACCGTCATCATCGGCGACCACGGCATCGCCAGGATTGACGTTGATACCGGCGCAGACCACAGGGACGTTGACCGCGCCAAGCGTCGACTTGACCGTACCCTTGGCGGAGATCGCCTTCGACCACACCGGAAATCCCATCTCGCGCAGCGACTTCACATCGCGGCACCCGGCATCGATCACGAGGCCGACGACACCGCGGGCCATCAGCGAGGTCGCAAGCAGATCGCCGAACATCCCGTCGGTGTTGTCGGCGGTGCATCCGACCACCAGCATATCGCCCGGCTTGCACTGTTCGACCGCGACATGAATCATCCAGTTGTCGCCGGGCTGCGCCAGCACGGTGACGGCGGTACCCGCGGCTTCGCCGCCGGCCCAAGCGGGGCGCATATAGGGCTTCATCAGCCCGATGCGGCCATAGGCCTCGTGCGCCGTCGAAGTGCCGAGCGCGCCAAGCCGTTTGACGATCCCGGCATCGGCCCGAACGATATTGCGGACAACGACCGTCTTCATGCCAGTTCCTCCATCGCCATCGGGAATAGCCGTTGATAGGCCTCGCCATAGGTCATGGCCTTGCCGGAATTGCGTCCGCCCTGCATGCCCCGCTGCAGCGCGACGCGCTCGTAATAGGCCCACAAATGCTTCTGGGCTGCGAGAATCTCAAACGTCTTGCGCTTGATATCCCAGACCTCGTCGATGTTGAGGATGACTTGCGGCTTGAAATTGCACATTTCAGGCTGATGCGGCTCAAACAGGAACACCGGCGGTGCGGCGTAGCTGTATTCGGCCTGCGGCTTGTGGCCCATCGCCTGCGCGACGATGCGCGCCTCCTGGGCATAGGCTGCGGCTGCGGGATGATCGACATTGTAGGGATCTTCCAGCGAATGGGTGAGCACGAAGCTCGGGTTCAATTCGCGGTAGATGTCGATCAGCCGCTCCATATGCGCCTCGTTCAGATGCAGCGGATAGTCGCCGGCATCGAAGAACTCGATCTCGGCGCCGAGGGCGGCGGCAGCGCGTTCCGCCTCGTCCTTGCGGCCGGCCTTGACCTTTTCCAGCGTCATGCCCGGCTGCTTCCAGGCGAACTGGGATTCGCCGCGCTCACCGAATGCCAGGCATACGATCTTGACGCGGTAGCCCTTTTTGGCGTGCAGCGCGATCGCGCCGCCGGCGCGCCAGACGAAATCGCCCGGATGCGCTGAAACCACTAAACCTGTCTTCGCCATGGCATTCCCTCAAGCTGGTCCAATTTTATCGCGTCACCGCAGGCGTTGCTTGACGATCAATGCCAGCGGCACCGCATAGAAGAAGTGCGACATGAAGCCGCCGATGATCACCGACGGATCAAGATAGTTCGGATGATCGTTCGAGGCCACCGCGATTGCGACATGCATCACGATCCATAAAACGATGGCAAAGAATAATGCCACCAGCGTCGCTTCATATCCGCGACGGCGCGAAAAAAAAGTGAATGCCCGTGCCAACCACATAGGCTAACGCTCCCAGCGACTCCTGGACCCCTTTACCGAAGACGAGGCCCGTCGCATTGCGCGGAATGCCGGCCATCGGCATCAGATGCTGCACTCCCACCCAGACAATCGCTTCGTAAATCCAGATAATGACTCCACCGGCAAGACCGCCGAGAAGACCGGCACGGATCATCTGGCTGCGCTCCGCGATAGCCGTGCCTGCGGATGTGGTTGCGGGGTTCGATAGCGTGCTCATGACAATGCCTCCTTCAATACACTGACAATTTCGGCGGTTTCGGTACCCGCGTCTCTGAGGTTAGCAACTCCTACTTCGCATTGGCCGGCGCATGGACATGCCACAGATCCGCACGCCAGTGCACCACGACAGCCAGCATCAGCGCCAGACCCGCGGTTGCATAGACGCTTGCGGTGGCGGCAAAGCCGATCAGATCGATCAGGCTTCCGGCCGCCAGCAGGCCGACCGGCAGAGTGTAAATCACCATCATGCGCACGCCCATCACCCGGCCGCGGAAATGCTCGCTGGCGGTGCGCATCAGAATGACCGCGATCGAGATCATGCACAGGCTTTGCGAGAAGCCCGCCAGCAGCAGGCAGGCAATCCCGGCAGGCATCGTTTGCATATGCGCGAAGACCAGCAGCATCATGTACCATGCCACCGTCGCACCGATCATCAGCCGCGCAACCCTGACGCCGCCGATCAGGCTCAGCAGAATGGAGCCCACCAGCGAGCCAACCGCGAAACTGGCCGAGAGATAACCGAGCCCGGTCTGGTTGGTGCGGTAGATCTCGCGTGCGATATAGGGCAGCAACCCGTTGGACAAGGGGTAGGCGGTCAGGTTGGCGAGGAACGCGATCCAGATCGCTGCGCGCATCCGCGGGCTGCTCCAGACATAGGCCACGCCTTCCCTGAGGTCGCGCATCGGCGAGGGTCGCGGCGCGCCGTCAGCCGCCTCATTGACCGGATGCGGTGTCGACGGCGCCACAACACAGAGCGTGAGTGCGGTGCTGGTGATATAAAGGCTGACTATCGCCATATAGGCCGGCCCCATGCCAAGTGCGGCGAACAGTCCAGCGCCGCTCAGCGTGCCTGCGATCCGCGCGGTGTCCATCGTGGTTCTGGAAATGCTGATCGCGCCGATCAACAGGCTAGACGGTATAATGGTGGCCACGAGCGCGCCGCGCACCCCGAGATCGGACGGCCGCACGAGGCCCATGACGGCAACAATGATAAAGACATAGAGCGGCGTCAGGTGGCCCGTCAGCGCGAGCGTCATCAGCGTGGCGGCGCAGGTCGCATAGGCGGCCCGCATCATTCCGAGCAGATCGCGGTGGCCGATGCGATCGCCGACCACGCCGAACATCGGGGCAATCAGCGTGCCAGTATAACTGAGCGAGGCGAACAAGGTCAGCAACAGCACCGAGCCGGTCTCGACCAGCACATACCAGCCGAGGATAAGCGTCTCCATCTCGAACGCCCATGAGGTGAGCAGGTCGGCGGGCCACTGAAAACGATAGTTCCTGATCCGGAAAGGGGCCAGCGCTGAAGGCCGCGCCAACTCGCTCAAAACCCGGTGCCCCGGTTCATCGCGTTCCACCCTGCCCTGTTTCTTGTCATCCAGGCGCAGGGTTTTCCCCGCGATGGACGTTGTAAAAATGGATACAGCGTTGATATTGCGCGTGTCAATCGCCGCCGGCGCTCACCATCGATGCGTCGCTTGCGCCTTTCGAGCTGGTCTTGATGCTGGCCATGATCGGATCTGAAATCGCTTCATACGGGACCGCCAGCCACAACGTCATTCCCAGACCGAGATAGGCCGCGCACGTCCATAGCGATTGCCAGTTTTCATGGCCTTCGTGAAAAGCGATATAGGCGGCGGAGACGCCAAGAAGGCCGGCAAACAGCACCTCCGTCAGGGGACGCTGACGGGGCCGCTGACCAGGCATCCTGGGGCGATCGAGAAATCGAAGCGTGAAGCAGGACACGACTGATATCGTAAGCGATGCAAAGGGAAAGTCGCGGTAGCGCGGGTCGAACACCAGACCGAGCG
>Ga0193726_1003207_pt1 | contig 10548 bp, 6 predicted proteins | sample H2c1metaG_FD_144928 | JGI IMG/M metagenome (GOLD analysis project Ga0193726, IMG submission 144928) | Soil microbial communities from a riparian zone of the East river system, Colorado, United States - H2c1 | ecosystem: Environmental > Terrestrial > Soil > Riparian zone | place: USA: East River... | reverse complement strand
GAAACAAGATAGCAATATGACCAGCTCACCCTATGAAAACCTTTATGACCTTCAAGGGATTCTATCTGGACCTCCTCGCCCAAGCGCATATCCGTCGTGATAGAATTAGCATCACTATATCCAAAGTCCTAAAATTTTGAAATCCAAGACGACCCGAAAGTATGTGGATCACGAAAATAACTCAAAACGTGTGCCAAACCCAAGTTTTTAGAAAAGCTAACTACTCACATATAAATCAATAATCCAGTAGGCGCTTCGCTAAGAATAGAACAAAAGAGATACTTGTTCTCATATATAAATAAATCCTCTCCCCTCAAAACATGAATGAAAAATATAGACTAATGTCATTAGAGATAAATGACGCGGCGATGAATAAAGTGCCGTAAAGGGTATAAGATAATTTACCTAAAATAGTAAAGTGTATAATAGTGAGAATAATAAAATCCTTTTAGGGAAACTATTGAAGATAAACGACACAGCGTAGGTTAACAACGGTATATAATGATATTGAATAAAAAAAATGAGATCAAGGTTAAATTATAATTATATAAAAATATTAAAAATTCAAATTTTATAAGATAAATAACAAATTAAACACGCCGCTAAATAAAGTATTTGTAAGAGGTATAACTTAAACTTAAAACTGGTAAACTTTAAATCCAACAGTTTTCGAGTAGAGTAATATGATAATGTTTGAGTTAGGTAGAAGACTTAAAATTAAGGGGAGGTTATTTAAAAGTTAAAGACTTAATAAAGTAGGGTATCTTTAAAAGTTTAAGAATAAAATAAAAGGGCAAATAAAAAAAAGATAAAAATGAGAAAATTCTTCAAACATAGTATAAAAATACTATAAAAATTCCTAACATTATTTAACAATTTTCTAAAAAATTAGAAGTTAAATTTTCGTCTGCTAAATGAACTTATAATTATAAACTTCTCAGAATATGTAAGGTAAATTTAAAGTTTTATTTTAAATAATCCAAACATATTAGATTATAAAGATTTATTTTTTTTGGCTATATATATCTGTTATTAATCACTAACAAAGACTTTTAGATTTTTATAAATATAAAGTTATAATTGTTTAAGGTAGACACGAGTTTGCTACTTTCAATCTACATCAGAATGTTTTAATTAAAACAACACATCTTTCTAAGCATATTGAAATAAAATTGAAGATTCCTTAGCTAATATATATGATAGAAACTTTGTCGTACTAGGTATAAATATACTGGAGATAAACGGTTGAACTGTGGATTTATATGCCAATAAAAATAAAAAGCTTTAAGTGAGGGAGAATTCTTAAATTTATATGAAAACACTCAGATAAAAACACAGAACTAATGCTTAAAATTCTTATTTAAATAAAAGATTTTATAGTAAACCACTAAATCAAATTTAGACTTAAAAAAATTACTATTAAGGGTAAATTAAAACTTGAAAATTATTTAAGTTATATTAAACCTTTAAAGGCTAGCAATTCTAAATCTTTTCTAAAGTAATAAAGATCAAAGATAAAAAAATCTTTTTTCTAATATAATAAATATTAAAAATCTTTTAGTGTTATGGATATAGAAATTATTGAATTCTCGGGTACAGCAAAACCCATAAGCATTTTATTAAAACTGAAAATAATTTAAAAATATTTATAATAAATCGCAAAAAATAATTACAGAATTAGATGGGGGAATGCAGAATTACGAAAGAATTTTTTTTTTAAATTTTAACTGTAATAAAGAGGTAAATTTTTGTTCATAATATAAGAAAAAATTTTATTACTTATTTTTCTGGGTCTATGAGGATCAGATTTTAATTTGAGGAGGTAAGTTTGTTTAATAGATAGCTACAATAAGTTTATACAAATTACAATAGAAAATAAAAATAAATTTTTAAAGACTCTTATAGAATATTTCTTGTATCTTTACAGGATTTATGCTATTTTTGTCTTTACGAGGAAAAAACTTAGATTTTATAAACAATAATATCATAAAACAAGAATATTTAATAAGAAAATTGAAAAAAAACTTTAGAAGATTTTTAAAGAATACTCTTTACAAGATTAGTAAGTGTTTATATGAATGTATTAATAAATTACAAGAAATATAACTACAAGATTATGATGTAGATATTACATCCATTTTAAGCACTAGTACTGTATAAATAAAATTTTTATAAATAAAAAAATTTAAAGCTTAATATTCCTATTTTAAAAAGAATTGATGATGCTTTCATTATACTAGGTATCTTGGAAGAGGGACTGATTTTATAAAATGAAAGGTGAGAATATTATTACGATGTTTACTCTTTATATTTTTTGCATTGTTTAATCTATGCCTTTAAATTAATTAGAAAATAAAGGTAATAGACTAAAATTTTAATTTAGATAATTTATTTGACTACTTAAAGTGGAAGTAATTTAACAAAAGACATGAAAACCCTACTATTACCTTGTAAGTCTAAGGGTAAACCATCTTTCCCCGGTAGGTGAACTGGAATTATTTAAGTGAAGAATTAAAAGCTGTTTACCACAATGTTATAACTTTAAATTCCTAGAAGCTTCTGAATAGATCTTTATACTGATTAAGTAAATAATTTTAGGACAAAAGAAATACTGCGGGACCTTAAAGATTCCTTGAAAATGCTTTTAAATCAAATTTATGGAATTTTAAATAGAAACACGATCTTTTATAACTAGAAATGTTTATATATAAGATTTAGATTAATTTATTTGCACTAAATTTATTACAGGTAACACCCTAGTTATTATATTTAATAATATTCGATAGATAATTAGCTTTAGATTAACTATTACTTTTCTATACCAGTATTTTGGCCCGGTTAAATCAAAATTTGTTAACTTTTACCCGATATTTTTAACTTCTTTTTGTACCACTCCTTAAAAATTTTTATTTTTTAAAAGAAAATACTAAGGAGGTTTAACTAAACAAAATCTAACTAAGTAGATATTTTAGGTGTTCACTGCGTGGCTAACCCAGCGGTAAAGCAGGTAGGGTAACTCAATGCGTGGAAGAAAAGATGTAGAAATAGCCAAATGGAGAAGGATTGGAACAGGAAACGTCAGCGTAAGGTGTACAAGTAAAGGTACAGGAAAAGAACCAGCAAGAGCAAAACAGGAAGAAAGTAGAAAGGGTGAGAAAAAGATAAATCCTTTTAAGGTGATAGTTGATATTAATAAAGGAGGTTATAATTCTTATTAAAAAAAAAAGCGTTATTAGGAAATATTTCGTCAGTTTTAAATGATGACTTAAGTAAAGATATTGAAGCAATGTTTAAGAAGAATGTTTTAGAATTATTAGAAGATGGGAAAACATATAGTATTTTATTACAGGTTAGTTATATAAGGGATGGTGCAATTAAAGGGTCTTCACCTATGAAGTCTATTATTATTACGAAGAAAATTAATAGTTATTTTGTTTTACAAAGATTTAAAATAGCCATAAATAAATTTGTAAATGAATATCAAGTGCAAGATTTTTACGGAAAATGTTTTGTTTGTTAGCGAGAATGGATCAGTAAAGAGGATTATTTAAAGGGTATTACTAATGAAGAAGCAGATAAAATTGTGAATGAGGTTTTATTAGATGAAATGCCTTTGCCTTATAGTGATTATATTAAAAAGCAAGGTTTAGGTAAGTTAATTGATGTAAGTAATTTTGAAAATATCATTAATATTCTACCTAATTTTTATAGTATAGAAAAGTTACATAGTATTGACAAGGTTGCTTCGAATGGATATATTGAAGTAGGGTAGGAGATGGTGTAGCCGGATCAAAAGTTTGAGTAGATGCAAACGAAATCTTATATAAAAATCTTACAAATTATATTAAGTTATTTAATAAGAATAATAATAAGGTGAAAATTAAAGATGTATTTTTCTTAAATAAAACAGTTAATAAAGCTGAAATGAGCGATTCTTTATTATTTGTATTTGAAAAGGTGATTGAGGTGAATGGTGATAGATTGTGTATAGGTATAGAAAGTCCAGAAAGAAAAGAAAAGAAAGAATTATTTGTAAAAGTGATTATGAAACTTGGGATTCTGTCCTGGAATATTGGGATAGTTTTAAATATCCTTATAGTAGATGAATCGATACTTTAATTTCTTGTGAGAATGGTATTGAAAAATTTAGTAGATTAATTAATGAATATAAAATTTATATTAGTAATGGTAAAATTGAGTACATAGAAAGATTGTATAAATTCCCAGATATTTCTTGGGCTTATAGAGATACAAATGTAATGTAACCAATAAATTGTTTTAAGCTAGTTAGCTACGTAGGATGTAGGGTAAATATGGTGTTACAGAGTGCAACAGTGCAATGAGTACTAACGATAACGATAAAAAGACAAAACAAGCAAATAGTGTTAAGTATTCATAGTATTTGTAAAACTTTCTTGGTTACATTGTTATCTGTAGAGAAAAAAATATAAAGATAATTTGGTTTAAATATTTAAGCAATAAGCTCCAGAGCTTAATAACTTTATTTTCTATTACTAATTTGTAATTTAGTATTTTATAATTTTAATAAATAACATTTGATTAAACAACAATCGTTGTAGATCCAAGTTTCTATTGAAGTGGTCAAATTTAATTTTAATTTTAATTTTAAATGGATAATTAATAAGGGGGTAAATTATTAAATAGTCCCGTAGTGAATATAACTTTACGTGTACTGGTGTTATACAGAATCATTATTGAGAATAAGAATAAATTGAACTAGCTGAGTTTAAGTACTAGTATCAGTTCATAACATTAAATAAGCTCCAGGTATTATAAGAGTAATAAGTATCAGTAGGGTGTGCTGTAAAAAAATATGTATAAAACTACTCCAAAGATAATAGTAGCAAATATCCTTATAAGAGCTACGAAAGCAGGAAATTAAGTTTCAACAGAATAAGTAGAACAGGTGGTAATTATTCGCAGCAACTAAAGGAAAACCCAAGGACAAATTAACTAATTATAAATAAAGTTTATTCAAGTAGCTAAACTAAAGCAAAGGAGGGAAGTGCTACGAGAGGAACTAGGTAGCAGAAAATACTAGGTGCTCTAGGTATAAATAAACAGCAGGAGTAAGCAGGAGTAAGCAGGAGTAAGCAGGAGTAAGCAGGAATAAGCAGAAGTAAATGAAATAAATTAATTAAATTTTCCTCTCATTCGCGAAAGCGGTGCGGTTGTGCCCTACTAGACCCCTACTATAAAATTAAGGTAGTAGAAAAGGGAGTATAAGTGCTTAGTAGTAGAAACAAGGGGGGTTGTATGTGGCTAATTAAAAAATATATTAAAGCTAATCATTTTTATTTTATTATAATTTATATAAATTCCTATTTTCTAAATACCTATTTACCAAGATTTACCAAGTATATTACTAAATTAGCTTAGTGTATAAGAATAAAGTAAATTTAGACATTTAAGAAGAAAGTATTTGTAATTTTAGATAAAAATAGTCGTATGTGAAAATAAAAATTACAGATATTAATAATATTATTATAAAATAGATTAGTCCTATGCGACAACTATGTGAAATCTAAAATAATGCTGGTTTATTGTTTGGCGTTATTTGATATAATTAGCTAACTCAGGTCATTTACCTTCAAGTTTTAAAGATTGAATTCTTGAATTAATTGCTCTCCTATTAAAACACTCGTAATAAATTTAATATCAGAATTAACAATTCTCTCGCTTAGCGACTGTTACTCTTGCTAGCTACGAAATAGCTGCCCCTTAAATATTAAATAGAATTACCATTGTTCTGATTTATACTACATACTCATATGATCTTTACAAATATCAATGAAATTAAAAAGAATTCTGAGAAATAATATTTTATAAGAGCAAGTTCATTAGAACTACTTAAATTTTGCAATTTTCTAATAACATCCTCTTGTTTGTTTTACACAGGGTTTATAAACACCCTTATAGTATTCTCATTTTTTTGTTATGTGTGCCTCTGCTATTAAATGGTCAAGGTTACCTTAAGTTAAAGGGTGAATAAGCTAGCTCAATTTTCTGAATAAAATGTTCGCCTTTGTAGTAATAGTGTCTATTTTGCTGCTGAAGTTTATACTTTCATTTTTTTTTTAATTAGTAACCTGTTCTGCTTGGTTATTTGCTAATTCTAATGCTTGTTCCTGTTGCATTCCTCTTTTCACAACTTATTCCAATAATTTATCTTTATAATGACTTTTATACTTAGCATCCAACTATCCACTTTATAAGCGTAATTATTGTAGGTACAGCGTATTTTTATTATTAAAAAAGAGTTCTATTAAGGTTATTCATCTTATTTTTATATTTTTTAGTTTTCTTATTTTTTGTTTTTTGTTTTTAAGTAAATCTCTACTAAAGAATTAATCTCACTTGCTTGTGCTTTCGTTTTGTTTGAAAAAAAAACTCAACTACAACGAGCAAAGGATAATATTAACTCCGTTATATAGTGATATTTTAACTATATTATAAACTGAGAATAATTGTTACTGGAGTACCTTGCCTAATAAGAGTAGTATTACACTAGAGAAATTAGAAATTATTTATTTGTTGGCCCCCTTTAAACCTGTTTATTTGGGTTGCTTCTAGGGTAATTCGAACTAATAAAACACTTACGATCGTATTTAAACAAATGGCAAGAAGGTTGTTTAAGTTTGTAGTAATTAAGTCGACTCCGAGAACAAAAAAAGCTAAGTGATTAAAACTAACATTTAAATTAGGGGTAGGCATAAACAGGCATAGCCAGCCAAAACCTTAAGCAAACTCCTAAGATTAAAGCTAGAAATAACTAAAAACCGCAATTTAATTCAACCCTAAACCTAATAAAATAATTAAAAAAAATGGCGAAATAATTATAGAGCTAAATAAAATGGGTTAGCTAAAGGCTAGCTAAATTGATAAAAATGCGGAATAACACAATTTATTGTAAAATTAGATAATTCTAAAAGTTAAATTTAATTAAAAATTGAGGAATTAGGGAACTGGTTCAAGAAAAAAACCAGCACTTAAACCGAAGACAACTATTGAAAGACAAAATTTTATTAAAAAGTAAATGTTTAGAAACTAAGGCCTATCTCTTTCGGAGTACTATTAGTTGCAATCTCTTTCCATTCTATTAACTCAATTTTAATGAATTTGGGATAAGAACTAGGGTTAAGCGTTTGGATTTATAATTTATTTCTATCCAACAAATTTAGGGTATATATATTAAATTATAATATAAAACTACTAAAATTTTTAAAAATAGTTAAGAAATTTAACAAACATACGAGATAATTAACATAAAAAGACTAGAGTTTTCTCTTATAATGTTAGTATCATATTACACTCAGGATGTAAAAATATTAAGTCAAGAGCAAGATCTTTTAATAATTGTTGTATCATAGTTTGTTTTATATTTTTATTTCTTTATAATATTATATAAGTTATAGCAAAGTGATACCAAGGATACAAAAACCAGATTCATTAAATTTATAATAATTATCATTAAAAGTTATAATAAATGTAATATTTACTTACTCTTCTTCTATTTTTTAATTTTTATTTTATATTTTATGTTTAAAGTTAGTTTAGGTAATATTTTTTTAATTAAATCTACCTAATAAATAGTTACCAGACATACCTAATATAATACCAGATATACTCCCTAAAACTATATAACTTGAGAACATCATACAAAAAGTCCATTTAGGTTTCGCACTCAAACCTTAAAACTAGATCAGAACATAAATCATAAAAATAAAAAATCGTTGAATCTTTAACAAGATCTTTGTTCTTCACGTCTAGTGCAGCTAATCTGCTTTCGTCTCTTTTTATTAAATCTTTAATGTTAGAAGGACCTTCTGTTAGATAAGCCTTACCTTTGTTTGTTTTGTTTTTTTTCTTAAATACATTGCATTAAATCAGATCTTTCCTTTTTTAATTATATCTACTTTATTAGCAATTCTATTAATACCATCTAATTGTAACTTAGGGTAACTTAGGTAACTCAGGTAACTTAGGTAACTTAGGGTAACTTAGGAGTAAAATTAGAAACAAGCTGCTCAACTGTTAACTTTTTTAGCTGCTGCTCTAGCCTTAGTAAGTTAAAATTTAAACTCTACTTTTGCCAATTTATGGCCCTGGGCATAACCACCCCCTACACTTATCTACTCCCTATTCCCTATTCCTACTTTTGCTCTGTTATATTAAATTTTAATAGGATAAATTAAATACCTTATCCTTGTTTAAACTAGCTTCGCTTATACTAAGCGTGTTTTAAAGGCTAGGCTTACTTATTTTTAATATCCCTTTTTCTCCAAAGAGGCTTTTTTTTAATCGAAAAATAAAAATTTTTTGTAACTTGTTCGATAGCACTAATCAAAATCTAAACGCTATATATATAAAATAGTATAATTTATTATATTTATACTGTGATTTACGTAAACCCTAAAATTGCCGAGTATTCTTAACTTTAATTAGGTTATTCGCTCTTTACTTTATTTACTTTATTTTATTTAATCTATATATCTTTAGTTACTTTATTTAATTTAGATATTTATATTTACTTTTTTATTATTTATTTTATAATAACCCACTCTCGAAAATTTAATTGTGAATACTCAATTTATTTATACTTTAAGCTATATATAAAAAATAGAAAACAAACCAAAAGTGTAGGCTAGAAGGTGTAGTAGACATAGAAGTAGTAGTAGTAATAAAAATTAGAATACGAAAAAAGATTAAGATGTTGAAACTGACTTCCTCTACCCACTCTTCCCTTGTTTTTCGCTTGATTATTCTTAGTTTAACAGTTGCCTCTTCGAGTTGCCTTTTCGTTGCAATAGACAAAAAGCTGTTTGTCAACGACTTACTGCTGCTTTAGTCTAGCACACTACCATTTGTGCCTTGTATTGCTACAGTTAAAAGAATTTTTGCAGTCCTCGCTATTTAGTTGGCCGTTTGGTATACCCCAGCTTCTCTTTGTTAGTTGGCATCTACGAAAAATACAAAAAGGAGCACCTCCAATTGCTTTTCAGTTAAGTTGCTACAATACAAGGCAAAAAGGGGTTTAAAGTTATAAAGCATTTTTTGTTGTGCTGCAACTGGGGCGGCTGCTACTTTCATTTCAGGTGGTATTGCTTATGAATCAGTTATAGCGGAAACAGGACGCGAAAGAATATTTCTTCCTTTCATGGGAAAATTCTATAATGGAGTAGTTGGACCGGCACCTATTAGTGAAGTTAAGAATAATCTAGATAACACAGGAAAACCTGATTTAACAGCAACTCCTGTTATAGAAGCGAAAGCTACTGTTACAAAAGTGTTAACTAAATATCATCCATTGTCTCCTGAATAAAGATTGGGATTTATGCCAGAAATTCCTTCTGCTTATTCTAAAGAATTAGAATTAAAAGATAAGAAAAAAGATGATTAAAAAACAACAAAACACAAAACACAAAAAGGGTTTCTAATTAAGAACTGTATTGTAGTATCAAAATTTTAAGGATTTTTTAGGTTTGTTACAGCGACGACGGTAATTTTTATTCAACTTTCTTTAATCTAATTTAATTAGGTTAAACTTATTTTATTTACAAGGCTATTAAAGTTTATAACGCTCTCTAATAATTGAAGGTAGGAGATTCTAAATCTAGGTATTTAAATTTTTAACTTCCTAGTACTTTATTAAAATAGGCAAGGTAACAAGAGATTACCTCCTTCCAGATGGATCGGTGTTATTGGATATAAATAAACAACTTAGAACTAAAATCTAAAAAATCGATATCTTATTGTATAGGATGGTACCGTAAATTTTAAAAGAAATTATCCTATTAAAAGCATAGCTAAATAAAAAATCAGCAATATAAACTCCGTCATTCAAAGATGCGCGTTTTTAAATAGTTTCTATAATTATATACAATATAATGCTAAATATACTAGAGATAACTTAATTAAAGAATTGTGTACAGATATTCCTCAAAGAATTAAAAACGTAGAGAACATTCATCCCTCAAATTCAATAAATTGAGTAAAATTTATACAAGTAACAGAAAGAAGAAAGGTATCAGTCGTGGATGGTTGTTTTGAGGCTGTCTCCTTTTCTATGTAAATCAAAAATGAATAAAGAGGAAAATGAAGAATAAATAATATAATATCCCTCTAGCTACAACTAATTTTAGGATATCACAGGTAAAGAATAGTATCAAAAATGAATGGAGAGCTTCTCTTCCTTACTACTTAAAGATCAAGAGTGTATGCATTGATGTATTGATGAATTGATGATTTGATGAATTGAAAAGGGGTAATAACCCACAACTTTAATTTAGTCTTGGTAGCTTATTTAATTCTTCCCCTTGGGGTAATTAATATACTTAAATTATTAATGAGCCAAGGGGAATAATAATAAAAATAAAAGTATAAATAATAAAGTAAAATAGTCATAAAAGAAATAAAATAAAGTAACGTAAATAGAAATAGAAATAGAAATAGAAATAGAAATAGAAATAGAAATAGAAATAGAAATAGAAATAGAAATAGAAATAGAAATAGAAATAGAAATAGAAA
>Ga0193726_1003206_pt1 | contig 10549 bp, 8 predicted proteins | sample H2c1metaG_FD_144928 | JGI IMG/M metagenome (GOLD analysis project Ga0193726, IMG submission 144928) | Soil microbial communities from a riparian zone of the East river system, Colorado, United States - H2c1 | ecosystem: Environmental > Terrestrial > Soil > Riparian zone | place: USA: East River... | reverse complement strand
CGAGGCCCCCCGGCTCGGCCCGGGCGCCGGCCGAGGGCCCGCCCCCGGCACTGTCCTGGCCGGCGCTGTCCTGACCTGCGCTGACAGGGCTGGCACTGCCAGGGCTGGCGGGGCCGGCGCTTCCGAGGACCGGGAGCGGCTGGTAGACAATCCGGCTGGGGTGGCTGCCGACCGGGGGGCCGAGCTCGGCGGGCGTGCTGGCCTGGCCCAGGACCCGGGCCAGCTGCCGGTACGCGGTGACCACCAGCAGGCCGAGGGCCAGCAGCAGCGCCCATTGCGCGACGGCCAGATACAGCGGAATCCGCATTACGACACCATCCCCGGCAGGGCGTCCCGGCTCACGGCCAGGGACCTGGCCGCGGTGAAAGCTACAAAGGCGATGAAGGCCGACCCGGCGAGCAGCAGAGCGTGCCCGGCCGGCGTGAGAGCGACCGCCGCGGGGCTGACCGGCACGGCCGCCCCGCCGGCCAGGGCGACGACCGCGCCGGCCCGGGCCAGCGCGGCCCGGTCGAACTTCCGCCGGGAGAGCGCGCCGAAGCACCGGCAGGACCGCCCGCGATGGAAGGCGAACCCGATGCCGGACACCGCGGCGAAGCAGCAGGCGGTGGCGAGGACGGCCAGATTCAGCGGCCAGACGGCGGGAACGGCCAGGCTGGCCCCGCCGAGGCTCAGCTCGGCCAGGGCCACCGTCCAGGCGATCCGCCGCGCGCTGGCCACCGACGTGAGCAGCCCGGCCCTCGCCGGGGGTGCGCCCGGCCGGTGACGGCGCGGCAGGCGGCGCGGCAGGAAGAGCCGGACGGAGGCCGCGAAACTGTCCAGGTCGGCCAGCTTGGCGCCCCCGGCGACCAGCAGCATCACGGCGAGCAGGGCCTTGGCCCCGAGGACGGCGACCGGCACCGCGCTACACCGCCCCGATCGCGGCCCGCCGGAGCCGGCGGTCGGTGGATCGCTTCGGGAACTGGACCGGGATGCTGGCCAACTGGTGCAGCTTCGCGATCTGCCAGTCGTGATTGACCAGGCTGGAGGCCCGGACCTGGCCGGCGGAGTCGACCAGGATGGCGAACGGGCCGACCCGGACGTTGTACCGGGCATAGAGGCCGGGCGATCCGGTCACGACGGGCACATCCAGGCCGAGCAGGCCCAGCAGCGGCGCGGCGAGGTCGTTGCGGCTGCGGAGCATGACGACCGCCTCGAGCCCGGGCTCACGGGCCAGCAGGTCGCGCAGGCCGCTCAGGACCGAGGGAAACGACTTCAGCGAGTGGTCGGCGAAGATGACCAGCTGCAGCGGCGCGGCGGGCGGCGACTGGCGGGGGACGCCGCCCGCATCGGGCAGCGACCAGCGCGGAGCCGGGCGGCCCGGGGCCAGCCCGTCATGCTCGATGGCAGCGGGCCCGGACAGGTGCACCTGCGCGGTGCCGAGCACCGCCAGGAAGGCAGCCGCGCAGAGCGCGGCCGCGACAGCGACAAAGAGGCCGGCGACTATCATCCCCGGCCTCCCCGTGATTTCCCCGAGATCATGGGCCGAACCAACCATCCCGCCAATGCGCAGGTCAAGCGATGCGCAGCAGCCGCCTGTCTAGGTAAGAACCGGCAGATCCGGGCGAATCGCCGTCAATAACGGTCTGGTATCACTATGGTGGCTGCGGGAGCGGGCGAGCAGGATCGCAACGGCTGGGGCCGCTGATGCGATCCACGACTACTCGTCCAGCATGCGCTGGCGAGCGAGGTGCGCAGATGTCAGCGGAGCGTCGAAGGCGCGAGGACCAGCTTCCCAGCGATGAGTGGCCGACGGACCCTCAGGGGCTGCCCGGTACCGGCCGTCCGGGCGAGGCGTGGAGCGCCGAGTTCCATCATGAGCCCGGCCCGCGCGGCAGCGGTCACGACGGCTGGCCGGGCGGCTCGGAGCCGGACCAGGACTGGGCCAGCAGCTACCGGTTCGACGGCCGGGCGTCCGACGAGCCCTGGCAGGACCCGAGCCGGCCTGGCGGCAGCTCGCCGGCGGATCAGGCCTGGCGCCATGACGTCCCGGCCGACGACGAGGACGACTGGATCGCCCGCACTCAGGCCGACCAGTCGTGGCGGTACCGCAGCCTGGCTGACGACAGCGCTGACGACAGCCCGGCCCAGGACCAGCCAGGTGACGGCTGGCTGAGGACGGAGCCGGCCGCCGGGGCCGGCCGCGGGACCGGCGAGGCGATCGGACGGCGGGCGAGCGACAACTGGCCCTCCAGCAGCCGGGCCGACGAGACCTGGCGGGAGAGCGGCCGGGCCGACGAGACCTGGCGGGAGAGCGGCCGGGCCGACGAGACCTGGCGGGAGAGCAGCAACGCCGGCCCGGGCCGCGCCAGGGACAGCTACGCGGTCGACCCCCATGCGACGGGCCCCCTGGCGGCCGATGGCCAGCTCGTCGACCCGTTTGCGACTGACCTTTACGCCGGCGACTACGAGGGCGGCCGTCCGTCCGGCACCCACGTGGTCGGCGGCAGGCGCGCCAGCGACAGCTGGCTGGCCGGCCCCGACGCGGACGAGAGCGTCCCGGCGGTCGGCGGGCGGGCCCGCGACGGCCTGGCCGGCGGCGACCGGGTGAGCAGCGGCCGGGGTGACGGCCGGGGCCACGACGGGGGCGGCGGCGACTGGGACGAGGACGGGCGGCCGGGCGGGCGGCGGCGCATCCTGGTCAGCGTCATGGCCGCGGCCGCGGTGGTCCTGGCGTTCGGCGCCTACGGGCTCATCCGGGTCCACGACCAGTCCTCCCTCACGCTGCAGGACGCCTCCCGGCCCTGCGCGGCGAAGGCCGGACGGTGCCACTCGCACGCACCGCGGACACCCGGGCCGGCGAGCACGAGCCCCGTGCTGAGCGATTCCGGGACGCCCAGCCCGTCAGGCTCACCGACCCCGAGCACGGCGCCGAGTCACCCGGCCCCGCCGACCTCGATGGCGGCCTCGGTGCCGCCGCCCACGCACTCGGAGGCCCCGCCGCCGCCGAAGCCCGCGCCCAAGCCGTCCGCGTCCGCCAGCCAGCCGACGGGCTCGGCGTCCAGCGCGGCCGCCGGCCAGGTGCTCGCGCTGATCAACCAGGCGCGCGCCCAGCAGGGACTGCCCGCGCTGGCGATCAGCTCCGGGCTGAACGCGAGCTCATCGGCGCACACGTCCGTGATGGCGGGCGACTGCGGCCTGTCGCACCAGTGCCCGGGCGAGCCGGCCCTGGGCACCCGGCTGACCAATGCCGGCGTGCAGTGGACGTCGGCCGGGGAGAACATCGGCGAGGGCGGCCCGGTCACGAACAGCACGGCCGCGATCACGCAGATGGCCGTGAACCTGACGCAGAGCATGCTCAACGAGCGGCCGCCGGACGACGGGCACCGGATGAACATCCTGAGCTCGTCGTTCCACTTCGTCGGGATCACCGTGTTCCTCGACTCCAAGGGGACCGTCTGGATGACCCAGGACTTCTCGAACTAGGGCGCCCTCGGTCGTGACCGCTTTTCCGCCGGATATCGCGGGACAGCGGTCACGATCATTTCCGGGCTCCGCGGTGAGCGTGCCGGCTGCGAGGGCGGAGGGCGGGCAGGGCAAGATGGGACGGTGAGCGTGGACGGGGCCAGAGCGGCCCGCGAGAGCGGCGGGGCCAGCGGGGCGGGAGAAGCCGGGCCCGACCCGGACCCCGAGCCGCAGGCGGTGCTGACGCCGCTGACCGAGGCGGCCATCTTCCTGGTCGCCGTGGCCGGCACGGACGCCACCTCGCCGGAGGAGGCGCTGCCGGCCGTCCGCGACCTGTGCGGGGACCTGGCGGGGCTGATCCGCGCGGTGGGCACGCGAGAGCCGCGCGCCTACCTGACCTGCGTCGCGGGCATCGGGCACGGCCTCTGGGACCGGCTCGGGGGCGAGCGGCGGCCAGCCGGGCTGCATGAGTTCCGGGAGTTCCGGGCGCCGGGGCGGCATGCCGTGTCGACACCGGGCGACCTGCTCTTCCACATCCGGGCCGGCCGGATGGACCTGTGCTACGAGCTGGCCAGCCAGCTCATGCTCCGGGCCGGGCGCGCGCTGACCGTGGTGGACGAGGTGCACGGGTTCCGCTATTTCGACAACCGCGACGTGATCGGCTTCGTGGACGGGACCGAGAACCCCGCCGGGGCCGCGGCGCAGCGGTCGGTGCTGATCGGCGCGGAGGACGGCGAGTTCGCCGGCGGCAGCTATGTGATCGTGCAGAAGTATTTGCATGACCTGGCCGGCTGGAACGCGCTGCCGACCGAGGAGCAGGAAGGCATCATCGGTCGCTACAAGCTCTCCGACATCGAGCAGACCGAAGACGTGAAGCCGTCGTTCGCGCACAACGCGCTGACCACGATCCTGGACGCCGACGGCGAGGAAGTGCAGATCGTCCGGGACAACATGGCGTTCGGCACGCCGGGCCGCGGCGAGTACGGCACCTACTTCATCGGCTACTCACGGTCGCCCGACACGACCGAGCAGATGATGCAGAACATGTTCATCGGCTCCCCGGAGGGCAACTACGACCGCCTGCTCGACTTCAGCACGGCGGTCACCGGGGGGCTGTTCTTCGTGCCGTCGCAGCCGCTGCTGGAGCGGCTGGCCGACGGCCCGCTCGACGACCGCAGGGCAGCCGGACCGCCCGTGCCAGCCGGGGCGCCCGTGGCAGCGGGCGGGCCCGGGCCAGCCGGAAACGGCGCGGCGGGCGCGGGCGGCGGAAGCGGATCACTGGAGATCGGCAGCATGAAAGGGACTTCCCGAGATGAATAACCTGCATCGCGAACTCGCGCCGGTCTCGGACGCCGCCTGGGCGGAGATCTCCGAGGAGGCGGCCCGCACGTTCCGGCGGCACCTGGCCGGCCGCCGGGTCGTGGACGTCCAGGGACCCGACGGCGAGGGACTGTCGGCCGTCGGGACCGGTCACATCCGCGAGATCGAGCCGCCCCACGACGGCGTGCTGGCCCGGCAGCGGCACGTCCTGTCCCTGGTCGAGCTGCGGGTGCCGTTCTCGCTGGACCGGGAGCAGATCGACGACGTGGCCCGCGGCTCGCAGGACTCAGACTGGCAGCCGGTCAAGGACGCCGCCCGGCAGCTCGCCTTCGCGGAGGACCGCGCCGTGTTCGACGGGTACCGCGCGGCCGACATCGACGGGATCCGGCCGACCGCCAGCACGCCCACCATCGCGCTGCCGGCCGACGCCACCGGGTACCCGATGGCCATCGCCCAGGCCCTGAGCGAGCTGCGCTCGGCGGGCGTGAACGGGCCGTACTCGGTCGTGCTCAGCGCCGATGCCTACACGATGGCCAGCGAGACCTCCGACCACGGGTACCCGGTGATCGAGCACCTGCGGCGGCTGGTCAACGGGGAGATTATCTGGGCCCCGGCCATCGAGGGCGGCGTGGTGCTGACCACCCGGGGCGGCGACTTCGCGCTGCAGCTCGGCCAGGATGCCTCGATCGGCTACCTGTCGCACACCGAGACCAGCGTGCGGCTCTACCTGCAGGAGAGCCTGACGTTCCTGATGCTGACCGCGGAGGCCGCGGTTCAGCTCACCCCGTCCGCCGGATAGCGCGACCGGGACGGCGATACCCGGACATGGAGCGGGAGCCTGGCCACGCCAGGCCCCCGCTCACCCGGTCTGCCGGATCGCGCCTCCCTCCCGACCCGGTCAGGCCCTGCTCTTCAGCAGCGGCCGGCCCAGCGGCATGGGCTTGCCGCCAGTGGCTATCGACGCGGTCCCGAAGAAGATGTAGATGCCGACCACCGCGAACAGGAACGCGGTGGCACCTCCGGCCTTGAGCCAGTTGGTCGACAGCTCGATGACCCCGATGAGCACGAAGATGAGCGCCAGGTCGACGAGCGCCAGCACCGCGGTGAAGGCCGCCGCCAGCCGCAGGGTGGCCAGCGTCAGCATGGTCATGATGACGATCCAGGCGGTCAGGAACAGCTCCTGGGTGGCCTTGGCATCCGCCAGCCCGATACCGAACCAGTTGTGCGTGAGCCCGAGCAGCAGGAACGAGTAGCTCAGCCAGAACCCCGCGAAGACGCCCAGGACCAGGGCGACCGCGGACTGCCCGATGGCCGCCGCCCAGAACGTGGAGATGAACAGCCCGGCCGCCGTGGCGGCCAGGATGATCGGGAGCGACGCTCCGGTGCCGAGGGGCGAGACGAACCCGATCAGCACCATGCCCAGCGCCACTGACCCGACGATGAAGCTGGGCAGGCCCAGCGACAGCGGATCCCCGGCCAGGGGGCCGGTTACCTCAGGCGTTACCTCTTGTTCGACTGCGGCCTCCGCCGAACTCGGCCGCACTCGTTCGTCCATGGCTCGCTCGTCCACGGCCGTCCCCTGCCGCGGCACCGAGTCACCGGGCGCTGCGTGTGCCTGAACCGGGCCGGCCCGGCCCGGCTCACTCGAGTTTGCATCCGTGCCCATTGCTGCTCCTTCGCTCGATTGCGGGAGCCCCACGACGTACGTGAGCTATTACCTACACCTATGTCGTGGCGGGCATTCCATCGTTCTCAAATTGAGCCACGCGAGAATCCGCAGGTCACCCAGCGGGGATGATAATCCCGTATTCGTGGATCTTGCGGTAAATTGTCGCGCGGGACATTCCGAGCGACTCGGCCGCCCGGGCCTTGTTTCCCTCGGTGTCCAGCAGGCTCTGCACGATGGCGTCGCGCTCCATCGCCTCCAGCGGGCTGAGCAGCCGGCGGCTCACCGTCCAGCATTCCGGCGGCAGGTCGCGGGCCTGGATGGAGCCCGTCCGGCGGTGCTGCCGGAACACCTGCCACAACTGCTCGACGTTGCCCGGCCAGTTGGACCGGACCAGCAGCTTGGCCGCCTCGGGCGAGACGCTCAGGCGGCCGTGCTGGCTCAGCTTGCCCAGGAAGAACGTGGTCAGCTCGGGCAGGTCCTCGATGTGGTGGCGCAGCGGCGGCAGCGTCACGCTGCCCGGGAACGCACGCAGCAGCTCGGTCAGGTTGGGCGCGGCAGTGCGCCGGGTCAGGGTGACGGCCACCCACAGCCGCTCGGCCCGGTCGGCCGCGCGGGCGTGGGCCAGGGCGCTGGCGAGCGCATGAGTCTGCCGCGGGACCAGCCGGTCGATATGGCGGATGATCACGTCGCCCTCGGGGGCCAGCAGCGCCCGGCGGACGCCCGGCAGCCAGTCCGGCGCGCCCGCGTCGGCCGCGTCCAGGACCTCCAGGTGGCCGGCCGGGCTGCGCCGCTGGTGCACGGCGCGGGCCAGGGCCAGCTTCCCGACGCCCGGCTCGCCCTCCAGGACCAGCCACTCGCCGGCCTCGTAGGCCTCCTGTACCTGCTGGCAGCTGCGCAGCCACAGCGCGCCCGACCCGACCAGGCTGGGCAGGACCATCCGGGCCGGGGCCGGGCTGTCCGCGGCCAGCCGCCGGCCGACCTCGAGCAGCTTCACGTGGACCACGCCGCCGGCCGAGCCGAGCGGCCCCGGGCCGCGGGTCGGGTGGCAGTGCATCCGCGCGGTCAGGCCGGTGGGCAGCTCGACCTCCACCGCCCGGGACTTGCCGCCGGCCAGCGCCTCGCCGGCCTGGCCGAGCAGCACGGCCTGGTCACCGGGGTCCAGCACGTGCCGGGCGTGCTCGTTCATCATGACCAGGTCCTTGGACAGGGCCAGCACGATCCCGTTGGACCGGCGGCAGGCCCGCAGGTAGTCCTGCAGCAGCTCCAGCTCCTGGGCGCTGGAGTCCGTCAGCAGGGCCTGCGTGATCTGGTCGGCGGTGGTCTTGACCAGCGCGATCAGCAGCCGGTCGGCGTGCTTGCGCCAGCACGTGAGATCCACCGCGCCGACGACCTTGCCCGAGATGGGGTGGTGGATGGGGACCCCGGCGCAGGCCAGGTCCTCCAGGTGCTCCGCGTAGTGCTCGTGGCCGAAGACGTGGGCCGGCTGGCCGCCCTCCAGGGCGGTGCCGATGCCGTTCGTGCCGACCTGCTCCTCGGCGTAGCTGAAGCCGGGGGCCAGGTTGACCCCGTCGAGATGGCGCTCCAGGTCGGGATCGGAGGTCAGCCGGGTCAGGACCACCCCGGTCGCGTCGGTCAGGATGACGCTGATCGGCTGCCCGTCCAGGTGGTCACGCAGGTGCCGGAGGACCGGCATGGCGCTGCGGGTCAGCGGCGTATCCAGGTCCGGGTCGCGGACATACGACAGCTCGATGTGGTCGGCGGGCACGTTCCACTCCCGCGACCGCGACCACGAGGCCAGGATCGGCCCGCGCACCTGCTGCGGCTCGACCGCGTCCCTGGTCAGGAAGTTCTCCCTGGTCCGGGCTAGCTGATCCCCGCCGGCCGCGCTCCTGCTGCGAGATGACATGGCGCCTTCTGTCTCCCGTCCCCCCGGGCCGGCCAAGCCCGCGAAGTACCGGGTTCCAGGCGTTGTTCCTTGATTACGGCCTGTCCCCACCGTATACGCGGGCCCTGTGATCTGTGTCTCATGATGAGACTGCCGATTTCCGCCGCGGGGCGTTTGGATCGGGAAGGTACCCGCCTGATCTAGCTATCCAGGAGGTGCACGATGCCTGATCACGCGGTTGTGCCAGGGGAGAGCTACAACCCCTGGAGCATCGTCAACCTGGTCTTCCATCATCTCGCCGAGGCCGGCCTGCACCCGGTCCTGGGCGAGGCCGGCGACCCCGGCGCGCCCGCGGCCGACCTGCTGCGCGCCCTGGGCATCGACCCGGCGCCGGAGGGCAACCGGCGGGTCACCGCCGACGTCAAGGCCCAGCTCGATGAGCTGCGGGTGGCCGTCCTCGGGGAGCCTGAATCAGGTGACTGACCCCGTTTCGCCGGGTAACGGAGGTGTTTCGGGCCTGTCTCATGTTGAGAGCCGCGTGGTGGCCTGCCGGGGTTGAAATTGGCCCAGTGAGACGTTTCGGGCTGCCGCAGCCGCTGACCGGCTGGCGCGGAGTTCGTATCGGCGGACGCACGGAAGGGCAAGGGGTGGCAGATGAGTCGCCAGAGCGTCGCCAAGGCGCACCAGAAGATCCAGGAGCTCTCCTGGGAACCGCAGTATCACGAGCCCGTGTCGCAGTACGGGACGGACTACACGTTCCGCAAGGCACAGAAGAAGGACCCGCTCAAGCAGGTCCTGCGGTCCTACTTCCCGATGCAGGAGGAGAAGGACAACCGCGTGTACGGCGCGCAGGACGGCGCCATTCGCGGCAACATGTTCCGCCAGGTGCAGGAGCGCTGGCTGGAATGGCAGAAGCTGTTCCTGTCGATTATCCCGCTGCCCGAGATCTCGGCCGCGCGGGCCATGCCGCTGCTGTTCCGGACAGTACCTAACCCGGAGCTGCACAACGGCCAGGCGATCCAGATGATCGACGAGGTCCGGCACTCGACGATCCAGCAGAACCTCAAGCGCCTGTACATGAACAACTACATCGACCCGGCCGGCTTCAACAACAGCCTCCGCAACTTCCAGAACGACTACTGCGGGACGATCGGGCGGCAGTTCGCCGAGGGCTTCATCACCGGTGACGCCATTACCGCGGCGAGCATCTACCTCACGATCGTGGCCGAGACGGCGTTCACCAACACGCTGTTCGTGGCCATGCCCGCCGAGGCCGCGGCCAACGGCGACTACCTGCTGCCGACCGTGTTCCACTCGGTGCAGTCGGACGAGTCGCGGCACATCTCCAACGGGTACGCCACGCTGCTGATGGCCCTGAGCGACGAGAGCAACCACCAGCTGCTCGAGCGGGACCTGCGGTACGCGTGGTGGAACAACCACCGCGTGGTCGACGCCGCGATCGGCACGTTCATCGAGTACGGCACCAAGGACCGGCGCAAGGACCGCGAGTCCTACGCCGAGATGTGGCGGCGGTGGATCTACGACGACTACTACCGCAGCTACCTCGTGCCGCTGGAGAAGTACGGCCTGGTCATCCCGCACGACCTCATCGAGGAGTCGTGGAACCAGATCTGGAACAAGGGCTACGTGCACGAAGTCGCGCAGTTCTTCGCCACCGGGTGGCTGGCCAACTACTGGCGCATCGACCCGATGACGGACAAGGACTTCGAGTGGTTCGAGTACAAGTACCCGGGCTGGTATGACAAGTACGGCAAGTGGTGGGAGAACTACAACCGGCTGTCGACGCCGAACGGGCACCACCCGATCGTGGCCGAGAACGTCGAGTACGTGTACCCGCACCGCTGCTGGACCTGCATGGTCCCGTGCCTGGTCCGCGAGGACATGGTCATGGCCGAGGTCGACGGGCAGTGGCGGACGTACTGCCACGAGATGTGCCGCTGGACGGACGCGGAAGCGTTCCGCCCGACCTACCAGGGCCGCGAGACGCCGAACATGGGCCAGCTCATCGGCAAGCGCGAGTGGGAGACCCTCTACCACGGCTGGAACTGGGCCGACGCGGTGTCGGACATGGGCTACGTGCGGGACGACGGCAAGACCATGGTCGCCCAGCCGCACCTGGACCTCGACGACCCCAAGAAGCTCTGGACGCTCGACCACCTGCGGCGGATGCCGGAGATCCTGAGCCCGAACGTGCTGCTGAACCAGTGGACGCC
>Ga0193726_1003205_pt1 | contig 10553 bp, 7 predicted proteins | sample H2c1metaG_FD_144928 | JGI IMG/M metagenome (GOLD analysis project Ga0193726, IMG submission 144928) | Soil microbial communities from a riparian zone of the East river system, Colorado, United States - H2c1 | ecosystem: Environmental > Terrestrial > Soil > Riparian zone | place: USA: East River... | reverse complement strand
CGAGCCCTTACCGCACGAAAACAAGCATCAGCGTCGAGTTCCATGGCGCTAGACTAGCCCCTCTCGGCCGCCAATACTCGCCGTTTTCGGACCTCGATATGCGGTCGAATCGGCCAGAATCGGGCTGCTAGCTGGCTTCTTTGCGCAATCCCAGGTGCCGCAAGATGCCCTCGGCCGCTTCGCGGCCTTCGAATACCGCGGTCACCACCAGATCCGAGCCGCGCACCATGTCGCCGCCGGCAAAAATTTTCGGGTTGGTGGTTTGGAATCGGGATTGCGGCGCGCCGGAAACGCGCACCCGGCCATTGCCGTGCAGATCGATTTTGTGCGATTCAAACCAGTCGGCGGGACTCGGCAGAAAACCGAAAGCAATGATCACCGCATCGGCGGCAATGGTTTCTTCCGTTCCGGGCACCACTTCCGGCACGCGGCGGCCGCGCGGACCTGGCGGCCCCAATCGGGTTTCGACCAGCTTCACGCCTTGCACGCGATCCACGCCGACGATTTCGATCGGTTGGCGGTTGAAAAGGAAGGTGACGCCCTCCTCCTTGCTGTTTCTATAGTCTCGCCGCGATCCCGGCATGTTGGCTTCATCGCGCCGGTAGGTGCAAGAAACGCTGGCGGCGCCCTGGCGTATCGCGGTTCGATTGCAATCCATGCCGGTATCGCCGCCGCCGAGCACCACGACGTGCTTGCCTTTCATGTCCACAAAATCGGCGCCGTCGCGTTCCAGCCCCAATTCACGATTGATGTTGGAAATGAGATACGGCAAGGCCTCGTGCACGCCCGGCAGATCTTCGCCGTCAAAGCCGCCTTTGACATAGTTGTAGGTGCCCATGCCGAGAAACACCGCATCGAATTCGCCGGCGAGCTGCTCGAAGGCAATGTCGCGGCCCACATCCACATTCAACCTAAATTCCACGCCCATGTCTTCCATGATTTCGCGGCGCTTCTCGACCACCTCTTTTTCAAGTTTGAACGGCGGTATTCCAAAGGTCAGCAATCCGCCGATCTTGGCATAACGATCGAAGACCACCGGCTTGACGCCGTTGCGCACCAGAACATCGGCGCACGCCAACCCGGCCGGCCCCGCGCCCACGATCGCGACGCGCTTCGCGGTGCGCACCACATTCGACATGTCCGGTTTCCACCCTAAGCGGAAGGCCTCGTCGGTGATGTATTTTTCGATGGCGCCGATGCTGACGGCACCCAAGCCGTCGTTCAGCGTGCAGGCACCCTCGCACAACCGGTCTTGCGGACAAATGCGTCCGCACATTTCCGGCAGCGAATTTGTTCGATGCGACAGCTCGGCCGCTTCGAACAGCTTGCCGTCATTGATCAGCGCCAGCCAATTCGGAATGTAATTGTGGACCGGGCATTTCCACTCGCAAAAAGGATTGCCGCAGGAAATGCAGCGGCCCGCCTGCTGGGCCGCGGCTTCGGCGCTGTATTGTGAATAGATCTCGCGGAATTGCTTGGTGCGCACCTCCGGCCTAAGCTTGTCCGGATCCTTGCGCGGAATGTCGAGAAATTGCAGATGCTTGTCGGCCATGGCGGTTCGCGGCGGCTTCTTAAGCGGCGCGGCGCAGGTTTTCCAACAGCGAATCGATCGCGGAGGCCTTGGGTTTGACGACCCAGAATCGGCCGATGTAGGTCCGGAAATCGTTGAGCAATTGCGCTCCCCAGGCGCTGCCCGTGGCTTCCGTATGCTGCTCGATGAGCCCCCGCAGATGCTGGACATGCGTGCCCATGCCTTCGGGCGACACGCGGTGGATGTCGATCAATTCGTGGTTGTAGCGGTCGACGAAGTCGCGTTCCATGTCGAGCACATAGGCAAATCCGCCGGTGAAACCGGCGCCGAAATTCACGCCCGTGGTTCCGAGAACGCACACCACGCCGCCGGTCATGTATTCGCAGCAATGATCACCGGTGCCCTCCACCACGGCGAGCGCGCCGGAATTGCGCACGGCAAATCGTTCGCCTGCGCGGCCGGCGGCGTACAACTCTCCGCCGGTGGCGCCATACAGACAGGTATTGCCCATGATCACCGTGTCGCGCGCGACGAAGATCGAGCGTGCATGCGGCTTGAGAATGATTTTGCCGCCCGCCATGCCCTTGCCCACGTAGTCATTGGCCTCGCCCTCGAGATTCAAGTGCAGGCCGCCGGCATTCCACACGCCGAAGCTCTGCCCCGCGGAGCCCTGCAAGTTCACGATCAAGGGCGCCGCACTCATGCCGGCATTTCCCCAGCGCCTGGCGATCTCGCCGGAAACCCGCGCGCCGATCGAGCGGTTGAAATTGTTGACCGGATAGGAAAATTTGCCGCCGGACTTGGCGTCGATGGCCGCACGCATGTCGGCCAACATTTGTTCGGCGAGCGCGCCCCGATCAAAGGGCTGGTTGTGAGGATCGATGCAGTATTGCGGCTTGTCGGACACCAGCGCGGCATTGGCCAGAACCGGCTTTAGGTCCAGCTTGCTCTGCTTCGAGGTCTCGCCGGGAGAAATCTGCAGCAATTCGGTGTGCCCGATCAACTCGGCCAGGGTCCGCACGCCCATGGATGCCATGATTTCACGGCATTCGCGCGCCACGAACTTGAAGTAGTTGATCACCATCTCCGGCAAGCCGACGAAGTACTTGCTGCGCAGCACGTTGTGCTGCGTGGCGATGCCTGTGGCGCAATTGTTCAAGTGGCAGATCCTCAAGTACTTGCAGCCCAAGGCGACCATCGGCGCAGTACCGAATCCGAAGCTCTCCGCACCGATCAACGCCGCCTTGATCACATCGAGACCGGTCTTCAGGCCGCCATCGGTCTGCAGACGGACCCGATGGCGCAGCTCGTTGGCGCGCAACGTCTGATGGGTTTCGGCCAGCCCCAACTCCCAGGGTGTGCCCGCGTACTTGATCGACGACAAGGGACTGGCTCCGGTGCCGCCGTCATAGCCGCTGATGGTGATCAGATCCGCGTAAGCCTTGGCGACTCCCGCCGCTACCGTCCCCACCCCCGGTTCCGCCACCAATTTCACCGATACCAGGGCCTTGGGGTTGACCTGCTTCAAATCGAAGATCAGCTGCGCCAGGTCTTCGATGGAATAAATGTCGTGATGCGGCGGCGGCGAAATCAACCCGACGCCGGGGCGCGCGAATCTCAAGCGCGCAATCATGTCGTTGACCTTGTGGCCGGGAAGCTGTCCGCCCTCGCCGGGCTTCGCGCCCTGCGCGATCTTGATCTGCAGAACCTCGGCATTGATCAGATATTCCGGCGTCACCCCAAAGCGGCCGGACGCCACCTGCTTGATCTTGGAATTTTTTTCCGTGCCGTAGCGCACCGGATCTTCGCCTCCCTCGCCGGAGTTCGAGCGGCCGCCGAGGGCGTTCATGGCGATCGCCAGCGCCTCGTGAGCTTCCGGCGACAATGCCCCCAAGGACATGCCGGCGCCGTCGAAGCGCGCGAGTATGGCCGAAATGGGTTCGACCTCTTCGATCGGAATGGGCGCGGCGCCGGCTTTCAAATTCAATAAATCACGGATGCAGGACACCGGCCGATTGTTGACCAGGCCGGCGAACTCTTGGTATTGCCCATAGTCGCCCGTCATGACGGCCGATTGCAGGGTCGCCACCACATCCGGGTTGTACATGTGGTATTCGCCGTTGTGCATGTACTTGAGCAGGCCGCCCTGTTCCACAGGTTCAGTCTTGTCCCAGGCGCGCCTCGCCAAGTATTCCGAATCAGCCTTCAGATCGCCGAAGTCGGCGCCTTGAATGCGGCTGTCGGTGCCCTCGAAACACAGTTCCACCACTTCATCGCCCAAGCCCACGATCTCGAACAGCTGCGCGCTGCGATAGCCGGCGACGGTGCAGATGCCCATCTTGGACATGATTTTCAACAAACCCTTGCGAATGCCGCGCCGGTAGCTGCGGCCGAGTTCCTGGCGTGCGCTGGCTTCCATTTTGAGCACGCCTTGGCGCATCAGGTCGAACAGAGTCTGGTAGGCCAGATAGGGATACACGGCGGTTGCACCGTAGCCGATCAGGCAGGCGAAATGATGGGCGTCGCGCGCGGTTCCGGTTTCCACCAGGATGTTGCACTTGCAACGCAATCCCGTCGCGACCAGGCGGTGATGCACGGCGCCGGTGGCCAGCAACGCGTGGATGGGCAGCTTCGCCTTGACCAGGTAGCGGTCCGACAACAGCAACACCAGCTTGCCCTGCCGCACCGCCGCTTCTGCCTGATCGCAAACGCGCAACAGCGCTGTTTTCAAATCGAGATGTTCATCGTATTGCAGGTCGATGAATTCATTCGGCACGCCGGACTCGGCCAGCGCGACAATCTGCCGCAGCTTGCGCTGCGAAAGAATCGGCGAGCTCAAGACGATTTGCTCGGCATGTTGCGGCGCCGGCACGAAGATATTCGCTTCGGGGCCGATCTGCGTCTGCAGCGACATCACGATGCTTTCGCGCAAGCTGTCGATCGGTGGATTGGTGACCTGGGCGAATTGCTGGCGAAAATAGTCGTACAGCGAGCGCACCTTCTTCGACAGCACGGGCATCGGCGTGTCGTCGCCCATCGAACCGACCGCTTCGCTTTCGTCTTCCGCCAGCACCCGGATGATTTCATCGCGCTCTTCCGCCGAGACGTTGAACATCTTCTGATACTGCGCGAGGGTCTCGCCGTCGAAAGGCTCCGCCGCGAGGCGGGGATCGATGAGGTCGGTTTGCAGGTAGCGAACACCCTTCTTCAGCCACGCCTTGTAGGGATGGCGGCTCTTCAAGAGATCATCGACGCGCCGGGTGGCGCGTAGTCCCACACGCCCGCTTCCGAGGCGATGGTGATGTGCCGGTTCTTGGTGATGACCCAGCGCGCCGGGCGCAGACCGTTGCGATCGAGCGTGCAGCATGCATAGCGGCCGTCGGTGAGTACGATCCCGGCCGGGCCGTCCCACGGTTCCATGTGCGTGGCGTAGTACTCGTAGAATGCCTTTAGGTCCGGATCGATCATGTCCACCGATTGCCATGCCGGCGGTATCAGCATGCGCATGGCATGCATCGGGTCCAAGCCGCCGGCGAGCAGCACTTCCAGCATGTTGTCCAGCGACTGCGAATCGGAGCCTGTCAGGGACACCAGCGGCAAAATATCGCTCAGGTCCGGCAGCATCGGCGATCGGAACAGCGGACCGCGGGCGACTGCCCAGCTGCGGTTGCCCTGGACCGTGTTGATTTCGCCATTGTGAGCCAAGTAGCGGTAGGGGTGCGCGAGGCGCCACTGCGGCAGGGTGTTGGTGGAGAAGCGCTGATGGAAAACCACCACCGAGGACTCCATCCGCGGGTCCTTCAGGTCCGGATAGAATTGCACCAGGAATTGCGGCATGACCATGCCCTTGTAGACAATGGTGCTGGCCGACAGCGACGGGACATAGAAAACCGGATCCTGCGCCTGCAGTTTTTTTTCACAGCGTCTGCGCGCCAAAAATAATTTGCGGTTGAAGCCGGCTTCGTCGATGTCGCCGCCCGCATTGACGAATACCTGTTCGATGACGGGCAGCGTCTTGAGCGCCTCCGATCCGCAGGCTGAGGGGTCGGTGGGCAGCGCACGAAATCCCGCCACTTGCAGCTTTTCCAGCTGCAACTGCTCGGTGAGAATCTTGCGCGCCTCTGCGGCTTTGGCGGCATCGCGATTCAGAAACACCAAACCCGCGGCGAACATCGGCGCCAGCGTGAGCCCGGCCTCGGCCGCCACCGCCCTCAAGAATGCGGTTGGCTGCTTGATCAACAGGCCGCAACCATCGCCGGTCTTGCCGTCGGCGGCTATGGCGCCCCGGTGCGTGAGTCGATTCAGAGAGCTGACGGCAGTCTGCAATACCCAATGACTGGCACGATCATCGAGGCTGGCGATCAACCCGAAACCGCAGGAATCCTTTTCGTACGCAGCCTTGCACAAGCCCCAATCTGCCGCGCGCGGATCGGCGCCGTCGAGGCTGGTCCCAAAAGCGGCCATGTTTTCAAACGCCATATAACGCGCCCAAATGTAAGCAAGCCCTGCCGATCGTGCGCAGGAGCTACTAAAACAAGAAATAAATCGGTTCTAGGCGCTTAAAAAATTCAAGCACTAGGTTGGGCAATCGCCGTGAAGCGCGCCTGTGTAGCGTTTACCTTATATGGATGCCGCCCTCATTGGCAAGGGACGCACCCAGGAGCCTGCCTGAGTATTCCCCGTGGCCGCGAGCGTGACGGATTTGCCTTCAGTCGAGGCGGAAGCTCCTAGCCGGCGATATAGCGTTCCAGCTGCTCGATGTGCTGGGTTTGCTCTTGGATGACGGCTTTGACCAAATCACCGATCGACAGGATGCCGAGGACGCGGCCGGATTTGACCACCGGCAGGTGCCTGAAACGCCCCTCGGTCATGAGCTGCATGCAATGATGCACCGTGTCCTCGGGGGTGACGCTGACCGCCGGCGAACTCATGATGTCGCTGACCGGGGTGTCGTGCGATGAGCGATTTTTCAGGATGACCTTTCGCGCATAGTCCCGCTCCGAAATGATTCCGAGCAGCGTGCCCTCGGTCATCACCAGAAGCGCGCCCACATGGCGGGTCGCCATGATTTCGATTGCCCGCAATACAGAATCGCTCGGCGCCACGGAAAAAATTTGGGTCCCCTTCACCTGAAGCAACTGACTCACGGTTTGCATGATTAATCCCCCGTTTGCCCCGATCGGACGCCTTGAGTCTCCTTGACTATACTCGCGCCTCGTACCAGGACAACCCATAAGATGAACGAATCGGACCCTAAAGCCCCTGTTGCCGCCGTAAAGCCTCACCCACTGACCTCGACCCACGGCGTCCGGGCCGACCCCTATTATTGGCTGCGCGACGATGCGCGCACCAATCCGGAGGTGCTGGCCTACCTGAAAGAGGAGAATGCGTTTCGCGAGCGCAGCATGGCGGCCTCGAAACCGCTCGAAAATGCGCTGTACGCGGAAATCTACGCGCGCCTCAAGCAAGACGATTCGACCGTGCCGTACCGGAAGAACGGCTATTGGTACAGCGCGCGCTTCGAGCCCGGCAAGGAGCACCCGATATTTGTGCGCCGCAAGATATCACTCGAAGCACCCGAAGCAGATGAAACGCCCGAAGAGATCTTGTTGGACGCCAACGGCTTCGCCGCCGGGCATGGGTACTACCGCGTCGAGGCCCTGGAAATCTCACCCGATTCCGGGTGGCTGGCGTACTGCGAGGACACGGTGGGCAGGCGCCAATTCACGCTGCGTTTCAAGAATCTTGGCACGGGAGAGATTCTGCCCATCGCCATTACCGACGTTGAAGCCGATTTGGCCTGGGCCAACGACAACAAGACCCTGCTCTACGTCGAGAAAGATCCGGAGACGCTGCTCGGTCTCTACATCAAGAAACATGTTCTGGGAGAAGATCCCAAGCAAGATCAATTGGTGTTCGAGCAGACCGACAGAAGCTTCTATACCGGGGTGTCCAAATCCAAATCGGAGGCGTTCATCTTCATTCACATGGAAAGCACGCTGTCCTCCGAGTGGCGCTACGCGCGCGCCGATGACCCGCAGTTGAAGTTCGAAGTTTTTCTGCCCCACGAACCGGATCACGAGTACGACATAGAACATCTCGGCGAGGCCTTCATCGTCAGGTCCAACTGGCAGGCCCGCAATTTTCGCTTGAGCAGGGCGCCGATCGGCGGCCACAACCGCAGCGCTTGGATCGACGTGGTGGCGCATCGCGACGATACCTACATCGAGGACTTCGAGGTCTTCGATGAATTTCTCGCCGTATCGGTGCGCAGCGGCGGCCTGCGCAAGATCTGCATTCATCCTTTGACCGGCGCAGCGGAATTTTTCATCGCCAGCGACGAGGCTGCCTACAGCACGTCGATATCCGTCAATCCTGAATTGAACACCCAGATCGTGCGCTACGCTTATTCTTCGCTGACCACGCCGACGACGCTCTATGACTACGACGTCCGAACGCGCGAACAGGTGCTGCTCAAGCGCGATCCGGTGGTGGGCAGCTTCGACCCAAAAGACTACGCCACCGAATTCTTCATGGCGCCCGCGCGCGACGGCGCTGAGATTCCGGTGTCGCTGGTGTACCGCAAGGGATTCGCGCGCAATGGGTCGGCGCCGCTGCTGCAATACGGCTACGGGGCCTACGGAATATCCATGGATCCTGGTTTTTCATCGTCCAGATTGAGTCTTCTTGATCGCGGCTTCGTGTATGCGGTCGCGCATGTGCGCGGCGGCCAAGAAATGGGCCGGGCGTGGTATGACGCCGGACGGAAACTGCATAAGAAAAATTCGTTCAACGATTTTTTGGACGTGACGCACGCCCTGGTTGAGCGCGGCTACGCCGCCAAGGACAAGGTCTTTGCGATGGGCGGCAGCGCCGGCGGGCTGCTGATGGGGGCGATTGCCAACATGGGCGCGAGTGATTACCGCGGCATCGTGGCGCAGGTGCCGTTCGTGGATGTGGTCACCACCATGCAGGATGAGAGCATTCCGCTGACCACCAACGAATATGACGAGTGGGGGGACCCTGAGGATCGCGAATACTACGATTACATGTTGTCCTATTCGCCGTACGACAATGTCAGCGGCAAGGCTTATCCGGCGATGCTCATCACCACCGGCCTGTGGGACAGTCAGGTTCAATACTACGAGCCGGCCAAGTGGGTGGCCAAACTTCGCGCGCTGAAGTCGGATGCAAATCGCTTACTGCTGCATGTGGAGATGGAGGCGGGCCATGGCGGAAAGTCGGGGCGCTTCCAGCGTTTCAAGGAGATCGCGATGGAATACGCATTCCTGCTGGCCGAATTGGGGATTCTGACTTAAAAAAAAGGCGCCGCGAGCGGGAGGGGGAAGCTTTAACCGCGGCGCCTCGGGGGTGACCCAAAAACTTGAGAAATCATCGCTTCGCGGCGAAGGCCTCCGGCGAGCGGGCAGTCAGGGCGGACGCATAGCGGGCGGCAAGCCGCGAAGCGGAGGCCACGCGAGCATCGATTCTGGCGAGGGCAAACTGGCCATCGCCGCGGCGAACCAGCAGCGTGGCCTCGCGGCTACCCTCGGCAGCCAATAACGCAATGAGTCTCGATTCCATGCCAGGAATCAAGCAAGCCGCATGCCAAAGATAATATCTTTGTAAAATCAGCTAGTTATATCGACGGTAGGGCGCGCGATGTGACGCGAATTGTCGGCTGCTGACACACGCCGCCACTCTAGCCAGGAGCCTGTCTGCGCATTCCCCGTGGCCGCGAGGAGACTAGGGATGCAGCAGCACGCAGGCCTGTGAGTGGGTTTTGAGAGCCTTGCAAATCGAGTTCGCGCGCGACTCGCTCAACGAGGCGACTTGCAAGCGATACAGGGTGCCCGAAGCGCCTTTCTTCGGCGAGACTTTGGGCGACAGCCCGGAGAGCAGCTTGGGATATTCCTTCTCCAGCTTCGCCCAGCGTTGATTGGCCGCGTCGGCACCCGACTTGAATGCGCCGAGCTGAACGCCATAGGAACCATGCGATTTTGGCGGCGCTGCATGCGCGCTCGATGCGGCCGGTGCTTTGGGCGCAGCGGCGGGTTTCGGCACGGCTGCGGGTTTCATGGCCATGGCAGGCGGAGGAGTTGTCTGTGGCGGCGTCGTCTCCGCGCCGGCGGGAGCGGCGTTGGAAGGCACGGATGCCAGCGCAAAGTTCTCGACGCGGATGCGCGCTTCTTCCGTCCACTTGCCTTCCGGGTGTTGCTTCAAGAATGCTTGATAGGCTTCGAGCGTGTCCGTATCACGCGCCTTTTGCCAATCCCGTTCCTCGTACAATTCCTTGACGCGGGCTTGCGCCTGCGCCGTGAACTCGCCGCTCGGATACTTCTTCAGGAAGAGCTCGTAGGCATCGGTGGTGTTCGCGGTCCGAGTTTTTTGCCAATCACTCTGCTGACGGCTGCACCCGGCCGTGGCGAGCACGGCGCCCAAAGACAGCACCAAAAACACTTTGTGGATGACCATGTTCACGCTCTGGACGGGTTTTAGCAGGATGGGCCATTCTACGTCGGCGACGCCAAGCTCGTCACATCATGGGGTGCTCCGATAGGATAATAAGGGGTCATGACCGAACAAAAACGCCGATTTTTGGACAGCGGCTCGGCTTCGCCGACCTTCATCGGCCTCAATTCGGTATTCGTCGGCGACATCCGCGGCACGGGTCAATTCGTGGTTTCAGGCGAAGTTCATGGCGATGGCGAGTTGGAAGGGGCGCTGAATATATCGGCCTCCGGCAGCTGGCACGGCCACGTTCGCGCGCAACAAGCGATCATCGCCGGCACCATCTTGGGCGGCCTGACCGTCAGGGATAAGCTGGAAATCGGCTACACGGCCGTCATCCGCGGCAAGGTCAGCGCACGCACCGTAGCGATCGCGAAGGGCGCGATTGTCGATGGGGAAATCGAAGTCACGTCGGATGTCCCGGTGATGCGATTCGAGGAAAAGCGCGACGCCAACTCCGGCGCCGATTAGCCAGACAGGCTCCCCATCCGCGCGCTGTTCGCGAATGGCG
>Ga0193726_1003204_pt1 | contig 10553 bp, 10 predicted proteins | sample H2c1metaG_FD_144928 | JGI IMG/M metagenome (GOLD analysis project Ga0193726, IMG submission 144928) | Soil microbial communities from a riparian zone of the East river system, Colorado, United States - H2c1 | ecosystem: Environmental > Terrestrial > Soil > Riparian zone | place: USA: East River... | reverse complement strand
TTCGACATCGAGTTCAATCTGTTGATCGATGCGATTTATCACATGTACCACTACGACTTCCGTGGTTATGCAGCCGCTTCGCTGCGGCGCCGCTTGCGGGCGGCGATGATCCGATTCGGCTGCAGCAGCCTCTCGCAGCTCCAGCATAAAGTGGTGCACGATGCGGCGGTATTCCCCGCACTGTTGGACTTTCTCACCGTCCAGGTGAGCGAGATGTTCCGCGATCCTGCCTATTTCCTGGCGCTGCGCCGGCACGTGGTGCCGATGCTGCGCACCTACCCCTCGCTCAAGGTCTGGGTGGCCGGATGCAGCGCCGGCGAGGAGGCGTACTCTCTGGCAATCCTCCTGCAAGAAGAAGGCTTGTTGTCCAAGACCATGATCTATGCGACCGACATCAACTCAGGCACGTTGCAAAAAGCTGCGGCCGGCGTGTATGACGTCGATCGCGTCGCCGGGTTTACCGCCAATCATCATCTCTCGGGCGCGCGCTCGTCGTTGTCGGACTACTACAGTGCCGCCTACGGCAGGGCGATGTTCAACAAATCGCTGAAAGATCACATCGTTTTTTCGGATCACAGCCTGGCGACCGACAGTGTGTTCGCGGAAGTGCAGTTGGTATCCTGCCGCAATGTGCTGATCTACTTTGACCGCGCTCTGCAGGATCGGGCCATCGGGCTGTTTCGCGAGGCGCTGTGCCGTCAGGGATTTTTGGGGATCGGCACCAAGGAATCTTTGCGGTTCTCCTCGCATGCGGATGCGTTCCTGAATTTCGTGCCGACGGAGCGAATTTTTCAGAAGCGAGCGGAGCTGTGAATCTCGCCGGACGCATCGATGCGGTGGTGATCGGAGCCTCGGCCGGAGGCGTAGAGGCGCTTGCCGTGCTGCTGCCGGCGCTGGCGCCCGGCTTGTCGTCGCCGGTCTTCATCGTGGTACATCTGCCGCGCACTCCGCCGAGCGTGCTCGCGGAAATATTCGCGCGCAAGTGCGCCGTGCCGGTTCGGGAGGCAGAGGACAAGGAAGCGGTGAGCCCCGGCACGGTGTATTTCGCGCCGAACAACTATCATTTGCTGGTCGACCGCGGACCGCAGCTGTCGCTATCGGCAGATGACCCCGTGCATCACTCGCGCCCTTCCATCGACGTGCTGTTCGAATCCGCCGCGGAAATCTACGGCGCCCGGCTATTGGGAATCATCCTCAGCGGTGCAAACGAGGATGGGGCCGTAGGGCTTGCCGCTATTCACGACGCCGGCGGCGTCACTGTCGTACAATCCCCGAAAGAGGCGCGTGCCCCGCATATGGTGTTGTCGGCGCTAAAATTGCGGCCGCCGGACCGGGTTCTGCCGCTGAACGAAATCGCCGACGTCCTTCGTACCCTGGACAAAGTCGGTCCCCTCGAGCGGATGAATTGACTATGGACACATCCGCCCTGGCTCCCATCAAATGCCTGTTGGTCGATGACCTCGAAGAGAACCTGCTTGCGCTATCGGCGCTCCTGGCTCGCAACGATGTCGAAGTGTTGACCGCACGCTCGGGTTCGGAGGCGCTTGAGCTGCTGCTGGTGCACGACGTTGCGCTCGCTTTTCTCGATGTGCAGATGCCGGATATGGACGGCTTCGAGTTGGCCGAGCTGATGCGCGGCAGTGAACGCACGCGCCATATACCGCTGATCTTCGTTACCGCCGGCGCCCGCGAAAAGCATCGGCAATTCAAAGGTTATGAATCGGGCGCCGTCGATTTCATCTACAAGCCAATTGAACCGCATATTCTCAAGAACAAAGCGGACGTCTTTTTTGAGCTGTATCGGCAGCGCCAGTTGCTTTCCGTGGAGCTCCACGACCGGACCGAGACGCTGCGTCTGAATGAGATGTTCAGCGCCTTGCTGGCGCACGATTTGCGCAGTCCCTTGACCGCGATACTGGCCTCCGCCCGCCTGCTGGAACGCCGCAGCGACGATAAGGCTGCGCTGGAAGCTGCCGCGCGCATCGTGACGAGCGGCAATCGCATGGCGAGAATGATCGAAGACATGCTGGATTTGGCGCGCGCGCGCCTTGGCGGAGGCATCATCGTCAAACGCGAGCCGGCGGATCTCAAAGCCCTGGTGGAGCGCGTGCTGCGGGAACATCAGGCGGCGGCGCCCGAGAGGGCCGTTGAAGCCCGCTATGAGGGGAGTTTCAGCGGCAACTGGGATCCGGAGCGGGTGGCGCAGGTGGCGTCCAATCTCATCGGCAATGCCTTGAAGCACGGCAGCGCGTCGGCGCCGACGCGGGTTTCACTCGACGGCACCGAACATGACCATGTCACGCTGGTGGTGAAAAACGCGGGCACCATTCCTGCCGACCTGCTGCCGCATCTGTTCGATCCATTCCGCAGCAGCCAACACCAATCCAGGCGCGGCGATGGATTGGGGCTGGGACTGTATATCGTCTCGCAAATTGTCGGCGCGCATGGCGGCGTAGTGGATGTGAAAACCGGCGAGGCCGGCGAAACTGCCTTTTATGTGCGCTTGCCGCGCTAGGGTGCGACCAACTGGCTTATCAGCGCTTCGATATCGGCGGGTTCGAACGGCTTGATGATTGAACGCACGTTCGTGCCCCAGTTCTCCAGTGCAAAATCCAGCTCGTAGCCCGAGGCGAGGATGATCGGCATTTGCGGCTTGACGCGCAGGACGCTGCGCGCAAAATCGATGCCGGACATGACCGGTAAGCTGACATCCGTAATGATGACATCGAAGGAATCTTCGCCGAATTGCCGCAGCGCCTCCTCGGCGCTGGCGCAAGCAAGGATTTGACGCTGATCCTGGGCCAGGAGTTCGCACGTCACTTCGCGCACCAGCGCATTGTCCTCAACGTAGAGAATTTTCAATTCAGGCACCGGTGAGGCATCAGCGGGTCTTTTGTACCAGCCAGAGGCCAGGCTTGCCTTTCGGGCTCAGACCCAAATGCACCAGCGCGGACTTGCCCTCGAAAATACGCGCCACCGGCAGGCCTTCCTGGTGCACTCTGTGCACAAATTCCTGGAGGGTCGGCCGTGCCCGTGCAGCGTCCGATCCGAACACCGGAAGCTGCACGGACTCCTGCGGGCCGAGGGATTGCCGGCGGGAGGGAAATGCGCCGAAGTTTCTCTCCGAGATCGGCGCTGCCTCCAGAATGCGCGGTGGAGCGCGGAGGTCCAAACGCGGCGCAACAGCTGGACTTTGTATTGGCGCATGTATTTGTTGCCGAAGCGGCGGTGCGGCGAAGGCGCCGTGCAGACTGAATAGCCCCGCCAGAGCGGCCGCCGACACCATGCGTGTGCGAAGGGTGCCGCCCTTGCGTGAGTCCCAGTCCTTGCGTGAGTTCCAGCCCATGGGGACAGTTGACCACGAAGCCTCCTCTCACGCATTCGGCCTAGGTTACCGACCAACCGTAGGAAAGATCCGAGCGGCGGCCTATCAGCCGATTCCTACAGGGTTTACGGAGAAGAGGTGGTTTCTCAAGGCTCGCCGCGGGGAGAGTATGGGGGAATGATCAAAGGACATGATGCTTGGGCACTGGTACTGGCAGCGGGCGAGGGTAGCCGGCTTCGCCGCCTGACCAGAGATGAGCGCGGGGTTGCCGTGCCAAAACAATTTTGTTCCCTGCAAGTCGGGCCATCGCTCTTGCAGGAAGCCCTGCAACGGGCCGCGTCGGTCGCGCCGCTGCCGCAGATCTGCAGCATCGTCGCAGAGCAGCATCGGGAATGGTGGACTCCCATCCTCAGTTACCTGCCCGAACAGAACGTCATCGTGCAACCGCAAAATCGCGGCACGGCATACGGGATTTTGCTGCCGCTGCTTCGCATCGCGGATCGGGATCCCGACGCGACGGTGGTTTTGCTGCCCGCGGATCACTATCTTCGGGACGAGGAAATCATGGCCTCGGCCCTGCGCCGCGCGGCGCAATTCGCGCAATTGGAGCCCGGTTTTATTTATCTGCTCGGCGTGGAGCCGGACGAGCCCGATACCGAGCTTGGCTACATCTTGCCTGCATCGCGCTCGCGCGATGGGGCTGCCCATGTGCAGCGATTCGTCGAGAAGCCCGACCAATTGAAAGCGCGCATGCTGCTCGAGCAAGGCGCTTTGTGGAATGTCTTCATCATGGCGGCCTCGGTGCGCACGTTGCTCGGCTTGTTCGACGCCCGCTACGCGCGCACGATCGCAGCGATGCGCGGCTTCGATGGGGCCAATCTCGAGTCCCTCTACCAGCGATTGGGCAGCGTCGATTTTTCCAAGGATGTCCTGCAGGGAAATGAAGCGCTTCTCAGGGTGCTGACCGTGCCGCAGTGCGGTTGGACGGATTTAGGCACGCCGGAGAGAGTCGGACTGATACTGGAACAATTGCCGGGTGCCGATGCGGCAACCTACGTGCACTTTCCGGCGCATGTCAGCCTTGCGCACCAATACGCGCGGGCCTCGGCTTAATCGTCCGTTAACCTTTCGGTTTCGCTGCTTTGATGCTGCTGAGCGCGTCGAAAAGGCTGCGCCCCGGGGATTTCTTGCAATCATCCATCAGCAAGCTCTCGAAGCTGCCGAGGCCGCCCGGATCAAACAGATGATTGCCGGACTTCGCGACCGCAAAACCATACAGCCACATCATGATGGTATCGGCGCTTTCGCGGTCCGACTTCACCAGATCCAGATGGCGGGAAGCGAAGGTCTGGCACTCGAGGATGCTCAGGTCCATGGGATTTTTGCTGTCGGGCTTGATGGTGGCAAGGGCATCCAGCAGGGTCTCGGTAGGTTTGTCCTTGCACTCCGCGTCGAGCGCGAATCCAAAGCCGGCCAAAGCATCGCCATACATCACGTGAGCGCCCGATCTTCCTACGGAGAAGCCGAACAGCCACATCACCGTGTTGATGGAATCGGAATCCGGTGCCGGCGCAGCGATCACTTCGTTTTGATATCGCACGCAGGTCATGGTGGCGAGGTTGAAGGGCGCGGCGCGGCTGGCGCCGGCGAAAAAGCACAGGCATAACAACAGCGCACCACAAAATTTCATGTTTCGGACCTCGAGGGCAAAATTCGCTCGACCAGCGCGGCAAAGCGTGCGGATTTTACCCAAGATCGGGCAGCCTCGATATCGGGCGCGAAATACCGGTCGGCCGAATAAAAGGGCACCTCGCGGCGGATGGCGGCGTGAACCTCCTCGAGCCGCTGCGAGGAGCGCGCAGGCCGATGAAAATCGATTCCCTGCGCTGCCGCCAGCAACTCGATGCCGACCACCGCGGCGGCGTTGTCCACCATTACACTCAGCCGCCTGGCTGCGTGGGTCGCCATGCTCACATGATCTTCTTGATTCGCAGAGGTCGGAATCGAATCGACGCTTGCGGGAGTTGCGATCGTTTTGTTCTCCGACACCAAGGCGGCCGCGGTCACCTGCGCAATCATGAAGCCGGAATTGAGACCGCTGTTATCGACCAAGAAGGGCGGCAAGCCGCTCATTTTCGGGTCCACGAGCACGGCAATGCGGCGCTCCGACAGGCTTCCGATCTCGGCAATCGCGAGCGCGAGGGTGTCGGCTGCCAGGGCCACGGGCTCGGCGTGAAAATTTCCGCCGGACAGCACTTCGCCCGAGTCGGTGAACAGCAAGGGATTGTCCGTGACCGCATTGGCTTCGATGCAAAGCGTGGCGCCGCAGTTGCGGATCAGATCGAGGCACGCGCCCATGACTTGCGGCTGGCACCTGAAAGAGTAAGGATCTTGCACACGCGCGCAATCCAGGTGCGAGGCGCGAATGGCGCTGCCCGCGATCAGCTCGCGATACTCGCGCGCGACGTCGATTTGGCCCGGCTGTCCGCGCAGTTGCTGAATGCGGGCATCGAACGGCGAGTCGCTGCCCTTCAAGGCATCGACCGACATCGCTCCCGCAACCACCGCGGCGGCAAATAGGTTCTCGGCGCCGAACAGACCCGCCAGCGCCAGCGCCGTCGACACCTGCGTGCCGTTGATCAGGGCCAGCCCCTCCTTGGCATGCAGCTTGATGGGCTGCAGTCCGGCCTGGCGCAAGCCCTCCGCCGCCGGCACGATCACGCCGCGCACCCGTGTCTGTCCAAGTCCCAACAGCGTTGCGCTCAAATGCGCCAACGGCGCCAGGTCTCCTGAGGCTCCCACCGAACCTTGCGCTGGGATCACCGGGTAAACCTCGTGTTCCAGCAATGCCAGCAGCGCCTCGACCAATCCCAAAGTGACGCCCGAGTGCCCACGCGCCAGTGCGTTGATCTTGAGCGCGAGAGTGAGGCGCACCACGGCATCGGGCAGCGCTTCACCCACGCCGGCGGCATGAGACAACAGCAAATTGCGCTGCAGTAGCTCGAGCTGCTCGTTGGGTATGCGCGTTTGCGCCAGCAGACCGAAACCCGTATTGATGCCGTAGGCTGCCTCGCCGCCGGCGACAATCTTGTCCACCAATGCGTTCGCGCCGGCAATTCGTTCGCGATCCTGCGGCGCAAGCTTGAGCGCGGTCGGATGCTCGTAAATTCGCCGCAGCTGGGAAAGGGAGAGCGTACCGGCCTGCGTTGGAGAGTTGCTCACCTAAGGCTCGATCATCGGCAGCTTCAATCCTTGTTCCCGCGCGCACGCAATCGCGTCCTCATAGCCGGCGTCCGCATGCCGCATGACGCCCGTGGCAGGATCGTTCCAAAGCACGCGTCGAATGCGCTTGGCCGCCGCTTCGCTGCCGTCGCAGACGATGACCAGGCCGGCATGCTGCGAGTAGCCCATGCCGACTCCGCCGCCATGATGAATCGACACCCAAGTCGCACCCGAGGCGGTGTTGAGCATGGCGTTGAGCAAGGGCCAATCGGACACGGCATCGGAGCCGTCTATCATTGCTTCAGTTTCCCGATTCGGGCTGGCGACGGAGCCTGAATCAAGATGGTCGCGGCCAATGACGATCGGCGCAGAGAGCTCGCCGCTCCTGACCATTTCATTGAATGCCAGCCCCAGGCGGTGACGTGTACCCAAGCCGACCCAGCAGATGCGCGCCGGCAAACCTTGAAAATGGATTCGCGAGCGCGCCATGTCGAGCCATTGATGCAAGTGCGGATCGTCGGGGACCAGATCCTTGACCTTGGCGTCCGTCTTGTAAATATCTTCGGGATCGCCCGAAAGCGCGACCCAGCGGAACGGACCTACACCGCGGCAAAACAGCGGACGAATGTACTCAGGCACGAAGCCCGGAATATCGAATGCTTGCGCGACGCCGCTGTCGAAGGCGACTTGCCGGATGTTGTTGCCATAGTCGAACACCGGCAACCCCATGCGTTTGAAGCGCAACAGTGCTTCGACGTGCTTGGCCATCGAGCGCGAGGCGGCTGCTGCGGTGCCTGCAGGATCGCTGACGCGCCGCTCATCCCATTGTTCGATCGACCAGCCCTGAGGCAGATAGCCATTGACCGGATCGTGCGCCGAGGTTTGATCGGTGAGCGCATCTGGTTTGATGCCACGCTCGAGCAGCGCATGCAGCACATCGACGATGTTGCCCAACAACCCGACCGATAGCGGCTTGCCTTGTTTCTTGGCCGACTCGAGCAGCGCGAGCGCTTCGTCCAGGCTGCGCGCTTCGGCATCGATGTAGCCAGTCTCGAGCCGCTTGGCGATGCGGCTCTGCCGGCATTCGACGGCCAGCAGGCTGGCACCCGCCATGGTGGCGGCCAACGGTTGCGCGCCGCCCATGCCGCCCAAGCCGGCCGTCAGTATCCATTTACCCATGAGGTTGCCGCCAAAATGACGGCGGCCCATTTCCGCGAACGTTTCATAGGTCCCTTGCACGATCCCTTGGCTGCCGATGTAGATCCACGAGCCGGCCGTCATCTGGCCGAACATCATCAGTCCCTTGCGGTCAAGCTCGTGAAAGTGCTGCCACGTGGCCCAGTGCGGCACGAGGTTGGAGTTTGCAATCAGCACCCGCGGCGCATCCGGGTGCGTGGGGAACACGCCCACGGGCTTGCCGGATTGCACCAGCAAGGTTTCCTCCTCCGTGAGGTTCTTCAGCGTCTCAATGATGCGGTCGTAACAGTTCCAGTCGCGCGCCGCGCGGCCGATTCCCCCGTACACCACCAGCTCGGCGGGATTCTCCGCGACCTCCGCATCCAAGTTATTCATCAGCATCCGCAGCGGCGCTTCGGTGGTCCAAGTTCTGGCGCTCAGGCTGCTGCCGCGCGGCGCGCGGATGTTTCTGGGTTTGAGGGGGGCGCGCATGCTAGTCCTTTAGGGGCGAAATCTGCCTGATAGTTCGTAACGGGATCCGGGATAGTACAAGCGTGCGACCGAGGCAATTTGGGCGGCGGCCCAAGTCCTGCGGATCACAACCAAACACGGTTCGTCGCGCTTCATCGCCAGCAATTTGCGGGTGCGGCCATCGGGCATTTCCGCGCGCAACAAATGTTCCGCCTCCTGCAGCGGCGCAACCTTGATCAGGTAGTCATGCGGCGTCGTGCGGCTGAAATCCATGCTCATATAGTCGGGCGCCAGCTTCGGCAACACGCAGCGATCTTCGAGCTGGATGGGGCGGTCATTTTCGAAGTGGACAATCAGCGAGCAATATAATTCGCTGCGCGCCGCAATGCCGAAATCCTCGGCAAGTTCGGCCGCCGCGCGAATGCGCTCGAGAGAAACGATTTCGGCGCGATGCACGTGCCCGCGGTCGCGTATTTCGTCGGCGATGCCGCGAATCTCCAAAGGATGAGCGTGGGCGTGCCGATCGGCAACGAAGCTGCCGACGCCGGCAATGCGCACCAGCACGCCCTCATCGCGCAATTCGCGCAGCGCGCGATTGGCAGTCATGCGCGATACGCCGAAGGATCTCACCAGGTCGTTTTCGGAAGGAACGCGGGCGGCGGCAACCCATTTGCCGGATCCGATGTTGTCCAGGATGTGACGTTTGACCTGCAAATACAGGGGTTGCAGCGCTAGGGCGGCCTTGCTCATGGAACCAGATTAAGCTGTATAGACAGGTTCGGTCAACCGGCGCTCAGGTTATCCATTACACGGGCAAAATTCGTGCGCGATTGATCATCGGCCGCGTGGCGGTGATCTTTAACCACCCATCGGCCGCTCACCATCACGTCGCGGATGGCTTTGTCAGCCCCGGCAAACAACAGCCGATCGAGCGCGCCGTCTGCTGCGGCTCCGGCCATGGCCGGATGCGAGGCATCCAGCACCAGCCAATCCGCGCGGCTGCCGACGGCGATTTGGCCCACGGGCTGGCCGATGGCGCGCGCGCCATTCCGGGCTGCATCCCGCCACAGTCTGGTTCCGACATGCGATTCGTTTTGTGCGGCCAGCACGCCGCGGCGTTTTTCTCGCAGGCGCTGTTGATATTCGAGCCAGCGCAACTCTTCGCTCGGGCTGACTGTCGCTTGACTGTCGGAGCCCACGCAAAGCCGGCCATCCATCTGTTGAAATAGCGGGGCATCAAAAAAGCCGTCGCCCAAATTAGCCTCGGTGCTGATGGAGACGCAGATCACGGCATCGGCGTCGGCGATGCCTTGGAGTTCCGCGGCGGTTGCATGCGTGGCGTGCACCACGCACCAATGCCGCGTGAGCAACGCCTGATCCAGCAGCAGCTCGACCGGACGGCGGCCTGTTTCCCGTTCGCAGGAGCGCACTTCGAGCATCTGTTCGGCAACATGGATGTGCACCGGCATCGCCGCATCGATGCCGTGCAGCGCCTCTGCGGCGCGACGCAGTTGATCCAGCGGCACCGCCCGCAGACTGTGGAATGCAGCGCCGGTGCGCAGCGTATTCGTCCCGGCGCGGTGCTCGACGCCGATCCGAGTTTCGATGGCGCGCAAGAATTCATCGGTGCTCAAGAAGAATCGCCGCTGTTCAGCTTTCAACTGCTGGCCGCCGAAGTCGCTGCTCTGGTAGAGCGTAGGCAAGAACGTCAGTGCGATGCCGGCGTCGCGGGCCGCGCTGCCGATGGCTTCCCACAGCACATTGGGGTTCGAAGCCGGCGTATCGCCGAAGGCGCGGTGCAGATAGTGAAATTCCGCGACGGAGGTGTATCCCGCCTTGAGCATCTCGATGAACAGCTGTGTTGCCACCACCTGCAAGTCCTGCGGACCAATGCGATTGGCCAAGGCGTACATCGTCTGGCGCCAGGTCCAAAAGCTGTCGCGGGCGCCGGTGCGGTGTTCCGCATTTCCCGCCATGGCGCGCTGGAAGGCATGGCTATGAGCGTTCGGCATGCCCGGCACGACGACGCCGGCGACATGTTCGATCTCGCTCGCGCCGGCAACCCGCGATTGTTCGGCTTCAGCCGCGCCGATCGCGGTGATCATTCCTTGCGCGTCGACCGTCACCCGCACATCGCGCGCCCAGCCCTGCGGCAAATACGCCGACTGCAAACGGTAAATTGTCATCTTGGCTGTATCATACGTCGTGCCTAAATTTTCCGACAACGATTGGGAGCAAGTGTGGGCGGGCGCCAATATCGCCACCATGGCGGGCGCGGGTCCTTATGGAAGCATTCACGACGCCGCGATCGCGCTGACCGGCGAACGCATTGCCTGGATCGGACCGGCCGCCGAAGGAC
>Ga0193726_1003203_pt1 | contig 10557 bp, 8 predicted proteins | sample H2c1metaG_FD_144928 | JGI IMG/M metagenome (GOLD analysis project Ga0193726, IMG submission 144928) | Soil microbial communities from a riparian zone of the East river system, Colorado, United States - H2c1 | ecosystem: Environmental > Terrestrial > Soil > Riparian zone | place: USA: East River... | reverse complement strand
GCCGCAGATCAACACACAAGCCTTCAATCTGTGGGCATTGACGACCCTGGCATCGCATCCGAAGGGCACCGCTGCTTCGGATTTTCATTTGACTGCGCCACCCGAGGGCTATACCTGCAGGGTCGGGCCGTTTACCGATCACTACTAGCTAGCGATCCTAACGAGCAGCCAGGGCGAGATTGTGGAGGCATCAGTGAGCGTTAATAGAAGAGAGTTTCTGCTGCTTGCGGCCGGAAGTACGCTGGCCGGTCAATCGATTGCGGCATCGGCCGAGCCGGCGTCGGCGTCGGCGTCGGCGTTCAAGGCTATCGCCTTCGATGGGTTTGCGATTTTTGATCCGCGCCCGATTGCAGCACTGGCTGAATCCCTCTTTCCGGGTAGAGGAACCACACTCATGGACGCGTGGCGCACCCGACAGTTTGAGTACCAGTGGCTGCGCGCCCTTTCGCACGAGTACGCGGACTTTCTGCACGTTACGGAGGAGAGTTTGCGGTTTGCCGCCCAACAGCTGCGCCTCGATATGTCGACGAATCAGCGGCAGCAACTCATTTTAGAGTGGTCCAAGCTCCCGGTATGGCCTGAGGTTTCTGAGGCCATTACTGCGCTTCGCAACGCAGGACTACGTTTGGCGTTCCTGTCCAATATGACGCGCTCCATGCTGGAAGACGGTGTCAAAAGAACGCAGCTGGATAAAATGTTCGAAACCATCTTGAGCACCGACCAGATCCACACCTACAAACCCGATCCTCGTGCCTACCAGATGGCGGAGACTGGGCTAAAATTGCGGCGCGAAGAAATCCTTTTTGTTGCATTTGCCGGTTGGGATGTCGCAGGCGCGAAGTGGTTCGGTCTTCCAACATTCTGGGTTAATAGGCTGGGCAGTGCCGCGGAAGAATTAGGCGTTGAGGCAAATGCGTCGGGACGTGATCTGAATTCTCTCGTACGCTTTCTATTCGACAAACACTGAGGCATTTGAGACAGCGCTGGAAGATTCCATCGTGTTGCGATGTCACTTCTAGATAGAGCTATAACTTATTGATTCTTCATGTATTCTGGAATACACACATGCTCACTGTTAGAACCCTGCTCGCGCTGATGGCTTCACTCCTGGCAACAGCCGCTGTGGCGGCTGTCCATCCCTTTCCGAATGCCTTTAAGACCGAAGTCATCGCCGCGAACGGCACGCGGATTTATGTGCGGGTTGGCGGTCACGGACCCGCAGTGGTTCTATTGCACGGCTATGGCGACACAGGCGATATGTGGGAGCCGCTGGCCGCCGCCTTAGTGGGCGACCACACCGTGATTGTGCCGGATTTGCGTGGAATGGGCCTTTCGGAACACCCCGCCGGCGGCTATGACAAGAAGACTCAGGGACGCGACATCGCAGCGGTGTTGGATGCACTCAATGTCGGCAAGGTTGCCGTGGTCGCACACGACATAGGCAATATGGTCGCCTATGCCTTCGCGGCCGAAGAACCCGACCGTGTGACGAAGCTCGTCCTGATGGATGCGCCACTGCCGGGCATAGGTACTTGGGATGAAATTCTAAAGAGCCCCCTGCTCTGGCACTTCCGCTTCGGCGGCCCGGACATGGAGCGATTGGTGAAAGGACGCGAGCGCATTTATCTTGATCGGTTCTGGAACGGGTTCTCTGCCGATCCGAAACACTTTGACGAAGCATCGCGTCAACACTACGCCAAACTGTATTCTCTCCCCGGCGCCATGCATTCGGGGTTCGAGCAATTCCATGCCTTTGATCAGGATGGTTGATGGAAGAACAGCCCCAGGCGACTGTCGCGGTCATCGTCGCGTTCCTTCGATGAGCGGCCGCGGCTGAATGCTGCCGCTCCGCGCATTACAATTGATTGCGGCTATCCCGCGTGTCAGGTCCTGAGAATCATGGAAAAAATCGGCGGCGATTTAAATCAGATGCAGCGCACTCCCCTCGCCAAGGCCCACGTCGAGGCGTTGCGCGCGGCGGGCGTCGTTGCCAGTTATCCTGCGGGTGCGTTGCTCGCGAAGCCTGGCCAGCCTGTGGATCGCTTCGTATATGTCGAGGAGGGTGAAATCGAAGTGGTGAATCCCTATACGGATCAACGCCACCTGCCCTCCACGATCGGCCCGACGCAGTTTATGAGCGAGATCTCCCTTCTGAACGGCGGCGCTTGGTCGATGGCAATGCGTACAGTCCGGGAAACACGGGTGATCGAAGTGCCGAGAGAGGCGATGCTGACGCTGATGTCGCAGATTCCAGAAATGTCCGACATCATCATTACAGTCCTTTCGGCACGCCGCCGCCGCCAACTCGAGGAGCGCATCAGCAGTTTACGGTTGGTCGGCGAAGATGAAGATCGCAGCGTGCGTCGGATTGCCGAGTTTGCGAGCCGCAACCACATTCCTTATATCTCATTGCCGGTGGGCAGTCCTGAAGCCGAAGTCCTCGCCCAACGCTGTTCGATCGCACCGGGCGTGCCCGCCGTTATTTTCGGTCGCGATCTCGTTGTAACTGACCCCACCCCTGACAAGGTCGCTCGCCTGCTCGGGCTCAATCTTGATTTCCGAGAGGACGAAGTATTTGACCTGTTGATCGTCGGCGGCGGGCCCGCGGGTGTCGCTGCTGGGGTATATGCAGGAGCCGAGGGTCTGCGCGCGCTGGTTGTCGAGGATGTGGCGATCGGCGGCCAAGCCGGCACCTCGAGTCGTGTCGAGAACTACATGGGTTTTCCAACCGGCATTTCCGGCGCCGACCTGGTCTGGCGAGGAGAGGTGCAGGCGATGAAATTCGGTACGCGTTTCGCGATGCCGCGGCGGGTCGCGCACCTCGAGAAGCTCGACGATGAGAGCTTCTGCGCCACATTCGACAACGGCCAGCGAGTCCGCGCCAAAGCAGTGGTGGTCGCCACCGGAGTGCAGTATCGCCGGCTCCCGATCCCCAGACTCGCTGAATTCGAAGGCGCCGGCATTTACTATGCCGCCACCGAGATCGAAGCGCGCTACTCCAAGGGCACAGACGCGATCATCATTGGAGGCGGGAACTCCGCGGGGCAGGCCGCGATGTATTTAAGCCGCTCAGCCCGTTGCGTACGTGTCCTGGTCCGCGGCGCATCGCTTGCCGCCTCGATGTCGAATTACCTTTCGAGTCGGCTGGAAGCCGATCCCGGTATTGCAATCGAATACGGCGCTGAGGTGAGCGCGCTGCACGGCGCCGCGCAACTCGAAGCAGTCAGCATTCGCGACGTAAAGACCGGAGCAACCCGGGTCGTTGAAGCTCGATCGCTCTTCGTCATGGTGGGCGCTGCGCCAAACTCCGAATGGCTATCGGGCCTGGTGAAACTCGACAACAAAGGATTCGTCATCACCGGTTCCGGCGAGGGATCCGCCACCTCGCCCTTTGCGACATCGCAGCCCGGCATCTTCGCGGTGGGTGATGTGCGCGCAGGCTCAGTCAAACGCGTGGCATCCTCGGTTGGCGAGGGGTCGGTCGTGATCTCCAAGGTGTGGGAGTTCGTCAACCGCAAAGTGTGAGGTTCGAGTGAAGCTGCGCGGTGTCCAGTAGTCTCCGGCCGGTAAGGCGCGCCCGTGAGGCGCGCCCTGTCCAGCATCAGATACTCATGCACACGGACTTGGTCTCGAGATAATTCTTGAGAACTTCGCTGCCCATCTCGCGGCCCCAGCCCGATTGCTTATAGCCGCCAAAGGGCATGGACGCGTCGAAGATGTTATAGCAGTTGACCCAAACGGTGCCTGCCCTCAACTTATCGGCGATGCGGTGCGCGCGCTTGATGTTGCTCGTCCATAGGCCTGCGGCCAACCCGTACACAGTGTCGTTGGCGCGGCGAATCAGTTCATCGTCGACGTCCTTGAACGGCATCACGGTCACGACGGGGCCGAAAATCTCTTCTTGATACACGCGCATCTTGTCGCTTGTACCGTCGAGTACCGTGGGTTCGACGAAAAAGCCGGTCTCACCGAAGCGCTTGCCGCCGCAAACGGTACGAGCCCCCTCCTCCTGTCCGGATCGAAGGAAGCCGGTGACGCGATCGAACTGGGTCTTTGACACCAGCGGCCCCATCTCGCTCTGCGGATTCAAGCCCGGTCCTAAGCGTATGGCGCGCGCGGCTTTGCTCACCCCTTCCAGCACGCGATCGTAGCTCTTCTCCTGTACGAACAAGCGCGAGCCGGCGCAGCAACATTGGCCGTGATTGAAGAAAATCGCGCTCGCAGCGCCGGGAATCGCCACATCGAGATCCGCATCGTCGAGCACGATGTTCGGCGATTTGCCGCCGAGTTCGAGCGTGACTTTTTTCAAATCATTGGCTGCTGCTTTGACGATCAGCTTGCCTACCTCGGTCGAGCCTGTGAACGCCACCTTGTCCACCTGGCTGTGCGCCGCGAGCGGAGCGCCGCAAGTCTCGCCAAATCCAGTGAGCACATTCAACACACCGGGCGGTAGACCGGCATCGAGGCACAGCTGCGCCAGCCGCAGAGCCGACAGCGGCGTTTCCTCCGCCGGTTTCAGCACCACCGTGCAGCCTGCCGTCAGCACCGGGCCTAATTTCCAAGCCGCCATCAGCAACGGAAAATTCCACGGTATTATCTGCGCTACGACGCCGATGGGTTCTTTGCGCGTGTAGGCATGGTATTGCGCATCAGGCGTATAGGGTACCGAGAGTGACAGCGTGCTGCCCTCGATCTTGGTCGCCCACCCTGCCATGTAGTGGAAAAGATCCGCAGCCAAAGGCACATCTGCAGCGCGCGCCACTGCAATGGGTTTGCCGTTGTTGAGCGATTCCAATTGAGCCAGCTCTTCGAGATTTTCGAGAATCAGATCGCCGATTTTCCAGAGAATTCTGCCGCGAGCCGAGGGCGACATACGCGGCCAGGGGCCCTTGTCGAACGCCTTGCGTGCCGCTGCCACTGCCAGATCCACATCGGCACGCTTGCAATCGGCTACGCGCGCAATCACTGATTCATTGGAAGGATTGAAGACCTCAAAGGTCTCGCCCGCCTGAGCGTCCTGCCAACGGCCGTCGATGAGGGCCTGACGAGACTCACTTACAAAACGTCTGACGGGCGCGGTGAGCGAAACCATATCGACTGCAGTGTTCATGGACGTCTCCTATGTTGGTGCATCTTGGACTCCAACCCTGAGCGGCGGGTTCCGTAAAATTAATATCTCACCGGAAACTGAAAAGTCGACCCATTTTTAACAATTGGCGCTCCCTTTCGAAGAATCGGCGCGACTTTACGCCGCATTGTCGCGCAGCCTTGGTGCTCGCGGCCGCCCGGGCCGTCAAATTGGACTGGGGATATGGGCTCCCGCAAATACTTCTTGGATTGGCTGCGCGTGCTGGCATTTGGCGCTCTCATAGTTTTTCATGTCGGTTGCCTTTATGCATCGTGGGACTACAACATTAAGAGTCCGCGCTTGCTGCCGCAAATCGACTGGGCGCTGTTGGCGCTGGCGCCGTGGCGGATGGCGCTCTTGTTCGTCATTTCCGGGGTCGCAAGCCGCTACTTGCTCACCAAGCTGGGTGCCGCGCGATTCGCCCTCGATCGCGTGAGGCGACTGGTTCCTGTGATCCTGGTCGGCATGTTCGTGGTCATTCCCCCTCAGACCTATATCATGCTGGTCGATAAAGGCTTGATGCATGCCGGCTATCTGCATTTTTGGATATTCTCCTACCTCGCGGCCGACCAAACACTGGTCGCGCCGCTGCACCGGACGATGCCGACCTACGATCATTTGTGGTTCATCGTGTATCTTCTCCTCTACACGCTGATTTTCGCCGCCATCGCTGGGTTGCTGCGCGTTCTTGGGAAAATGACCCGCCGCAGCACGCTTGCCCTGCCGCGCCTGCCTCTTTGGCTGCTTTTGATCGCCCCCGCGCTATGGCTGATGGGCGGTAATTTTCTGATTGAACGCGTTTTACCGGTGACCTTCAACGTGGTGAACGATTGGGGCTCACACTTCAAATGGGCTGGACTATTCATCGTCGGCATTTTGTGTGCGTCGCGCGATGATTTTTGGGCTTGGGTACATCGACGGCGGGGCGAGCTCTTGGCCGTCGCTGCAGTCTTTCTGGGGCTGCAGTCGCTGAGCCGTGCGCTTTGGCTCATGGGCGGGACCGAGCCTGTGACGAGCGCGCTTGCCTGGAGCGCCACCACCAGCTTTTATGCATGGGCGATGGTCGGCGCACTGTGCGGCTATGCGCAAGAACACCTCAACAAGCGCTCCGCCCTGCTCTCGCATCTCAACGAGGCGATCCTTCCGATCTATGTGTTGCATCAGCCGATGCTGCTCATCAGCGCGTATCTTGTCTTTCCGTTCAAATTACCGCAGCTCTTGGAGGCCGCGTTATTGGTCGGCATTACCGGCCTTGGGGCGTTCGCCATCTATGAGACGGCTATTCGTCCTTTCCGGATCGTGCGGATTGTGTTCGGCTTGAAACCCAATTCCGAGGATAAGACGGCGGATGCGAAGGTCGCGGCCGGCGCCATTGAGAACGGCTAGATCGCGCCGTCGCGCTGGACGTTTCCGCGGAAACGCATGTTGATAATCACCTTTGATATGTTGTGTAAGCTATTGATTATATACCATCTATCTTTGAACGCCGCAGAGCCTTAGATCGACGGTGTCTGTGCATTGGGCTCGAGACCCATGCCCGTAGACGATGTCTCGCCTGAATCACCGACACGCCCAGCGCAGCAGCCAGAGACCAGAACAATATTTCCGTCGATACCGCCGCCGCGGTGACGATTCCCGTCCATACGCGCAACGTAAAGCGAACGAAAAACCCCACGCACACCGCCGCCCACGATGCCAGGCATATGATTCCCACTGCCGCGAGCAGGATCCACCGAAACTTTATATTCATGCATTGTCTCCTTCAACACTTCGGCGTCGGCCAATTCAGTTGTAGGAGCTAGTCCAGGGTCCCGGCCAATTTCTTACAACCATCCTTGCTTGCTCCTGGCTTGTAAGAAAGTCGCCTGCGCAACAGACTATTACCGAACAGCGTGAATACCTTTGAAGAAGTGATCGACGAATTAGGGCCCGCCCTTGGTCGAATCGCTGCCAGCTATGAGCGCAATGCGGCGTTGCGCGAAGAACTGTTGCAAGAGATTTTGTTTGCCGTTTTCCGCTCGTTGCCGCGGCTCAAGGAGCAGGCGAAGCTCAAAACTTACGCTTTCCGCATTGCCCACAACTGCTGCGTGGATCACGTCGTCCGACATGTCGCGTTGCCACCGACTGAAGATGTTCAGGCGGAGTTGCCAAGCGATGGGTTTACGCCGGAACAGATATTGCTCGGGCATGAAAGATCCCACCGACTCGTACAAGCCGTGCGCCGGCTTGAATTGCCTTACCGGCAGGTCATGACCTTGCTGCTGGAAGACATGAGCTACAGCGAGATCTGGGAATCACTTGGAATCAGCGTCGCCAATGTCGGCGTGCGTGTGAATCGGGCGAAAACTCTGCTGAAGGAATTCCTGCATGATGACGGATGATCCTCTGGCCGAATTCCGGGCGGACTGGCATCGCCAGAATATTGATGTCGTTGCCGTAGCCGAGAATTCAGGCCGCTGGCGCCGGCGGACACGCCTGTTGATCGTAGCCGACGTCGCTACAGCGTTGGTCGCGCTTGGCGCCGGCATCATGTTCGCTCTGACGGCATGGACAACCCACGATTGGCTGTTCGGTCTTTCGGCGTTCACGATGTTGTTCGTATGCCCGACGTTCGCCGTCTTGTTGATTCGAACCCGGCGGCGGAGCATGGACTGGAAGGTCAAAACGCCCGAGGGTACTCTGCAATACGCGTTGGCGCGAACGCTCGCCTTAAGCAAGATCCTGAGAATTGAATTCTGGAATGGCGTTGCCCTTCTTTGCTTTGTCGGTTTGGTCTGGGTGTGCGTCTGGGCGGGGCTCATTTCGCGCAACTGTCCATTGGTGCTCATGTCCGGAATATGGATTGCGATTGCGGTGACCGCATTGCTGTGGGTGAAATGGCGCGCACGGCGCAACGCCATGGAACGCAAGCAATGCGAGCGGCTGCTCGCCAAGTATCAGGAGGCAAAGGCCTTGGAGCGCAACGATTGATATCTACGCTCTAGCCAGCGCGCGTATTCGCGCCCTCACGTTTCGGGTCATCCAGTGATCAGCGCCCCGCGCGTGCTCGAGCGTGGCGAGAGCCGCCTGCAGCTGAAGGCGCGCGGCAATCCGTAGTCGCCGCGCAGCCAGGCATTCGCCGTACACGCTCTGCGCCTCGGCGTGGCGCCAACCCGTGGTAGGGTCATCCTGCGGCGTTAACGATAAGGCCTGATGCGCAAGCGCGCAGCCGGCGGCCACATCTCCCTGCGCGAGTTCAATGCGCGCTTTCGCAGCCAAGGCCGTAGCGAGCTGCTGCGGTTCAATGGATTTCATGTCGGTCAATGCCGCGATCGCCGCATCGATCTGCATTCGAGCGCTCTGCCGATTGCCGGCGGCGGATTCGCTGAGCGCGTATTCCACCAGCGCAGCCGCCGCTTCTTGCGGCGGCACATTCTTAAGACCAAGTCGAATCCTTTGTGCCTGCCGCTGCTCTATAACGGCTTGATCGGGGTGTCCGGTGAGACGCAAGACCGTGCCAAGATCATCCAGGCTTAGCGCCACGGCTCGATTGTTCTCACCAAGCTGGCGCCGGCGTGCGGCAAGTACCTCTCGTGTGATGCGTTCCGCCTGCAAGAGGTCTCCGCCTTCTCTAAGCGCAACAGCCAGATGTCCCTTCGAGATGAGCGCGAACGGGTGTTCGGTTTTGTTTTGGGCCGCCCAAACAGCCATTGCTTCACGGCTGAATTCGGCGCTTCCGGAGAAATCATCAACGTGCAGGCGCAGAACTGCGAGATTGTTGAGTGTCGTAGCCAGATCCGGGTGCTGCGCGCCCAAAACCCGCCTCTGCATGGCCAGCGCTTCGCGGTACAGGGGATCTGCTTCTCGATAGCGCTTCAGACGATCGAATGCGCGTGCCTCATTGGCCAACGCCAGCGCGTGCAGCGGATGATCATGCGGCAGCAGGCGTGTGTAAATTGCTATCGCTTCATCGAACGCCGGCAGCGCCTGCGCGATATGCTCCGTTTGCATGCGGAAAACGCCGAGGTTGACCAGATTCTCAGCCACATCCAGGTGATTGTCGCCGTACAGCGTGCGAAACATGGAAAGCGACTGTTCGGTGAGTGCCGTCGCTTCCTCGATCCTCCCCATATCACCGTACAGCGCAGCAAGCTGATTGAGTTGTTCGGCTATCTGTGCGTTTGGCGCTTGCAGCACCTTGCGCGACATCTCCAAGGACTGCTTGAGCAGAATTTCGGCTCCGCTGAATTCGCCCTGCCGCCGCAAGATTTCGCCCTGTAGCGCGAGATCCTGCGCAATCATCGCACTCTCGCCGATGCCTCGAGCGTGGTGTTCCATTGTGGCTTGCGCGGAGCTGCGCGTCGCCGCCGGATAATCGCCCGTCTCGTATTGCGCGCGAGCCAACAGCGCCAGGGTGTCTGCGTGAGAGATTTGATCGTGCTCATCGACCGGATGCAAAGCAAGAGCTCGCTGCAGCAGAGCGATCGCGCGCTCGTTTTCGCCCAAGCCGCCATAGATCGTTCCCAGCACCAATGAGAACGATGCCTCCAATTGCGGCTGCTCCGAGAGCTGCAGTTGCATTTGTTTGGTGCCGACATCCAGCACTTCCCGTGCGCTCAGTTTCAGACCTCCCGGCGTACCCTTGGGGTCGGCCACTTGGAATATGCCGACCAGGTAGCGGGTTACCGCCTGGGCGCGCAGAGCAGCGGCCCGCGCGCTCGAAGCTTGCGACAAGGCAAATGTCGTTGCGGTGAGCAGGCCCACGACGGCCAATGCGGCCAGTGCGACACCGATAGGATTGCGCGCGACAAATTTTGCCGTGCGATACCGCAGCCGCTGGCGCCGTGCAGCGATGGGATGCTCATCGAGGCAGCGACGCAAGTCATCGGCTAGCGCCTCAACCGTGGCATAACGCCGCTCCGGTTCGCGTTTGAGCGCCTTGAGCACAATCGTGTCGAAGTCTCCTTGTAGTCGGCGCGGGGGTATGCTCGGCACGCCACCGATGACTGCTGCCTTGCTCGGCGCCAGCGGCTCGCCGCGCGCGATTGCCAGGCGCGCCTCTTCCACAGTGGCTGCATTACCGTTAGCGCGACGGCCCGTCAGCAGCTCATACAGTAAACAACCGATGCCATAAACGTCGGTAGCGGTACTGACCGGCTCGCCGACCAGTTGCTCGGGTGAGGCGTAGCCGGCGGTCAGCGGACGCTGCGTCTGAGTGCGGGTCTGCATCGCGGTGTCGATTGGGCTGTCGCCCAGTAGCTTGGCGATTCCAAAATCCAAGAGTTTGACTTCGCCGGCCGCGGTCACGATGACGTTCGAAGGCTTGATGTCGAGATGCACGACAAGTTGGCGGTGCGCAAACTGCAATGCGGCGCAGATCTGCAGTATGCAATCGATACGCGCGCGCAGCCCGAGGGAGTTGGCGTTGCAATAGGCGACCAGCGGCGTCC
>Ga0193726_1003202_pt1 | contig 10557 bp, 9 predicted proteins | sample H2c1metaG_FD_144928 | JGI IMG/M metagenome (GOLD analysis project Ga0193726, IMG submission 144928) | Soil microbial communities from a riparian zone of the East river system, Colorado, United States - H2c1 | ecosystem: Environmental > Terrestrial > Soil > Riparian zone | place: USA: East River... | reverse complement strand
AGGAGTATTTGATGGGAGGAATGCATGGATGCGCGAATCATTTGGCTCTCATAGCAGCGAAGGCGCTCGATTCGTCACTTCGGAGCTGCGATACGTGGCTTCTAGATCGCCGATGGAGATTCCGAAATCGCTGCTTCAGACGGCCGCAAAATTGCTCGGATATCGGCTGGGGCGCGTCGATCGGCTAATCCCCAGGATGATAAAGCGAAGACTCTCTATGCTACCGGTCTTTTGGAATTAGCGGGAAAATGCGCGGGTAGTGCCGATTTTCGGTACCTCAAAAATTCAGCGAAATTGGTTCTCTCTGTCCCGCGGATATTTTTGCGCCATTCGAAGTCGCCAGCGCAAGATTCGGGGAATTCTGAACAGAACCAATTGAAAAAAAATTACTCTCCTTCCGACCATTGACCCAACGGATCCATGCGTCATTTTTGTAAAGTTTCTTCGGTGTCGTCTATAGTCAATCAAAGCATCCGCTATAAAATGGACCCGGCCCGCGACCGTTGTGCAAAGACCTATCCATTGGTCATACATGCCGATTTGCCTTGGAAATGGCAGGAACAACTCTTTTGCATCCGATCGAATAGCCATGCAACAGCCGACAAAACCGTTTTTATAGAGATTTCGCCAAAAGCCTGGGCCGCTCTGCCTCAAGGAAAACAACGATTCACTCAAAATCCGCCGTTCGGCATCGACAACTCGCGCGTCCGATACAACCAACAAACAGTTAGTTGAGGCAAAAACTTGAAGTGTTCTTTTCACTTTATGGTTTTGCCAAATGTCGTCTTGGTCCGACAGAAAGATATGCCTGCCTTTCGAAGCGGCAATCGCTCTCTCAAACGACGCGATTGGCCCGATATTCAATTCGTTCGGGAGTACAACCACGCGAGGATCCGCCAAATGCTTGATGAGCTGCATTGACTGATCGGTGGAGTGGTCATCGACAATGATCACCTCATCGTCCTCGCCGAGTTGATCGAGAATGGACCGAAGTTGCTCCTCGAGGTACCGCTCGCCGTTATAGACCGCCATGCAAACTGAAATCAAAGTCATATGGACTCTCAGAGGAAGGCCATATCGCCGCGAACCCGCCCTCGCGCCAATTCAGTAGAATTTGTAGCGCGGTCTGGCGCCTTGGATCCACATAAAAATGTTTTCAACGGAATTGAATGCCAGGTAAAAGGCGAAAAGCATGTAAAACCTAATTATGAAGTAAGCGCCGTCGAATAATAAGGCTAGAGGAGACATTACCACGCTGGTCCAAAGAACTACGTGCATAATGCTCAGCCCGGCCTTGTTGATCAAAAGCCGCCGTGCAACAAACAGGCCCAAAGAAGTAGGAATCACGATTGCGACTGCAACAAGCATATTCCCATACTCGAGAAGGAGTTCAATTGCCAAATTAGAATTGGGTACTAGACCATTTGTTGCAAAATTGTAATTGCCAGTGGCGAGATAGACGATGTATTCCCCAGCTGATTGAAATTCAGGTATGAAAAGAAATCTTTTGTAGAACGGGTAAAAATAGAATTCCGTCAAATGTATGTTGTTTGCGGAAGAAATATCCAAATCGCTGAACGCAATGAATGCGAGATTGTCGAAACCCCCGAACAAGCGGGTGGCAAAGCCCGCAAAGGCGCCGCCGGGTCCGTTCTCCCCGGAATCCGCACCGACAAATACCAAATATAGGGGCAGTATTAATACGAGGGCGCACGCGGTGACCACAATCCACCTCCTAGTGCTGGTAATGCGCCGTTTGATTTCGCGCATTTGAGCGTTCGATTGTGGAGCGCGAGATCTCAGATGCAAAATGTAGTCTGCGCTGAAAAGAAGTAAAACGGTGGTGACAACCAATGCCGATTTCGACCCGTTGAGCACGGCGCTTATGGCGGCGACGAGTACCCCGGCGACGCTAACCCGCCTTACTGCCCGCGAGTCACTCAACAGATAGACGAGCAAAAGAAGACCGCCAATATCGGGTGCCAGTAGAACGAGAGACGGAATAGCCGTTGATCCCAGTTGACTACGGGCCTGCGTGCCTAAGAACAAGGGCATGATCCCGAATATTTGGTTGACCACCAAATTTATCAGGAGGAGACCAAGAAAGAAGCACGCAAAATATAAATGATGCGTGCGCTGCTCGTTTAGTCCGACAGGTTGGGTCACGCGCGGCGCGCGCGAGACCAAGGCGGCGGCAAAGATGAAGATGACGTTGAGAACGAGCACTTCAACATACGATTTATTGACAGAGTGAATCGTAGTGATAAAAAGGGCGCCGGAAAAATATAAAGCAACAAGGATAATCGAGACGTTTAACGGGTCCGAAAAGCTAATGATTGATTTGGCAAACAATATCCGTAGCAATGAATATGTGCCCCCCGCAACGAGCAGAAGCCATCCAAACCCCTCAACTAAATAAGACAGATCCATCGATTGCCATTCCTTCCACTACGAAGCGACGATCGCAAGGCCGCAGTCCGTTGAGGCGGCTTAAGAAATCAGGCGGCAAAGTAGCGTCTCAGGCGCGCAACAAAAGACTTCATTTGCCTGAAATAGAAGTATAGGTTGAAGTAAATCAAGAATCGGGGCCGCGAGAGACCATTGATCAGGTAGTCGATGATGAATTTTTGTTCGACCGAGCTTCGCGACTGCGAGGTGCCGGTGACATCATAGCGCGCAATGGGGATGTTTGCCTTGGTAAAATAAGCGGAATCTATCAGGCTGAAGAATAAATAGTCTGAAATGGTTAGTCCGCGAGCCACCAAATAAAGGCCGTATTCGCGGTGCAGCGCCTTTGAATAGACTGATGCCTGGTGATTGAGGATTTTACGAGCATGATCGCACTCGTAAGTTTCCAGCCGAGTTTCCACGCTTGTATTCCTGTGTACGAGCACTACGTCCGAGTAAATAAAGCGCTTTGAGTTCCCGCAAGGAATGATCCACTGGTCCACGAGCGTCTGTAAGGTGGAACTAGAATTGAACGTGTCGCCGGCATTCAAAAAATTGAGCCAATCGCCGCTCGCCTGACAAATGCCCTTGTTCATGGCGTCATAGATGCCCCTATCAGATTCGGAAATCCATAGATCAATTGCGAATTCGTGTCGTTTTATTATGGCGGCGGTGCCGTCCTGGGAGCCGCCGTCGATTACAATGTACTCGATGTTATCGTAAGTCTGCTCGAGCACACTTACTATGGTGGCCTCCAGCATGGCTTGTGCATTGAAGGTAACGGTTATGACGGTGATAAGCGGTCCGGCGGCGGAGTCCTTTAGGAGCCCTTTTTTTCGTAGCCCGCCGGACAGTCTAACTGACGAATCAAGTACGTTTGACAATTCGGCACCCGCCGCGGATGTCGATCGTACCAAATTGCGTATGGTACTAAATTGCCCGTCGCCACTCTGGATGGTCATAAGAGTCTCAGAATAATTGCAACCGAGTTGTGATCAACGGGAATATCTCAGCGGGCCGTAGCGTCCGATGCAGAAATGCACAAACCCCAGTAGCATCATTTTCAACCGTAGAGCGGTTTCGTCCTCGAAAAAAATGGCCTTCAAGACATCCTTCATGATTTGAAGGCCCAGCACCGCGAGAAAACCGGGTCTGTGGAATATGAACTTCAATGCAACGTAAAATCCGTTTCTAACATAATAGTACGAACGGAACGGCCTGTGGGACACGTACTGAAACGACCGGCCAAAGAGCAAGCGGGCTTCTTGAATTTCCCCGAGTGAGTGATCTAGTGCAACTTGGGTCAATTGTTGGACTTTGTACCCTGCGCGGGTCAAGCGGAAACAATATTCATTGTCAACGTGATCTATGAATAGCTTTTCCTCAAAAGGACCGCAATGCGAAAATGCGTCTAAATTGAGCGCGCTTCCTGAAGTCATCAATCGGTTGACAGTGAGAATCGCGTCGGTGCCGTTCAGCGCGCGGTGATCACTCAGTTTGGAGACTTGGATCGGAGCAAAGATAGCAACGTCCTGCTCCACCATGCTTCCGATGGCATGTTTTATTGCATCATAGGTAGTCTCTACCATCAGGCTGTCCTGATCGAGCATTAGCATCCACGTAAACCGATTGTCTATTGCTATGCGTGCAGCGACATTGAGCGCAGCAGCGATACCGGAGTTGGTACCCATTGGAGCGTAGCGAAGTTTGGGTCCGGTCCGTAGTGTTTCGGCCAGATCTTGATTATCGGTGTTGTCAATGATGACTAGAAAGTCTACGAAACGTAGGTAGTTCGTTATCCTCGCTATTGTCGACGCATCTGGGTAATAGAAAACTACGGCGGTGGCAATAGGCATACGGCTGAATCCTTGGAGTGATCCAAGCATAGATCTGGCTCAAATGACGCGGCTCTATGCACTGTCCACATTCCTGGCTGAAATGACCTTATCAGGCGCAGTGTGGACGTCCTGCTTCAGTCGCTTCAAAAGAAGGCTTGCATACCAGACGCAAGGTCCAGCGCTAAGCATCAAGTAGGTCAAGACTGTTGCCCACGGAATGCCCGTGATTCCAAATTGATGGATGAAAAATACCTTTGTTGCGAGACATCCGAACCCAAAGACAGCCGCAACCGCAACTTGAAATCTTACGATCGAAATTCCATTAAGGAAAACAGACAGAGCATCACCGCAACAGGTAACAACCGTCCAAACGGCCAGACCCAACAGCAAGGGAAAGGTCGGATGAATTCTGGGTCCTACCCACCAAAGAATCAGCTCTCGAGAGAAAAGCAGCAGCAATAGTGCGAATGCACTGGAAATGGCCAGAACAAGTACGATCGATCGGGCAAGTGTGCGGCGGACCCAAGCTATGTCGCCGCGGGAGGTAGCCTCACCGTAGGCTGGCCAGAGAGGCGCTACTAACATTCCCGACACCATGGCAACGACGGCAAAAATGCGCTGCGGGACGGAGTACTCAGGAACATTAATGGCGCCAAGCACCCGGGCAATAATCAAGTTATCCGCTGAAAATGAAACCGCTACAACCAACTGAAGTACGAAGAAAAGCCCCCCGAGCTTGCCGATCTGGACAATAGTATTGATCGAGACGTCCTCTGCATTAGGGCGCAAATCCGGGCGCACATAGCCAAAAAAGTGAACGACGTTCAGTGCAGTGGCTAAGAGAGGCGCACCCGCGATCGCAACTATGAGCATGGGAAGCCCCATGTGCAGCCACATACCGCAAATCACACCAATGAAGCCTGCGCAGCTCCCCGTCAATTGCCACAGGCCATAGCGATAGCCCTGCTGCAGCCCGAGTTGCACGCGCTGGACCACATCCATTGCGATATTGAGGGCAAAGCAAACTGCAAATACTGCGAGGGCGGGGCCCGCCTCCGCTCTTGCTTGTAACGATGACACTCGAAAAAAATCTGCCCAGGAAACGAACCCATAGATCGAGAAGAAGAGTAATAGAAGAAGAGCTGCTATTGTCCCCAGGAGCGCGAATCCGCTGGATACAGCCTTACGAATGCCCTCCGCATCATCTCTCCCGAAAGCACTGGCGACTGTGTTTAGTACGCCGTTGCCAACGCCAAAGTCCGCGAACGCGGCCATAGCCAGCACCGAACTTATAGTCATCCAAAGGCCGAAACGCTCATTCCCGAGATATCGCAGCGTTAGCGGGACGGTAACGAACGATGCACCTAACTGCACGATGCGTGCGAGGGCAGAGATGCCACCTGTTGTGACTGCGCGGCGCTCTCGTTCAGCGCCGCGCGTGTTGTCGTCCGAACTTGACCGACGAGAAAAAAGCAAGTTGCGTAAGCGCTGAATGGTCAAAAGAATCAAGCTACCCCCTGTCTGCCGCGACAATCCGAGGTTCGTCGCACATCGGCTGCACGGTCCTTCAATCGATGCGAATTGCGTCCTGAGTTGTTATTCGCCCCAGTTTTACAGTATTTCTATCGTGCCAGTCTCTACGTTAAGCACCGGAAGTCCTTGGATCACTTTTAGCCGTTCACTTCCGGCAACGTGCGTAAGATGACCCTTTGCATCTCTGCTTTCCCGTAGATGCGACGGAAAATAGGCCTCGGCGCTGGTGACAGCGGTAACCTTATCCGTTACCAAATCATTTCGCACGAAGAATGCGTTTCCCCCGGCGCTGTTTGTTCCTACCAATGAATAACCTTTTATATTTGCCAAGTGGGTAATTGCCGCGAGTGACGCCCCGAAATACAAATTGGAGTAATGTCCCCTCGTTCGATTGAAAGCCGCGTCGTAGGGGATTGAAATCTTCCTGACTTCGCCAAATACGCTGTTATATTCGCAAATTAGTATTCGCGGTTTGAAATGTGTAATTGCGTCAAGTATGTGATAGTCATTACCGTCTAAGTCAATCGATAGAATTCCCAGATCCTCGTCGAATCCGCTTTGAGCCAGGAGATCATTGATGTTTTCCCGAGTGACAAAAGCAGCAATCGCTTGGAGGTCATATTTCCAGTAAAAATAGGAGCTTTTTAGCTTCCTTATATTCTCTAAGGAGCCGTCCATTACGAAGCCCGACCAATTGTCCTTCATCTGAAGGAAGCGGCAATTCGATTCGAAAAAACACTCAACACCAAACTCAATAAATGTTCTGTTTTTTATAGCCACGGACTTGCACAGGTGTTGGATGATCCCGTCCTCTCCCCATTGTGAAAATATCTTGAATTCATAGTCCATCAGATTTTTGGCTGCTTGGCGCTCGTGCATCAAAGTAAGAATCAAACCTTGATTTATTTTGATCTCGTCAAACTTCTCATCGATGCTCAAAATCGTCGAGACCAATTGACTAATTTCCCTCAAGCGGCGAGTGAGCGGTTTCATATTCCTGCCCTTTCAAGGATTCGCAAATGATATGCTGGGCTACCGACACGATTGTTTATATGCATGAGTAACCACCGCCACCTATTTTGCATGGCTATTTAAAAGAGCTTTGGCCGTCCCGGCGCCAGTGTATACGATGGACCTGATGCCGGCGGACGCCGTTTGCGCGATGACTAGAAACAGGCTGTTCATGCTATCAAAACACGCTGCAAATCGCGCAATGTGTCCTTGGCGCGGGTCAAATCGAGGCGCTTCATGGGATCCATCCCACCGCGATACGGATCGGAGCCTAGTGCGGTCAGGTGAGGCGAATTGGCTTCGGCGTCGGAGATATTTAATCAGAGGCGGCTCAGCTACATTTCGAAGAAAATCCACTTCGTGTCGCGCCTCGATGGAGACCGGATATGTCTATCACCAAACCTAAGGTGCGAAGAGCGTGGGCAAGCGTCGGAGCGCGCCAAAATGTAGTGGATCCTGGAGATGCGTTCGCGGCAACAGGCTGGCAACCGAGTGATGTTCCACCAGCGCGTCAATTTCTCAATTGGATCCTGAACTACTGTTCGAACGGCATCCGTTATTTTTCCCGTCGTGGTATTGCCGACTACGATGTGGAAGAATCCTATTCGCTTGGCGACATTGTGCGGGGCGATGACGGATATTTGTATCAGTCCATCGCCAACGACAATATCCGAAATATTCCAAGCACATCCACCAAAGCATGGGCTGCTCTGCAGCTGAAGACTGCTCGAACCTCCGCTGAGCTGGCAGCTGGTGTGGTGCCGGTCAACTATGCTTACCCGCCGAATCATGTTTTGAGGTACGGAAATAACACGAACCCCGGGGTAACGGACATGACGCCGGCAATTCAGGCGTGTATCAATGTTGCGGCACACGGTCCCGCTCAAGTGATTTTCGATCCCGGCAACTATTTGATTACCTCGTGCCTGAATTGCACGTCAGATAACACGTTAGATCGCGGTGCAATTCAATTCTTAGGCGGCGCCCGACGTGGTGCAGTCACGATCACTTGCTCAACAGGCTCATGGGCTGTTGACCTATCCGGTTCTGCATGGACTTCGTGGGCTGGTATTTACTTCGTTCAAGGTAAGTCGAACCCTAGCATTGGCGGATTCATCGCATGCGCAACCAAGTTTAGGGAATCGCTTTACCACACGTTTCGTGAAATCTACGTTCAGCTTTACAACGCTTCTGCGCCCGCGAGCTACGGAACAATCGGCTGGGCCATGGTCGGTTCAGAGGAAAATACCTTCATTGGCACACAGACGTTCTGCAATACGCCCTTCTTTTTAAGTACTTCCTACAGCTTCTTTTCGGACCATTATCCGTCACCTCACCAGCATGGCGCGATTCTTGAGAGCCACTCTCAAGGCGTAACCACATTTACCGGTGAGAATTTGGCGGTCACTTGGGATCAGAAAGGCGCGAACATTGTCATGCACGGCGCCAACAGCACCGATTTTGGAAATATGTACCTCGGCAATATCAATGTCGGGGGAGTTGGGTCAGGCTATAAGTGCATAAGCGTCATCGGTGGAACGCTGGAGGGTTGTCGCGGGCGATTTAAGATTGAGGCGCGACAGACATTGCTGTCTGTTGATAAGGCCAACGCCGAGCTAATTGGCTGGGATATAAGTTGTACGTTGGGTGCTGGAATTACCAAGTCACATGGTATATTTGAGATTAATCCTGGCGCGTCCAATGTCTTCAGCGGAAAGCTGAACTCAATAAGGATCGGCGTATGGTATGACCAGCCCGCAAATCCCACCGGTAAACCGTTGATTTTGTATTCCGGAGTGATGGATGGAGGTGCGACTACGCAAAGCATTTCAAACATTAAAATCGAATGCAATCAAACGCTTGCTCAATTTTACGGATCCGTACCACCCATTCCCGCGCTTTTCTGTGGAACCGTCAATAGTTTTGATTTGAAACTGGCCGACGTTAATTTTTGGATGAACGCTCACCGGCAAATCAAGCGAGTAAGGTCCAGCCTGTTTCTGGGTCCGGGGGACGGTTCAGCGCCAAAAACTGTTGCAACCATAGTGTTGCCACCGATTGTTGGTAACCAATCAGCACGCACAATACAGATTCATGCGAAGGGCCTTATATCATCCGTGAACGAAACGGCAGGTGGTACTGATTCAGACATAACCATGTGTCATTTCGAAACGGTGGTCGGTGCATATTCGCTGAGGAACGGAACGATTGTCTCGAGCGGTGGAGCCTCCGATATGGTTTTTACGCCTGCGCGCTCTCTCATGAGCAGTAGTCCAGAGCAATTTCAATTTACCGGGATGAATCTTACTCAGACCATCTCAGGTCGCGCTATAACGTTAGCTGGAGCAGCCACAGGTACCGGGCATCCCTGTCCAATCTGCCGGCGTATGCAAATGACTTGGAAATCGAAATGACAACAAGCGGCCGAATCGGCGACCTGATCTATCTAATCTAACGCCCGCATTTTGCAGGTATGATCTAGCTGTCAAAGAAGAACGATTCCCCTCGACGCGGTGTTATTCTGACGCTACGCTTCGTTCACCAGATCAGCCGGAACGCGAGAATTCCGTTGCACGGTACCATTAACCAGCGTTCGCCGGCATTGGTCGGGAGATAAGGCGAAAAATTGCAGCAAGCAAATTTGGCACCGTTATCAAATTCGCGCAGCGCCGAACCGACGACTCATGCCGCGACGGTAAGCATCTGCATCCCGACGTTTAACAACGCTGGAATGGTTGCTGAGGCAATACAATCGGCCCTAAGACAGACCTACCAACATCTTGAAATTTGGGTCGTGGACAACTGTTCGACGGACGAAACCGAGCAGGTGGTGAAAAGCTTCATGTCGCGAGATCCACGCCTTCACTATCTAAGGCAGGTGGAAAACATTGGGATGCCGGGAAATTTTAATACTTGTCTCGCTTCGGCGCGTGGGGAGTTCGTACTGATTCTATGCTCCGACGATATCCTGGATGCTGGCTGCGTCACCGCTCTCGTTTCGGCACTCGTCGCCAGTCCTACATCCGTCCTGGCTGCTTGCGCCAGAACTTTTGTAGACGCGAGGCTCCAACCCTTGAAGGTCGTACGAGCACGAACTAAGCGCGAGGTCATCGGCGGCTTGGTAGTTATCAGGAATTGTATTGCGCGCGGCAACCGCATTGGCGAGCCGAGCGCAGTGCTCTTTCGGAAGAATGCCGCATCCCGAGGCTTCGATTCCCACTACAGTCAGTTCCTGGACTTGGAGATGTGGATTCATCTCTTGACCAAGGGGTCGGCCGTTTTTCTGCCCGAGGCACTATGTCAGATACGACAGCATAGCGAACAACTTACAATCTCCAATTTCCGTAGCGGACGCCTGATTGAGGAAAAAAGGCGCTTATTTAGAGATGAATTGTTAGGTCTCCGAGTCTCTTTACCTCTTTTGTGCAAGGCCGCTTGGGATATTAGGATGGTGGTTAGCATAGCGCGTGTTCGCGTTTTCGGAGGGCGGGTAAACCCCAAGGCAATAGATGAGGTCTACTACAAACCACTCTTCCGTATGCTCGTGTTGATGCTGAATTTAAGCTGGCCACTGGTGCGAAGTTGGGTCTCGAAATCACGTCGACGCAGCGATTTGTCAAAGGACTGAGGCTCTTCGAATTCGCCAAATGGATTGCGCGCCAGGCCCGCGAGGCGGAACTCGCCCTACTTGGAATTTTGGCTGTAGGTCCGGTGGTATTATGGATGG
>Ga0193726_1003201_pt1 | contig 10559 bp, 7 predicted proteins | sample H2c1metaG_FD_144928 | JGI IMG/M metagenome (GOLD analysis project Ga0193726, IMG submission 144928) | Soil microbial communities from a riparian zone of the East river system, Colorado, United States - H2c1 | ecosystem: Environmental > Terrestrial > Soil > Riparian zone | place: USA: East River... | reverse complement strand
CCGCGCGCACGAAACGCCTGCGCATCGGCACGGCGGTGTCGCTGGCCGCGCTCTATCATCCGCTGCGGCTGGCCGAGGAGGTGGCGCTGCTCGACATGCTGTCGGGTGGCAGGGTCAATTGGGGCGCCGGTCGCGGCTTCGCGCATTCCGAGTTCAACGCCTTCGGCGTACCGCCGGAAGAAAGCGCCGAACGCTTCCGCGAGACCGTCGAGATCGTCCTGAAAGCCTGGACCGAGGAGCGCTTCAGCTTTCAGGGTGCGCACTTCAGCTTCGACGGCATCGAGGTGCTTCCCAAGCCCCTGCAGCAGCCGCACCCGCCGACCTGGATGGCGGCGACGTCGGAGTCGGCGATCGACTGGGCAGCCAGCCGTGGCTTTTCCATCCTGATGGACCCACACTCTTCCATGGGGGAGTTGGGCGACAAGCGTCGGCACTATGCGCAGAAACTCGCCGAGGCAGGCTTTTCAGACCAGGGCCGCGACATCCCGATGGCGCGGTTGCTCGCCCTGGCGCCGACCACGGCCGAGGCCGAGGCCATCGCCCGGCGCGGCGCGCAGTGGCTGGTCGATTCCTATGCCGGCCCGCAACACGCCCATCGCAAGTCGATGCAGCGCACTTACGACGGCAAGGATCCGACGCAGCACTATGTCGACAGCATCATCCTGCATGGAACGCCGGGATCGGTTGTCGAACAGATCGGGCGGCTGAAGGAAGAGATCGGCCTGAACTATCTGATGTGTGCGCCGCTGAGCCGCGAGACATTTCGTCTGCTGGCCGACGAGGTGCTGCCGAGGCTGTGAACATCGCCGCGGCGATGATCGTCATGTCGGTGTCGCTGATCTCGATCAGGCCCTGGCGCAACCGGTAGCCCCAGTTCTTCTCCTGCGTGAAGGCCAGTTCGTCCTGCAGCAGGGCAAGCGGCGCCGGCTTGGCGTCGTGCCAGGCGACATCGCGCCGATAGGGATGGAAGCCGAAACCCATGTCGGCCTGGTAGAGCGCGCCCGGCTTGACGGTGCCGATGGCGGTGAAGGCCTGCAGGCGATCCTTGCCGCGCAAGGCGTGGCTCGGCGAGTAGATACGGTTCGGCGAGTAGTAGACGACCCGGTCGCCGGGCTGCACGCGGCGCAGCGGCGTGGCCTTGCCGTGACAGACCTGCATGAAACCCGCATCGCGCCCGATCTCGACATGCTCGGCGGAAGCGACCGCCAGCCAGTTCCTGCTCATGGGATTCTCCTTAATCGAGGTGAACCCACTTTAAGCGAGGCAGCTGTCAGATTCTGTCAGCAGCCTTCAGGCCTCTTTCGTGCCCTCGCGCTCGCGCCATTCCTTGAGCATGGCCTGGCGTCGCCGCGGATAGCGCCTGTCGGTGAGCATCAAGGTCGTGATGCGGTCGGTGCGGAAGTGGCGGAAGTCCTGGCGTAGTTCGCACCACGCCACGACCACGCGCGCCTTCTCGAAAAACCCCACGGCGAACGGCCATATGGTGCGCCGGCTGGCCGCGCCGTCCTTGTCGCGATACGACAGGCCGATCTTGCGCTCGGTCCGGATGGCCTGGCGTATCTTGGGCAACTGGGCATCGCCCGCCGCGATGGGCTCGCCGGGCGCGATCAGCATGCCGGAATCGTCCAGTGTCTCGCGCAGATCCTTGGGCAGCACGGCGCCGATCTTGGCCAGCACGTTGGCGGCGGCATCGGCCAGCGCGCGGTCGGCGCGCTGGTGCACCCAGCGCGAGCCGAGCACGAGCGCCTCGATCTCCTCCTCGCTGAACATCAGCGGCGGCAGCATGAAGCCCGGTCGCAGCACGTAGCCGACGCCGGCCTCGCCATCGATATGCGCGCCGTCGGCCTTCAGGGTTTCGATGTCGCGGTAGAGCGTGCGCAGCGACACGCCGGTCGCCTCGGCGAGCACCGCGCCGCTCACCGGATGACGATGGCGGCGCAGGACTTGGATAAGATCCAGCAGACGTTGCGCGCGTGACATCCAGCAACCGTAGCACCCTCTCCTGTCAATTTCTGTCAGCATGGAACGACCATGAGGGAACCGCCCAAGATCGCGGTCATCGTCAATCCAGCCGCCCACAAGGGTGGCGCCGGCAAGCGCTGGCCCGCGATCCAGGCCGAGCTCGTCCGGCGTCTCGGCCCCTTCGAGCCGCTTCTCACCCAGGCGCCGGGCCACGCGACGTATCTCGCCCGGTCGGCGCTGGCCCAAGGCACCCGGCGCTTCGTGGCGGTGGGCGGCGACGGCACGGTGAACGAGACGCTGAACGGCCTGCTCGAGCCGTCGGGGCGTCTAAGCGAGCCCGACGCCGTGCTCTGTCCCGTGCCGGCCGGCACGGCCAACGAACTCTGCCGCGCGCTCGGCCATCTCGACCATCCGGCGCGCGCTTTCGACGCCGCGATGGGCGGCGGCACGCGAGCCATCGATCTGCTGCGCGTGCGCTGGCTGATAACACTGGTGGTCGATGATTACGACGAGGCCATCACCTACTTCACCGGAAAGCTGGGCTTCGCGCTCGTTGACGACACCGCGCTCGGTGGAGGCAAGTGCTGGGTGGCAATCGCTGGGACCTGATCGAACCCGAAGCCTAACTATTTCCTTGCCGTCCAGCCGCGCAGCACCAGGGCGGTTTCTCGGTTCATGGGGAAGAAGCTTTCGATGCGCAGTTCCTGCAAGGTGATGTCCTGGGGCGTGCCGAGCGTCGCGATCGTAGTGAAGAGCTGCAAGGAGACCTCGCCCTTGCGAAAGTGCATGGGCAATACCGGCCCCGCGATGACGCTCGCCTCGGCGGTTTTCAGGAGCGGCCGCACACCCTCGTAAGCCAGCAATCTTTCCAGCAAAGCGGCGGTCTCGGCCCTGCCGTCCGCCGCGGCATCGGCCTCGACGCTGCGGATGAAATAGCCGACGACGTCGGCCCAGTTGAGCAGGAACGGCCGCAGCACGTCGGGCCCGACCAGCGCGTCGGCCAGGTTGACCTTGGCATCGGGCGCGAGCGGTCCAACCAGGAATTCGACCAGCCGCACCGCGCCGTCATTGGCCTTTAGCAGGTTCCAATGACGATCGACGGCGACCGCGGGGAAAGGCTCCTGCTGGGCCAGGATGTAGTCGAGGGCGTGGCGCACTTCGGCGAGTTCAGGGGCGCCGAAATCGGTCTCCTGCCAGACCGGCGCAAAACCCGCGGCGAGCAGCAGCGCGTTGTGCTGGCGCAACGGAATGTCGAGCGCAGTGGCCAGGCGAAGCACCATGTCGCGGCTGGGCGCCGCGCGTGCCAATTCGAGGAAGCTCAAGTGACGCTGCGAGATGTCGGTGCGTGCGGCGAGATCTAGTTGCGACCATCCCCGGCGTTGACGCCATTCGCGAAGCCTCGCGGCAAAGCCGTGCTCGCGCGTCATGAGTACCTGCCACGTAGTTGCGACGACGAAGACAATCGCGAGGATGGCACATCGCGCTTGGGCACGACAGGAGGCAGGGTTGGGCGAGTGGCTTGGCGTCGGCATCGCATCGTCTCGAGCTGTCTCGGTGGAACAGTGGCTGCGGTGCCAACTGGTCGGTGAGCCGATCACGCTCAACCTGGCGATCGGTCTCGTCGCGGTCTTCGCCGGCATCTGGATCGCGACGACCGATGCCGCAAAGGTCCGACAGGGTAGCGCGTCTTGAAGGTCGCAGTCGTCACCGGCGGCGGCCGCGGACTGGGCCGGGCCTTTGCCCAGGCGCTGGCAGCGGTCGGATACGCCGTCGGCGTCCTGGCGCGCACCGAAGCGGAGCTTGCCGAGACGGTGGCGCTGATCGAGCGATCCGGCGGCAGAGCGAGCGCTTTCCCGGCCGACGTCGTCGATGGCAAGGCGGTCGATCGCGCCTTCACCGAGGTCGAGCGCACGCTTGGCCCGGTCGATCTGCTGGTCAACAATGCGGGCGTGGTCGGCCCACTGGGGCCCTTCGCCGAGAGCGACGCCAGTGCGTGGTGGCGCACGCTCGAAGTGAACCTGCACGGCCAGATGCTGTGCGCCCACCGCGCCTTGCCGGGGATGATCGCCCGGCGCCGCGGCCGCATCGTCAATATCGCAAGCGGCGGCGGTGCAACCATGCTGCCGTATTTCTCGGCCTACGTGACCAGCAAGACCGCGCTCATCCGCTTCTCCGAGTGCCTGGCCTTCGAGGTGAAGGATCACGGCATTGCCGTCTTTGCCATGGGCCCCGGCACCGTGCGCACCGCCCTGTCGGAATACTCCCTCAATTCGCCCGAAGGCCGGACCTGGCTGCCCTGGTTTCGGGACATCTTCGAGGAAGGCCGCGACCTGCCGCCGGACCGACCGGCCGCCCTCCTGGTCGCCCTTGCCTCCGGCAAGGCCGATGTCCTGTCGGGACGCTACGTGTATCCCCCCGACGATCTCGACCGGCTGATCGAGGAAGCCTGGGAAATTGAGGCCAGGAAGCTTTATTCCCTGCAGGTCCAACGGTTATAGGCCGATCGGAAGGGTGGTTTCCCGGCATAAATTGCGCGCAATCCCAGGCGCAAATTTCGCCTGGAGCGTGCTAGACCTGCTCGCAATGGGAGACTTAGGGGTGACTCGATGAAGCTGCGCGCCTTGATCGGCCGCATCGCAGCCGTCGTGCTGGTGCTCGCGCTGGCCGGCGGGGGCGTCTATTTGTTCATGACGCAGCCGGCAAAGGCGCCCGCCGCGCCGCCAGCCCCGCCGCCGCCCCAGGTCGGCGTCGCCGAACTGAAGGCCGCGGACGTTGCTCTCCCCTTGGAATTCTCCGGCCGCGTCGCCGGCTTCCGCGTCGTCGAGATCCGCGCCCAGGTGAGTGGCGTGCTGCTCAAGCGCGAGTACTTGGAGGGGGCTGTCGTCGACATCGGCCAGGTCCTGTTCCGCATCGACCCCCGGACCTACGAAGCCTCGCTCGCCCGAGCGGCCGCCCAGGCGGCGCAGGCCAAGGCGACGCTGATCCAGGCCGAGGAGAACTATAACCGGCAGGTAGGCCTTGCCGCCCAGAAGGTTGCTACCCAGAAATCCCTCGAGGATGCCATCGCGGGCCGCGACCAGGCCCGCGCCAACGTGCAATCCACGGAGGCCGATGTCCTGACGGCGAAGCTCAACCTGGAATTCACCGTCATCAAGGCGCCGGTGAAGGGACCCACCAGCCTGGTGTCGCCGGCCGAGGGCACGCTGATCCAGGCGCAGCAGACCCTGCTCACCACGATCACGCAGCTCGATCCGGCCTACGTCAACTTCACCTTCACCGACTCAGAGCTGCGCTCCCTGCAGGAGATCGACAGGTCGAGCGAGGAACTGTTCGATCCCGCCCACGTCAAGGTCGAGCTCCAGTTCGGCGATGGCGCAACCTATCCCGAGCCCGGCACCGTGGACACGCGCTCGCGCACGATCGATCCCCGGACCGGGACCATCCTGACCCGCGCAATCTTCGCCAACCACGACGGGGGCCTGCTGCCGGGCCAGTTCGTGCGCGTGAAGATGACCGGTATCACCATGCCCAACGCCATCGTCGTGCCCAAGGCCGCGATTTCCCAGGGGCCGCTCGGGCCGTACGTCTATGTCGTCGAGCCGGATTCGGTGGCCCGCGCGCGGCAGGTCCGGCTTTACCGCGAGCTGCCCGACGGCTGGATCGTGCGCAAGGGCCTGCAGGCGGGCGACCGCATCGTGGTCGACGGCGTGATCCGCGTCCGGCCGGGCAATGTCGTGAAGCCGGTCCCCGTTGCGGCGCCATCCGGCGCGAAAGCGCCTGATGCGGCCGGCCAGCCGGCGGGCGGCGGCAAGCCGTGATCTCGAAATTCTTCATCGACCGGCCGGTCTTCGCCTCGGTCCTGTCGATCGTGATCGTGCTGGCGGGCCTGGTGGCGATGCGCGCCCTGCCGATCTCGCAATACCCGCAGATCGTGCCGCCCGAAGTCGTGGTCTCGGCGACCTACCCCGGCGCCACGGCCGAGAACATCGCCGCCACCGTTGCCGCCCCGCTCGAGCAGCAGATCAACGGCGTCGAGCGCATGATCTACATGCAGTCGACCTCGACCGGCTCGGGCACGATGAACCTCACGGTCACCTTCGAGATCGGCACCAATCCCGACCAGAACGCCATCAACGTGAACAACCGCGTGCAGCGCGCCTTGCCGCTGCTGCCCGGAGAGGTCGCGCGCCAGGGGCTGGTCGTGCAGAAGCGCTCGACCGCGATCCTGCAGGTGCTGACCATGTCCTCGCCGGACGGGCGCTACGACACGATCTACATCAGCAACTACGCGCTGGTGAACGTGCTTGATGAAATCCGTCGCCTGCCGGGCGTCGGCGACGCCTCGTTGTTCGGCGCTTCGGACTATTCGATGCGCATCTGGCTCCGGCCCGACAAGCTCGCCCAGTACAATCTGACGCCGTCGGACATCGCCGCTGTGGTGCGCGAGCAGAACCAGCAGTTCGCCGCCGGCCGCTTCGGCGAGGAGCCGACCAACAACCCGCAGGTCTTCACCTATTCGGTGACGACGCCACCCCGGCTGGTCGACCGCACACAGTTCGAGGACATCATCATCCGCTCGGAGGAGAATGGCGGTGCGCTCAGGCTGAAGGACGTGGCCCGCGTCGAGCTGGGCGCCCTTCTGTACGGCTTTTCCGGCACCTTCAACGGCTCGCCGGCCGTGCCCGTCGCCGTTTACCTCCAGCCCGGCGCCAATGCGCTGCAGGTTGCGACGGCCGTCAAGGAAACGATGGAGCGTATCTCCAAGAGCTTCCCGGTGGGGCTGCGCTACGACATCCCGTTCGACACCACCCGCTTCGTCGAGGTCTCGATCGAGGAGGTCGCCATCACCTTCGTCGAGGCGATCGCGCTGGTCGTGTTGGTGGTCTTCCTGTTCCTGCAGAGCGTGCGGGCGATGATCATCCCGGTCATCGCCATTCCGGTGTCGATCATCGGCACCTTCGCCGGCATGTACGTGCTGGGCTTCTCCATCAACCTGCTGACGCTGTTCGGGCTGGTGCTGGCCATCGGCATCGTCGTCGACGACGCCATCGTGGTACTGGAGAACGTCGAGCGCATCATGTCGACGCAAGGCAAGTTGCCGCGCGCCGCCGCCATCCAGGCCATGCAGGAGGTGACGGGCCCGATCATCGCCATCGTCCTGGTGCTGTGCGCGGTGTTCATCCCCGTGTCGTTCCTGGGCGGCCTGGCGGGCGAGCTTTACCGGCAGTTCGCCGTGACCATCGCGGTGTCGGTCGTGATCTCGGGCATCGTGGCTCTCACGCTGACGCCGGCGCTGGCCGCGCTGATCCTGAAACCGGCGCATGGCGAGCCGTGGTGGCCGTTCGCCCGCTTCAACCGCTTCTTCGCCTGGGTGACGGCGCGCTACACCGGCGGGGTGGGCTTCCTGATGCGCCGGGTGGTGATCGGGATCGCGGGATTTGTCATCGTGCTCGGGCTGGTGGCCGTCCTGTTCCAGCGCGTTCCGGGCAGCCTCGTCCCCGCCGAGGACCAGGGCTACGTCTTCCTGGTGACGATCCTGCCGCCGGCCGCCTCGATCTCGCGCACCCGCGAGGTGACGAAAGAGGCGACGGTGGCGCTCATGAAGAACCCGGCCGTCGCCAACGTCGTCACCTTCTCCGGCTTCGATCTGCTGTCGCGCGCACTTAAGACCAATTCCGGCATCTCCTTCGTCACGCTCAAGGACTGGTCGGTGCGCCATGATCCCAAGGAGGACGCGCGCAACCTGGCGCCGGCGCTCGGCGGTCTCAACGCCAACTTCAAGGACGGCATCGTCATCGGCTTCAACCCGCCGCCGATCCAGGGCATCAGCGTCACCGGCGGCTTCGAGTTCTACCTGCAGGATCGCTCGGGCGGCTCGCTCGACGGGCTGTCGGAGGCGGCGAGCAAGGTGGTGCAGGCCGCCAACAAGCGGCCCGAGCTGCGCGGCGTTTCCACCACCTTCACCACCGCCGTGCCGCAGTACCGCACCGACGTCGACCGCGAGAAGGCGCGCGCGCTCGGTATCCCGATCAACACCATCTTCGACACCATGCAGAGCTCGTTCGGCAGCCTCTATGTCAACGACTTCTCGCTGTACGGCCGGACCTATCGCGTCAGCCTGTCGTCCGAAGCCGACTTCCGCGAGAAGCCGGACGACCTGCGCCATGTCTTCGTGCGCTCCGACTCAGGCGCCATGGTGCCGCTGAACGAGCTGGTGAGCTTCAAGCGCGTGCTGGGACCCGACACGGTCGATCGCTTTAACATCTTCCCGGCGGCCAAGATCCTCGGCAGCCCGGCGCCGGGCTTCTCGTCGGGCCAGGCGATCGCCGCCATGCAAGAGGTCGTGGCCACCAACCTCGGCAGCGACTTCAGCATCGGCTGGACCGGATCGGCCTACCAGGAGCTGGCGACGGCGGGCACGGGCTCGCTGGGCTTCGTGTTCGGCCTGGTCATGGTGTTCCTGATCCTGGCCGCGCAATACGAGCGCTGGTCCCTGCCGCTGGCCGTCCTCACCGCCGTTCCCTTCGCCGTCCTGGGCGCCTTGCTCGCCATCTGGCTGCGTGGCCTGGACAACGACGTCTACTTCCAGATCGGGCTGGTGACGCTGATCGGGTTGGCGGCGAAGAACGCCATCCTGATCGTCGAGTTCGCCTCGCAGCGTTACCAGCAGGGCCTCTCCGCCTACGATGCCGCGATCGAAGCCGCCCGGCTGCGCTTCCGGCCGATCGTCATGACCTCGCTCGCCTTCATCCTGGGCGTGCTGCCGCTGGCCATCAGCACCGGCGCGGGCTCCGCCAGCCGCCATTCGATCGGCACCGGCGTCATCGGCGGCATGCTGGCGGCCACCTTCATCGCCATCCTGTTCGTGCCGCTGTTCTTCCGCCTGCTGACCCGCCGGCGGAAAGCCAAGGTCGCATCGGAAAGCGTCGAACCCGCCGATTAGCGACGGAAGCGGCACTCGGCGACGGAAACCATGGCTGTCGTCACGCGAGGGCGCTGCTGACCGATACCAAAAGGGAACTAGTCAATCCTCAAACGGTTTTGGACCGCGAAGGGTGGCTTTCACAAAGTGGAGGTCGCCGGCGCGCTCCACCGCGGCTCGGCTCAACCCATCGCCACGCGGGAGTGCCACACCATGCAAGCGCCGAGGCCGACAAACGAGCAAGTGCTCGACTATGCGCCGGGTTCGCCGGAGCGTTTGGCTCTGAAGGCCAGGCTCCGGGAGATGCAGAGCACGCGCATCGAGCTCCCCCTCGTCATAGACGGCAGGGAAGTCCGAACAGGCTGGCTCGAGGACGCCATCGTGCCGCACGATCATCGCCAGGTCCTGGCACTTGCCCACCTCGCGAACGCCGCGCAGATGGGGGAGGCGATCACCGCCGCGCAGCGGGCTGCGCCGGATTGGTCCCGCCGGTCGTGGGAGGAGCGGGCGGCGGTGTTCCTGAGGGCCGCGGATATCGCGGCCGGACCGTGGCGCGCTACGCTCAACGCCGCGACCATGCTCGGACAGTCCAAGACGGTCCACCAGGCGGAGATCGATTCGGCTGCCGAGCTCGTCGACTTCTGGCGCTTCAATGTCGACTTCATGCTGCGCATTTATGCCGACCAGCCGGTCTCCTCGGCCGGCGTCTGGAATCGCGTCGACTATCGGCCGCTCGAGGGCTTCGTCTATGCCGCCACGCCGTTCAATTTCACGGCGATCGCCGGCAACCTCCCAAGCGCCCCCGCGCTGATGGGCAATACCGTTGTCTGGAAGCCGTCGGCCGCGGCCAAGTTCTCCGCGCACTTCGTGATGGAGGTCCTGCGCCTGGCCGGGCTGCCGCCCGGTGTCATCAACCTGGTCTATGGCGACGCCCGGGACATCTCGAACGTCGCGTTCGAGTCTTCGTCGCTGGGCGGCGTGCACTTCACGGGCTCGACCGAGGTTTTTAGGCAGATCCTGAAGAAGGTGAATGCCGAGCCCACCCGCTACCGCACCTATCCGCGGATCGTGGGCGAAACTGGCGGCAAGAACTTCGTGCTTGCCCATTCGAGCTGCGAGCTCGAGGCGCTCGCGGCTGCCGTCATCCGCGGCGGCTTCGAGTACCAGGGTCAGAAATGCTCGGCGGCGTCCCGGGTCTTCGTGCCGGAGCCGCTTTGGCCGGCACTGAAGGAGCGTCTTTGCGACGAGATGGCGACGATCCGGGTGGGAGACGTGGCCGATTTCGGCAACTTCATGGGCGCGGTGATTGACGAGAAGGCGTGGAACCGGCACGCTGGCGCGATCGCCAAAGCGAGGGCGGGAACGGGCGGCCGCCTGCTCGCCGGGGGCGGCGCCGACAAGGCGCTTGGATACTTCATCCATCCCACCCTCGTGGAGGCCGACGATATCCGCTCGTCCTTCCTGACCGAAGAGTTCTTCGGCCCGATCGTCAGCGTGCACGTCTATCCCGAGCGCGGTTTCGAGGCGCTGCTGCAGGTCGTCGACGAGACCAGCGCCTATGGCCTCACCGGATCCATCTTTGCGCAGGACCGCAAGGCTATCGACACCGCTTCTGACCGACTGAGGAATGCCGCGGGGAACTTTTACATCAACGACAAGCCGACCGGGGCCGTCG
>Ga0193726_1003200_pt1 | contig 10563 bp, 11 predicted proteins | sample H2c1metaG_FD_144928 | JGI IMG/M metagenome (GOLD analysis project Ga0193726, IMG submission 144928) | Soil microbial communities from a riparian zone of the East river system, Colorado, United States - H2c1 | ecosystem: Environmental > Terrestrial > Soil > Riparian zone | place: USA: East River... | reverse complement strand
CAGCGCCGGGTTCAGGATGCGGTTGGTATAGAAAAGCAGTCCCACCGGTACGGTGAGCGAGGAAAATCCATAACCGAGCGCGCCGTTGACGAAGGCCGCGAAGAAAGTCATGGCGACAAGAACGATCGTGCCGGTTTCAATCGAGATCATGGGGTATGCGGATGTTGCGAGACAGGGGGCATGCTAGCCTCCGCACCTAATATCTCAAAGGACTTTTGTGTTAGAATTTAATAACTTTCAAACATAATGATGTAAGACCATGAATTTCCAGCAATTAAGGTATGTTCGCGAGACAGTCAGACAGGGGCTGAACCTCACGGAAGCCGCCAAGAAGCTGCACACCTCCCAGCCCGGAGTATCGAAACAGATTCGCGAACTCGAGAACGAGCTCGGTGTCGAGATCTTCGTCCGTCACGGCAAGCGCATCATCGCCGTGACCGAACCCGGCAAGGCGGTGGTCGCAGTGATCGAGCACCTGCTGCAGGAAGCAGAGAACCTGAAGCAGGTGGGACGCGAATTCAAGGACCAGGCTGCAGGCACGCTGACCATCGCCACCACCCACACCCAGGCGCGCTATTCGCTCCCCAAGGTGGTGGGGGCGTTCAAGCGGCGCTATCCGAAGGTGCATCTCACGATCAAGCAGGGCAGCCCGCCGCAGCTTGCAGAGATGGTGATCTCGCGCGAGGCCGATATCGCGATTGCCACCGAAGCGCTGGACAACTATCCGAAGCTGCTCGCGTTGCCCGGCTTCCAATGGCGCCACTGCGTGGTTGTTCCTGCGAAACACCCCCTCGCCAAGGAACAACGGCTCACGCTCGAGACCCTATCGCGGTACCCCATCGTCACCTACGATCCCGCGTTCGCCGGGAGGACCCATATCGACGAAGCGTTCAAGGCGCAGGGACTCGCGCCCGACATCGTTCTTTCCGCAGTCGATTCGGACGTGATCAAGACCTACGTGGAACTCGGCCTGGGGATCGGCATCATCGCCGCCATGGCTTTCGACGAGAAGCGCGACCGGCACTTGCGCGCACTCGATGCCGGGCATCTGTTCGGTGCGATGACCACACGCGTGGCGGTGCGCAGGGGCGGGGCGCTACGCGGTTACGCCTATGTCTTCATCGAACTGTTTGCGCCCCAGTTGACGAGGAAACTGATCGAGACCGCACTCGCCGGAAAAGCTGAAACTTACGAGCTGTAGTTCGGCCTCCCACGTCACCACGACGCCCTCCGCTTTGTCGACCGCCTAATCTCCGGTCGGCGCAATGCGGAACGCCGTGACCGAGGGCAGCGCGTTGAGGGCCTCGGCGAGCAGGCGGGTTTTGTCCCGCTCGGGCGAATGGATCACCATGTGGTACTCGAAGGTCTTGCCGTCGCCCACGACGCTGTAATTCATGTTGGCAACGACGAAACCCTGTCGCTCCACGATCGAGCGCAAGTCCGCTTCGGGCAGGGCGGCGTTGCGGATGAAGCCCACGGTAAGGTTCGCGTAGAACTCGATCGGCATCTTGCGCTCGATCCAGCGGAATACCGAGAGCACGATGAGCGTCATGGCGGTCGCGATGCCCGCGGGAAAGTAAAATCCCACGCCGACCATGATGCCGATCCCGGCGGTGATCCAGATCGAGGCTGCGGTGGTGAGGCCGCGCACGGTCAGGCCTTCCTTCATGATCACTCCGGCGCCCAGGAAACCGATGCCGGTCATGATCCCCTGTGCCATGCGGGTCGGATCGATCGGCAGCCGTTCGAGCGAGTAGGCCGCAAACCACGTCTCCGGATAGACGGTAAAGATCATCAGCAGGCAGGAAGAGAGGCACACAAGTGCGTGTGTGCGGAAGCCGGCGGGGCGGCCGTGGTAGCTGCGCTCCAGGCCGATGATTCCGCCCGCGGCGAGCGCCATCACCAGGTGCAGGGTGATCGCGGCGTAGTTATCGTGCCAGATCGAGTTCATCGCCTGCTCTTTAATAGCGGTAGTGATCGGCCTTATAAGGACCGGCCTTGGAGACCCCGATGTAGCGTGCCTGGGCGTCGCTGAGCTCGGTGAGTTGCGCGTTGAGCTTCTTCAGCTGCAGCCGCGCCACCTTCTCGTCCAGATGCTTGGGCAGCACATACACGCCGACCGGATACTTGCCGGAACCCTTCTGCGACTCGGTCCACAGCTCGATCTGCGCGATGGTCTGGTTGGCGAAGGAGGAGCTCATCACATACGAGGGATGTCCGGTGCCGCAGCCCAGGTTCACCAGCCGTCCCTTGGCGAGGAGGATGATCTTCTTCCCGTCGGGGAAAATGACATGGTCGACCTGCGGCTTGATCTCCTCCCATTTGTATTTCTCGACGGCGGCGATGTCGATCTCGTTGTCGAAGTGGCCGATGTTGCAGACGATGGCCTGGTTCTTCATCTTTTTCATGTGATCGTGCGTGATCACGTGGAAGTTGCCGGTGGCGGTGACGAAGATGTCGGCCTTATCGGCGGCATAGTCCATGGTCACCACGCGGTAGCCTTCCATCGCCGCCTGCAGCGCGTTGATCGGATCGATCTCGGTCACCCACACCTGGGCCGAGAGCGCGCGCAGCGCCTGGGCGCTCCCCTTGCCCACGTCGCCGTAGCCGGCGACCACCGCCACCTTGCCGGCGATCATCACGTCGGTGGCGCGCTTGATGCCGTCCACCAGTGACTCGCGGCAGCCGTAGAGGTTGTCGAATTTCGACTTGGTCACCGAATCGTTGACGTTGATCGCCGGGAAGGCGAGCCTGCCTTCCTTGTGCATCTGGTAGAGGCGGTGCACGCCGGTGGTGGTCTCCTCGGTCACGCCTTTCACCTGCGCGAGGCGGGTCGAATACCACTTCGGGTCGCGGGCGAGCCTCGCCTTGATCGCGGCGAACAGGAATTTCTCCTCCTCGCTCGCGGGTTTCGCGATGAGGGAGACATCCTTTTCGGCGCGGGCGCCCAGGTGCAAGAGCAGCGTCGCATCGCCGCCGTCGTCCAGGATCATGTTGGAGTAGGCGTTGTCGGGCCACTCGAAGATGCGGTGGGTGTAATCCCAGTATTCCTCCAGCGACTCGCCCTTGTAGGCGAACACCGGCGTGCCCTTCACGGCGATCGCCGCGGCGGCATGATCCTGAGTGGAGAAAATATTGCACGAGGCCCAGCGCACCTGCGCGCCCAGCGCCTGTAGCGTTTCGATCAGCACCGCAGTCTGGATGGTCATGTGCAAGGAGCCGGTGATGCGCGCCCCGCGCAGCGGCTGCGTCGCGGCGAATTCCTCGCGGATCGCCATCAGGCCCGGCATCTCGGTCTCGGCGATGGCGATTTCCTTGCGGCCCCAGTCGGCGAGCGCAAGGTCGGCTACGTGAAAGTCCTGCTTGGATTTGAGTACGGCGCTCATCTCGCGCGCTCCTTGATTCAAAGAGTTTGCGAGCGCCGTTGCAATGTAAGCCCCCGAGCCTGGCGAACCTGGCGGTTCGTTGCAACGCTCCTCGGGGAGGCCGAAATTCTACTCCTTCCAGGGGCGCAAAACAAAAAAGGCCCGGCATAGCCGGGCCTTTCCTAGAGGACAGTCCCGATCAAACCATCGCCGGCTGCTTGATTCCTGAATCGGCCGCGAGCGCGCGCGCCTTGTCGGTGGCTTCCCAGGTAAACTCGGGCTCGTCGCGCCCGAAGTGCCCATAGGCGGCGGTCCTTTCGTAGATCGGGCGCAGCAGGTCCAGCATCTGGATGATGCCTTTAGGCCGCAGGTCAAAGTGCTTCAGCACCAGCTCCGAGAGCTTCTCGTCGGAAATCTTGCCGGTGCCGTGCGTCGTGACCATCACGCTCGTGGGTCGCGCCACGCCAATGGCGTAGGACACCTGCACCAGGCATTTCGCCGCGAGTCCGGCTGCGACAATGTTTTTCGCGACGTAGCGCGCCGCGTAAGCCGCCGAGCGGTCTACCTTGGACGGGTCCTTGCCGGAGAATGCGCCGCCGCCGTGCGGGGCCGAGCCGCCGTAGGTGTCCACGATGATCTTGCGGCCGGTCAGCCCGCAGTCGCCCTTGGGGCCGCCGATCTCGAAACTGCCGGTCGGGTTGACGAGGTACTTGACCTGACCCTTGATGAGATTTTTCGGCAGCACCGGCTTGATGATCTGTTCGATCACCGCTTCCTCGATCTGCTTGTGGGTGAGGCCCGGCTGGTGCTGGGTGGATAGCACCACCGTTTCGATCGAATCGGGCTTGTTGTCCACATATTTGATGGTGACCTGGGACTTGGCGTCCGGGCGCAGCCAGGACAGGCGGCCGTCGCGGCGGATTTCCGACTGGCGCTCGACCAGGCGGTGAGCGAGATGAATGGCCAGCGGCATCAGTTGCGGCGTCTCGTCGCAAGCATAACCGAACATCAAACCCTGGTCGCCCGCGCCCTGGTCGAGATCGATGCCCCGGCCTTCATCGACGCCCTGCGCGATGTTTGGCGACTGCTCGCCGTAGGCCACGATCACGGTGCAGGTGTGGGTATCGAAGCCGATGGTCGGATCGTTGTAGCCGATGCGCTTGACGGTCTTGCGTACCACTTCGGAGAAATTGACCCGCGCGCTGGTGGTGATTTCGCCGGCGAGCACCACCATGTTGTCTTTGACCAGGGTCTCGGCGGCGACTCGGGAGGTTTTGTCCTGCGCTAGAATGGCGTCCAGAACGGCATCGGAAATCTGGTCGGCGACCTTGTCCGGATGTCCTTCAGACACCGATTCGGACGTGAATAGATAGCTGCTCATGCTGGCGGGTTTCCCTGCGAAAAAAGGTTTGCCAGTCTAGCACAGCGATTTCGCCCACCCAACCCACACCATCCCACTTTCGGCCCATGCTATTCCTGCTGCGGTTGGCGGCGCGTCTCCCCCTGCCGGTGCTGCACGCGTTGGGCGCGGTATTGGGCTGGACGGTCTATCTCTGCTCATCGGATTACCGCAGGAATTTCAAGCGCAACCTTGCCACTGCAGGGCTCGGCGATCTTCGCCTGCGCTACGCCGCCATCGCGGAGACGGGCAAAAGCGTGATGGAGACGCCCGCTCTGTGGTTGCGCCCGCTCGGGGCCGTGGCCGGTCTGGTGGTCGAGGTGAGCGGATGGGAATACATGGATAGCGCGATGCAGCGCGGAAAAGGCGTCATCGTGGTCACTCCGCACATCGGCAGTTGGGAAATGGTCGGACAATATGTCGCGAGCCGCATGCCGATCACAGTGATGTACCGTCCGCCCAAGATTCGGGCCCTCGAGCCGCTGATGCTCGCCGGCCGCAACCGGGGCAGCATGATGAAAAGCGTTCCTGCGGACCTGGGCGGCGTGCGCGCGATGCTGAAGGCCTTGAGTCGCGGAGAGGCGATCGGCGTGCTGCCCGACCAAGTGCCCGGTGTCGGTGAAGGCGAGTGGGCCGAGTTCTTCGGCAAGCCCGCCTATACCATGACGCTCGTCGGGCGGATCTCACAGAAGACCGGTGCCCAGGTGATTCTCTGCTATGCCGAGCGTCTGTCCGGTGGGCGCGGCTATCGTTTCATTGCGGAGCCGCTGCTCGCGTCGCGGCCGCCCGAATCGCCGGTGCGTGCGCTCAACCGTTCACTCGAGCAGCTGATTCGCCGCTACCCCGAGCAGTACCTGTGGAGTTACAACCGCTACAAGGTGCCGGCGGGGGCGCAAGCTCCGGCCGGCGACAGATGAGCCGCATGAGGAGTAGTTCTTGCTGACTCGAATCGCCGTAGCGCTCGTCTGGGCGCTGCATTTCCTGCCGCTTTCGCTGCTCGCAAGGATGGGCGAGGCGGTCGGCACGATCTTGTATTTTTTCGGGCGCGAGCGACGCAATGTGTGCCTGACCAATCTTGCGCGCTGCCTGCCGGAATTGCCGGAGGCGGAGCGCGTCGCGCTCGCCCGGGCGCACTTCCGCGCCTTCGGCCGAAGCGTCCTCGAACGCTCGATTCTGTGGTGGGGTTCGCGCGAGCGCGTGGTACGGCTCGTGAGAATCGTCGGACTCGAGCGGATCCAGGCGCTCAAGGGAAAGCCGCTCATCCTGCTTGCGCCGCATTTCGTCGGGCTGGACGCCGGTTGCACGCGTCTTACCTGCGAAATCGACATGGTGGGGATCTATGCAAGACAGAAAGACGCTTTTTTCAACGCGCTGCTCCTTTCCGGGAGAACGCGCTTCGGGCACCAGCGCGCGATTGCCCGCCAGGAAGGCGTGCGGCCGGCGCTCGCCGCGCTGAAAGAGGGGATGCCGTTCTACTATCTGCCCGATCAGGATTACGGGTCGCGCGATACGATATTCGTGCCGTTTTTCGCGGCCTCCGCCGCAACCATCACCGGACTTTCGCGCATCACGCGACTTACCGGGGCCCGTGTGCTGCCGTGCGTGACGCGCATGCTGCCGGGTGGCGCCGGATACGAGTTGCAGTGCTACCCGGTCTGGGAAAATTTCCCGGGCGACGACGATGCCGCCGACGCGCGCCGCATGAATGCTTTCATCGAGGAGCGCGTGCGCGAGATGCCCGAGCAGTACTTCTGGACGCACAAGCGTTTCAAAACGCGACCTCCAGGGGAGGCGAAATGGTATTAACCCGTCGCGACTTCTCTCATCTGCGCGTCGGATGAAGCTCAAGTTCACGAAGATGCAGGGCGTTGGCAACGACTTCGTGGTCGTGGATGGCGTCAGCCGCGGCATAGAGATCACCCCGGAGCGGGCGCGGCGGATCGCCGACCGCCACTTGGGCGTGGGCTGCGACCAGGTTCTACTGGTGGAGAAACCGCAGCGAGCGGACGCCGATTTCCGCTACCGCATCTGGAATGCCGACGGCGGAGAGGTCGAGCAATGCGGCAACGGAGCGAGATGCTGCGTGCGTTTCGTGCACTCCAAGGGTCTCACGAAAAAGAGCGAAATCCGCGTCGAAACACTCTCCGGGATCATCGTCCCTCGCCTTGAGGCCGACGGACAGGTGACGGTGGACATGGGCGCGCCGCAGTTCGATCCGGAGCGCGTGCCCTTCGACGCGAGCGGCTTGCAGCCTTTGCCCGGAGGTAAGCGCTGGCCGCTCGAGCTCGCCGGCCGCGAGTTGAGCGTCGCCGTGCTCTCGATGGGCAATCCGCACGCCGTGCAGACGGTCGCCGACGTGGATTCGGCGCCCGTCACGACCGAAGGACCGCTGATCGAGCATCACCCTCGCTTTCCGAGGCGCGTGAATGCGGGATACATGCAGCTTGTCGCCCGCGCGCGCATCCGGCTGCGCGTATGGGAGCGCGGTGCCGGCGAGACGCTCGCCTGCGGCACCGGCGCCTGCGCTGCGGTCGTCGCGGGTATCCGCGAGGGCCTGCTCGACGATTCGGTCGAGGTCGATACGCGCGGCGGCCGATTGACGATACGCTGGGCGGGCGGGGACAATGATCCAAACGCGGCGGTGTGGATGACCGGTCCCGCCGTAACTGTGTTCGAAGGGGAGATCGAAATTGAAAGCTGACGATGTCGCGCGCTACCTGCGGGAAAACCCCGACTTCTTCGAAAGCCACGCCGACATGCTCGCCGATATCACCATTCCCCACCCCCATGGCGGGCGCGCCATCCCGCTCTCGGACCGGCAGATGCTCAGCCTGCGCGAGAAAGGCAGAGCGCTCGAGTCGCGCCTGACGGAGCTCCTGCAGATTGGCGAGGAGAACGACGCGATCGGCGAGAAAATGCACCGCTTGAGCCTCGGGCTGCTTTCGGCGCCCGATTTACAGAGCCTCCTCTCCGTGCTCTATCTGCATCTGCGCGAGGACTTTGCCGTACCGCACTGCGCATTGCGGATCTGGGGCGCAGAAGGCGAAAGCCTGCAGGGCGAGGGCGACGCCGCGGAGTTCCGCCCCGTCGGCGAGCAGTTGAAGCACTACGCGGCCTCGCTGTCGCTGCCTTTCTGCGGCCCGAGCGGGGACGCGGAGGCTGCCGCCTGGTTCGGCGAAGCCGCCTCGCACATTCGCTCCGTAGCTCACATGCCCCTGCGCGACAAGGAGTGCTTCGGGATGCTTGCGCTCGGCAGCGAAGACGTGCTGCGTTTCTATCCCGAGATGGGCACGCTGTATCTGAAACGCATGGGCGACCTGGCGAGCGCGGCCCTGATGAGATTTCTCTAGCCCCGGCCGGCGGGAATGGCGCGCGACCCCCGCAAGAAGCTCCTCGAAGAGTTCCTCGACCAGCTCGCGCACCAGCGGAGGTTGAGCCCGGGAACCGTGCGCAACTACGCCCGGGCAGTCGAAGAGCTCTTCAGCTTGAACGACGGCGTGTCGCTGGAGAAACTCGAGCCTCAGCACCTGCGCCGGACTGCGTCCCAGCTGCACGCTCGGGGTATGTCGGGCCGCACCATTGCGTACCTGATCTCGGGCTGGCGCGGTTTCTTCAACTGGCTGGTCAAGCACCGCGGCTTTTCGCACAACCCCTGCGTCGGCCTGCGGGCACCGAAGAGCCCCAAGGGGCTTCCCAAGGCGCTCTCCCCGGATCTCATGGCGCGGCTGTTGGAGGTTTCGACGGAGGGGCCGGCGCAATCGCGCGACAAAGCGATGTTCGAGTTGTTCTACTCGTCCGGACTGCGGCTTGCCGAGCTGGTGAGCCTCGAGGTCGCGGACGGCGAGGGCATGCAGCGGGCCGAAGTCACCGTGACCGGCAAGGGTGCGAAGACGCGTACCGTGCCGGTCGGAGGCAAGGCCTGCTCAGCAATCGCGGCCTGGCTCGCCGAGCGCGACGCCCTGGCAAGCCCCGGGGAAACGGCGCTCTTCGTGGGCGCTCGCGGCCGTCGCATCAGCCCCACCTCGGTGCGCTACGCGCTGGCGCATTGGGCACGGCGTCTCGGCCTGACGCAGCACGTACACCCGCATATGCTGCGCCACTCCTTCGCCACTCACCTTCTACAGTCTTCCGGAGACCTGCGCGCGGTGCAGGAAATGCTCGGGCATTCGAGCATTTCGACGACGCAGGTGTATACCCATTTGGATTTCCAGCACCTTGCAAAGGCGTACGACGCTGCTCATCCGAGGGCGAAGAAAAAAGCGCCGGTCCCGGCGAAGAAGCCGTGAACGACACGCCTCCCTACCCCGTACCGGGACCGGGCGAGCTCTTCGTCAGATTCACCCAGGTTGCAGTATCGGGATTCGGGGGCGTGATGCCGTTTGCGCGCCGGATGCTGGTCGAGGAGCGCCGCTGGCTGAGCGCCGAGGAATTCACGGACATCCTGAGCCTGTGCCAGGTGCTGCCCGGGCCCAACATCGTCAACGTCGCCGTCTGCGTCGGGGCGCGCTATCACGGCGTCCGGGGAGCCGTCGCCGCACTCGCCGGATTGTTGACGGCTCCGTTCTTCATCATTCTCGCTTTGGGCGCGCTCTACACCCAGTACGGCCATCTTCCGGCGGTTGCAGCGCTGTTCCGCGGGGTTTCCGCCGCGGCTGCGGGTCTGGTGGTTGCCATGGGCCTCAAGATGGCAACGAGCCGGCGACTGCGCTCGGCAATGGCTTTGTTCACGGTGATCACTTTCATCGGCATCGCGCTCATGCGCCTGCCTCTCGTCGTGTTCCTGCTTGGCGCAGCGCCCTTGAGCATCGCGGCGGCACTCTGGAGGTCGAAGTGAACGAAGAGACGCTCGCGCAGCTTGCGATGGATTTCTCCGTACTGTCGCTGATCGCGGTCGGCGGCGCGATCACCGTGCTTCCCGAAATGCATCGCAGTGTCGTGGAGGTGCACGGATGGATGAGCGGCTCCGAGTTCGCCGAGCTCTTCGCGCTGGCCCAGGCGGCACCCGGCCCGAATGTTCTGGTGGTCAGCCTGATCGGCTGGAAAGTGGCGGGTTTTGCCGGTGCGGTCGTGGCGACTGCCGCGATGTGCGGGCCTTCATGCGTGTTGACCTTCGCCGTTTCGAGAATCTGGCAGCGCTTTCACGGCACACGCTGGCGCGCGGCCGTGGAGAGCGGCCTGGTCCCCGTGACGGTCGGTCTGATGCTCGCCGGCGGGTACCTCATTACGCTCTCTGCCGACCATTCGTGGCCGGCTTTCGCGATCACGGCCCTCACTGCGGCTGTAGTTCTGACGACGAGGATTCATCCCCTTTGGCTGTTCGGCGCAGCCGGACTGTTCGGCCTCCTCGGCTGGGTTTGAAAAAGCCCTCGATCGCTCGTGAGCGGCACGCCTCAACTTACGCTCAAACCTGGACGCGAGCGCTCGCTCCTGCGGCGCCACCCGTGGATCTTCTCCGGCGCGATCGCCGAAGTCCGCGGAGCGCCGCAAAGCGGCGATACCGTGGATGTCCGGGCTGCCGACGGCCGCTTCCTCGCCTGGGCGGGGTACAGCCCCGCCTCGCAGATCCGGGCCCGCGTCTGGAGTTTCGAGGAAACGGAAATCCCGGGTCCGGAGTTGTTCGCAAAGAGGATCGCAACCGCGCTCGCGCTGAGGCGCGCCGAAATTCCGCCGGAAACGACCGATGCCTTGCGACTTGTGCACGGGGAGTCGGACGGGCTCCCCGGTTTTGTCGCCGACCGCTATGCGCACACGCTGGTCGTACAGGTGCTTTCTGCGGGCAGTGAGAAATGGCGCAAAACG
>Ga0193726_1003199_pt1 | contig 10563 bp, 17 predicted proteins | sample H2c1metaG_FD_144928 | JGI IMG/M metagenome (GOLD analysis project Ga0193726, IMG submission 144928) | Soil microbial communities from a riparian zone of the East river system, Colorado, United States - H2c1 | ecosystem: Environmental > Terrestrial > Soil > Riparian zone | place: USA: East River... | reverse complement strand
TTGTCGTAGTTTAGGACCCCATTCAGTTGAATTCCCCGTTCAAAACGGAGAGACGAGGTTGACAATTCAACCTTTTCAACGGCCAACCGAACTCGGGCCGAACATCAAGTGTTAGCGAGACCAAAGGAAGGGCCGAAGTGATTATTGTAGACGATGTAGATGGCACGGCCGACATATTTAAAATAAATTACCATGTCAATGCAAACGTCTGGGCCGAATGTGAGAGGAATGTATTATGTGTACCTTCTAGACGAGAGGGCCGAGCTAATATAAACATGTTCCATCCACCTTCTAAATGAGTGGGCCGAACTAATATGAAGATGTTGCATTTGCCTTCTAAACGAGAGGGCCGAGCTAATAGAAACATGTTGCATTTGCCTTCTAGACGAGAGGGCCCAGCTAATATGGACATGTTCCATCTGCCTTCTAAACGAGAGGGCCGAGCTAATATAAACATGTTATATTTGCCTTCTAAACGAGAGGGCCGAGCTAATAGAAACATGCTACATCTACCTTCTAAACGAGTGGGCCGAGCTAATATAAACATGTTACATTTGCCTTCTAGACGAGAGGGCCCAGCTCATATGAACAAGTTGCATTTGCCTTCTAAACGAGTGGGCCGAACGAATAGAAACATGTTATATTTGCCTTCTAAACGAGAGGGCCGAGCTAATACCAACATGTTATATTTCCCTTCTAAACGAGAGGGCCGAGCTAATAGAAACATGCTGCATCTACCTTCTAAACGAGTGGGCCGAGCTAATAGAAACATGTTACATTTGCCTTCTAGACGAGAGGACCAAGCCAATTGTAACTTAGACGAATATAGACAAGTGCGCCGAGCTACGACATATGTCTTCTAGACGTCGAGGCTGTTGCTATACATTACAACACAGACGTTTTAAATAATCATTTACTCCGGTGCAAATACTCACTCAGGGCCCTCGAGGTATCATTGATCACCGTGATATCCCCGTAGCGCTCCCTAACCTCGTTGCTCAACCCCTCTGTCTTTTCTAAAACAACCTTACACTTCGCCTGAATTCCAGATACGAAGTTCAAAATATGCCCAGATTCCTCAGCCGAGGTGCCTCCCCTAATGTTATCTATGTCGGTGAACTGCTGCAAAATGGCTTAACTAACCAATTAAGCAGACGGCATAGTGCTAACTCACCGATGCTCTATGCCCGACAGTCAGGCCGACCACTTCCTCTGCAACTCGGGAAGGATGGCCATGGCCCCACCACTTTGTTAGGCCCTCAAAGTGAAGGTCCGGGGCTCCTATATCTTCATCATCATCTCGTCGGACGTCGCCGAGGGGACATCCGCCTCTAACCCAAGTGCTGGCCCTGACTATAACTTGCGGTACATAGTATTCACGATCGGCAATTTTTAAGGTGCCGATCACCCCATAAGCAATACGCTGTAACCATTGCATTGAGGACAGGTCAGGCTGATTACACAGATCTTTGCTTACCAGCTCTCCCGATATCCCCTCTTTCAATTGTTCCAGCGTGAGAGACATAGGAGAGTTATAGTGTGCCATCACCGCAGAGTGTATCCGACTAGCAAGAAGATCGATTAACGACTGAGCACGGCTATTCGGCGAGGAAACTGAAGCAATGGACTGCATGATATGGTAAACCGACGTACTGAACGCCATTTCCAATAAAGCCATCTCAACTTTTCCAAATTTGGAAGGAACACCGAAAAACTTTTCATCGCTCCACCTATACTACAGATCATGGCACTCCGAGAAGATAGTTCAGATCGAGCATGGGCTGAAGGCATGCTCAATCGATTGTTCTCGGGCAGACTCTCCCTCGCCGTCACCCATCTCAAGCCTGAGGATGACCTCCGTGATGAAAAAATCATTCTGCTCTGGAAGCATGGAATTGCATACGAGCTGGTAAGTCCAATTCTACTTTAACTCTAAATTTTACGGAAACAGCTTCACATAGGCCAGTCACTGTCATCGTCTCGGTGAATTCACTGCCCGATGGAACGATATACAGCCGTCCGTGATGGCAAAACAGATCATGAAGATGGTCATGTCCCCGAATGACCCCGACATGCTCAAAGGGATTGTTAAATACGTTCGCCGAGCAGCCGAACCTCCAATCACAAAGGAAGAGCGTGTGCGGTGGCCCGAATTCATAAATGATTGGTGGAGAGAAGGCTACGTCTACAGCCCAGGAACTTCTATCCACTGCGTGGCCGCCATATTTCCCTGGGTAATAGAACCTCAGAGCACAAGCAGTAAAACCACTGAGTCAGGTGCGCATGCTCAGCTGTTCCAATTATTCTTACCCGAAGTAACACAGATTATAGTACCATGGCTTTCTGCTCGAAGCCATACTCAACCAACAGGATCCCTTAGCAGATCCGATCTCATCAATCTGGAGTACCATCTGGTGGAGACGAGAGCCAAATTAGCTTGGGTATTCAGCCAGATGAACACAACCATAAACACTCTATCGGCGCGGAGAGATGAATATCAGGTCGACCTAAGTTATCTGGGCTGCGACTAGAAGCCGAAGTGAACGATTATTGATGTAGTCTAATTCTAGAGAAGTGTACGGTAGCCTGGCTTTCAAATGCATTCCACATTGCAACTTGTTTAGCAGCATAGCACAAGAGCCCCACGTCATCGGTCTTTGTTCGGTCTCTCCGAGCGGCCCAATCTTGTGATTTCCTCTTGAAGTATGCGATAGTCCAGTCCATTTCATGCGGAAGCAGAATTGTCTGTTCTCTCGCTCGGTCAAACTTTGCCTTAGCTCGGAGCCAGTGTACTCTATATACTGGACCAAGGATGAATCAGCATTCAGTAAATAACTCAAGCGTATACACTCACGCTCGGCCATCCAGCTCTCACTAGTTGTATCCCCTCGGACATCAATATTCCAGAACCAGGCAAGTGTTGCCTCACTCCGACTCGGCAGCCGAATGTCAACGACTGCGGTGCTAACCTTCAAATCCTTTCGAAACAGCACCTTATATTTCGACAACAATGTATTGTCTGCACCAAGCCTAACCAAAGCCTTTCGAGCATTCGAATAAACCTTGGCATGCTGCCGTACCGAAGCGTCAGTGGAATGCACATCCTTCCATGCTCGTGTCTTCTTCTGCTGACTGTTAGCATTCCGTACCGAATTCCGATATAAGAAAGATTTCTGGGCCAGTGCAATGCGTATCTGATGCAAAGCATCATTGGCCTGCCCGATTCGGAGACCAATCTCCTGTTGTACAATCGAGCGGTTAGAATCCTGCTTACACCATTCGGGTCCCAATGTCGACGGAAGCATTATAGCCATTGATTCTGGCTCAATACGTGTAGATCTATATTGATCGACCGATGTCATGTGTCGGTGGGAAATAACTTCACCACTCTCATCATCAGATTCAGATTCGTATTCATCTTCATATTCATTGTGGTCGGCCTGCGATGGGCCAAATGCCGAGGGGTCGTCAAGGTCGTCCCAATGAGGGAGGAACGTCTGAGCCTTGTTCGAAAAGGTCTCGATCTGCGAATGGAGGCGGAGTCTCCGATCTTGCAGCTGTACCCGTTCGTCCAAGGTTGGTCGTCGACCAAGACGCCGAACATGGCTGAGCAGCCGAAATCTGGAAGAGACTTATGATTAGAGGTCTAAAACCTACAATATACGCGACTTGCTGTTGCTCTTGAATACGAAGTCCAGTTGCCAGCCAGGAGACTGTTCCTCTTACAATACCTGATGTCGGTTCATCGTCAGTCAGTTCAAGCTGATAGTTTGCTCGGCCCGGCGCTACATAGACGATAAGTATGCAGATATACTTATCGTTGGCAAAGCAAACCTCTTTCCATCTGAACATCATAGATATCCATGACCGTAACATCAGAGGCCCTATTATTCATAGCGTGCTCTTCCTGCTTCGTCCAGTCATCAAGCAATGTCTGATCCACAGTTGCGTTAAGGCCATCGAATTCTCGCCGAGCAATGTCCAGGTCGATCATTGCCTTTGTGTACCGCCGACATAGAGTGTCCACTGAATTTAGCATTAGACCGAAGAACCAAGAATGCAAGACAGTAAATGCAATACCGATGCCTACAAGCTTCTTCCAATTTGAATCATTCATATGGTCATCTAGGACCTCCTGTCGATGTGCCGCTGACATCCCTCTAGTGCTGCCAGATATGAGATTCAGATGTGCCCATAGGGTCTCCAGGATCTCCCCATCAACATGTCCACTTCCCGGAATGAATGCTGGATAGTACCTTGGAAAACATTCCCGTACGTGGCCATGCACATGCCAAACGCCGATACCTTTTATAATATCCAAAGACGGTGGCAGAGACAAATGGGAGTTCCTCTCAACCCTGTCTCGGAGATGTACGCCATATTGACAAGCAATATCATACAACAAGAGAATTCGGTGAATACCATTTGCAGTTCTTGCAACGGCCTGACACAATGAGTAGTCCATGTTCATCTGGCGTTCTCCCTTCTGAAAGTCAACCACCGAGTGAGGGCAGAAGCATCCATGCCGAGCACAAGCCGTCGCTCCGATTCCTGTTGCTTCCAGGTTACGCCGATTTGCATTTGCTTGATTGACGGCTTTGTGATTGTTGCATTTGGACCTCTGGAAATATAAAATCAGCTCGGCCATGCAATATCCCAGCTTGGAAACACACCTGCTGATCCTCAACTGCCGCCGAGAGATGTGCCTTGTAGTCGGCTTTGCCTACCATGAATGCCGTACCGTCGGCCAGTGCCACATCGTTGTCAGGATCTCTCATGGCCATGTGTTCTGCTGAAAAATTGCCGTCCATGACAAAAGCCCTAGTGTACAGCCATCTGATGGGATAGGCATACAAATGAACAAATTGCAAGACATTGCTCACCTGTTTTCATCTTCCATCCAGTTATCATCTAAATTTATTCCAGGTTGAGGACAAGCAGCACAAAAGAGAGCCAAATTTCCAGGGAGTGGTTCTGATTCTGTGTGAGCAAAGCCGTGCCACTTGCGGTGCTTGAGATCTCTCCACTGCCGAGATACACGAAGTAATTCTCTGTATCTATCCTGAACCCTGAATGTGAGTTTCGTCGATAGAGCCGAATACAACAACAAACCGGAGCAGAAGCTGGAAACGCATTGCTCGTTATACGCCGAAGCTTACTATAGAACCGCAACGCGGACACCTTGCATTCTCTATTATCCACTAGAAAGTCATCCAGCACACCAAATGTAAAGCCGGTCTTCGGGTGCTTTTGACTTGCAGGGTAGATACCCATATCCAATAATTGTAAATCAGCCGACTTGGCACTTGGACAGTCACAGAAATGAATCCCTATATGGTGGATCCCCGATCGGTCTACGATTATCATAATCTGGTGACCATTTGCATCTAAAGAACCAGGCCGAGGAGGTCCGTAATGAAGGTACGTATTCCGTTCTTCATTCTCATCGTCTTCCCAACCATCGTCGAAAAGATCGAATGGATTATTTGCTGATTCATCTTGCAGCACAGGTGCAGCAGATGTCCCGGTGTCCACGTCCGAGGATGAGCCGAGTATAGGTGACGGACATTTCTGGCCTCCATGTCCGAGATATATTCCAACACCCACCTCCCGAAGCCAGGCTGGCGTGAAGTGTGTTCCACACCACCTCTCAACTCTGTGGAAGGGGAGCCGAGCATGGCTTTCCCTACAACACCCAATGCAGAGCAACGGGCGGGCGAGGCAATCCAAACACCGCCAACTTCCATCTCGGCTCTTGCACGATGTGCACTTCCGCTGCACTGCGTAACCATCGATGGCAACAACTGACTGCAGATATTCTTTTCGGACGAGTAACCATTCCCGCATGAAATCATTTTGTCCCTGAGGTAAAGCCGATCAACAAACTTGTCAACTACTGCGCATATGGAACTTGATTCACCTTGCTTGTAGGCAAGTCAAGCGTTGGCACATCTGGAATCATGTAGTCAACATTTGCCGGATGATGAACCTTTGCGGACGACTTTGGCGTCGAGGAAATAGACCTGCGATGTGTTATCGCTTGTTTGGAAAATTTGGTTCCCCTAGTTATTTTCTTCTCAACCCATTGAACGATCTGTACCTTCTTAGAAACTTTCACCTTGCGTCCAGCCATCCAGGAAGAGAACTGAAATGTTGAGGATGCGAAGTATGCTATGATATGGAATAATGTACAAGCACCATCAAAGATCGATTTACTGATATATACCATATTCCATCCAAGATGCACCTTTCACTCCAAATCGTTCATGCACGTCGTCCTTCATATAGTAAGCTAAACAGAACCTCTCGGCATGGGACTCTGGGACTTCATGGGGTATGCTATATCCACTGAAAAAGACAGCTGTGCCGGTCCGATAAGCCAACTCAACTCCGAGACTTGGCCAAAGCATCTTGGTCCAGACATCACCACCTATCGTGACTAAAAGATCATACCCCTCGGCGAGTGAGCCGACGTCCCTGTGCAGGGGTGTCATTCGGTTGGCCATTGCACTGATAGCACTGTATACCGAGGACCACTGCCGAACGCTGTCTCTCACTCCTGGATGCCCTTGCATAGCGATATATGCTTGCCGACCGGCCTCGTATAATTCCGGGTGTACAACCCTGGTGATGGCACTAAGAAGGCCGTTAGCCTCTCCACATTCGAGTACCCAATCTCTGCATCCATCATGGGCCGAGTGCTTTAATGATGCCGAGACATCCACATCGAACTCGGCAGTGTTGTGTGCCTGCTGGAACCATGCAGGTGATATGTTGACAACCCCAGGTGGTATGTCGGACCATTGATCTTCCGTTTTGAAGTAACGCTGTGATTGTCGCCAGCCCATCTCGGATGTTCGTTTCGGTCTACCGAAGGATGATTGCAGAGACTTTTGCAAATGTACCGTAGAGCCGTACAGCTGATTCTAGATTTTCATTCAACAATCTGAGTCGTACTAACGCACCAACCCCAACATACCTGACGATCAGTGGTCAATATGCCTGGAAGATACCAGGCAATAATTCGGCCATGTATGTCAACCAGTGTAGTAGGCTCGGTTAGTTTGATCAGGGGGTTAAATGCTGGGTATCTGATCCCTATCGATGCCACAGTATCATTGATCTTATCCATTCTTTGTTGGCGTGGCAGCCGAGCACTGCAACGTGCTATATCCCATGGCACGGTTACTGCATGGCCCGGATCATCGTCAATGAGTAATCTGCATCAACTTGAAAATTGCTGGTCACCTGTGTTTTTATATGCGAGAGCAAGAATATGTGCAGCATGCTCGCACTCGGCTGACATTGACACCGACAGTGCTATACATGGGGGAATAGGTCCAACTTGTCGGTCCAAATCTATGTGGAAGAGGAAGCGATTGTACAAATATTCTGCCAAATTATCTGTTTGTGCAAGGGCCCAGTCCTGAGGCAATACCGACAATACTGACATTTTTAGCGCGGCTAGGGAGAAGATTTTCTGACCGAGTCAATTGGAGCGAGGATTAGAATGTTTGATTGCCGAGACCCTCCACTCAATTCTGGATTAATCACTCGATTGCCGAGCCCCATGCGTGATAGAAGATGTGCTTCAATCAAGAGATTCATTAATCAGTTGATTGCCGACAAGGATTGATCTGAATGTTAGCTCTTCTCTTTGGTCAGCTTTCGGGATGGATGGCTAAGATTTCAAGCCATCTACGGAACACATAGTTGATAAGATATGAAAGATAATAGCTCGATATCATATTATAAACCCCCGAGAGCCCCATTTTCAGAACACTCGACATACCTCTTGAATATGACGGAAAGCATATTCACCGCTGATGAAGTCGAAATATTGGAAGGTTTCCTGACCGAGTTCCATGACAGTCCCAAAAAGACTAAGAGAATCACGATCGGGAAAGCAAGAAAGGCCATTGAGGAACATCGTCCAGAGGAAGATCGACCATTGAAGAAAAGTGAATTGAGGAAGGTATGTACAGCACAATATTTATACAAGCTATCTTTCGTTTACATGAGAATGTACAGCAAGTCACGGATTGGTTCTATAACAAGAATCGTAAGGTGGTTCCCAAACCTACAAAGGTTTATGGAAGAGCTTGGCACGTGCGGTCGGTTGTGCAAACCCTTTATACTGATCGGGTTGATGAAGTTGCAAAACAACTCTCCGACCAGGACAGAGCTGGCGGACCGAATTATTTGGCATGCTATCAAACAGCAACGAACAACGTTCTCGATGCCCTGACCGAGGATGAACGGGCAGAAGTTGACAAAAGTCTGGATGAATGGAATAACACATCTGTCCCAGAGGCGGTACAGATTAAGTGAGCAGGATGCTTGAGCATCACCTACGAAAATGCTGATGGATATTAACTTTTCCTCTCAAATCAGGATGGCAGAGAAGAAATTAATTCCCAACCTCAAGCAATTTGCAAAACATTTGTGGACTCAGATGGGCATCCGAATTTTCATATTATCAGCAGGAAAGGATAACAAAGGGACGACAACCGCCGCATGGTAATTATCTCGGCTGTACGTTCGGTGGGGATGCTGACTTGACTGATTTACCAAGGCATGATTTCAATGACGACCTAGGTGGGAATCTGTTTGCCACCGGTGTAGACGGGGAATGGAACAATGGACCGGTGATGGATGCTTGGGCAATATATGCAGAAGAAGCATTTGGTATATGAACGACGTATGAAATATAACAGACTACAAAACTTACGCTCCTTATATTACCAGATCGACCGTCTAATGCATTAGAAACGAATGTGAAGAAATCTCAAGCTCAACAGTCGCATATTATATTGGAAAAAGACGAATATGACTTACCGAAACTCCCAGATATATTACCAACGAAACGGCCAGACCTTGCAGCATGTGTGCGCCAGTATATGGCAGGTCATTACTGTATGTATCCCGTGTCGTCCACGAGTCCTCGGCTGACCTCGGTGCAGGGTATGCGTCCAACAAGAAAATGGACTTTGTACCTTGGAAAGCTGTTAAGGCATCTGGAGTCGCTTGCATCGAACCGGAGTATCTGCCGAACGGATTCGAACTAAGGGACCCCTCTCGGTTGACCAAAGAGGAATGCGAACTGGTACTCCAGCATTGGGAGAACAGAGCTGCAATGGGCTTACAGCCAGTCGAATTTAGCCACTGGGTGGACCGAGATCAGAAAGTGCACCTGGCTCGATCACTGCCCTCTGAGCGTTCCAGTCACAGGAATGGCGAATCGGAACCACGCAAGCGTAAGGTAAGTAGCGTGGCAATGGGTAAGAAAAAGCAGACAGCCAACAAGCGACGAAGGCAAGGGGTAGTCGGTGCCAAAGGTACAGACAATAGCACGGAAGAGTCGGCCGAGAATGATGAGAAGAACACCGATGGAGAGTCGAGTGAGGACTTTGGCAGTGCCTTGAATGCCATTCGGGACGAGGAAGAATCCCCCGGGCCGAGCAGATCCAAACGTCAGGGAGATACTCGGCCGAATGCCAAGAACATGAATGTGGTCCGAAGATATTTGGGAACCTCTCCAGCCGATGTCAAAGATGCAGGGGAGATAGAAAAAATCAAGTATCTTAAATCACTTTCCGAGCACAATGAGTACCGCCGAATGATCAACTGCATCTTGTTGCAAGAGGTGAGTGAACTGCACCAAGGATAACTTACCACAGTTAAGATTTGTTTCACTCTTTAGAGCATGAATACTGATGGTATGTTTACGAATGGACCGACGTTTGCAGACTGGACCTATGATTCCCCCTACTTGCCCGAGGATGTCCATGTCGATGAAGAGAAGGGGGGGCATTGGATCGAATGGCTAAACACTCACCCATACACCAATGAAGATGGTGCATACTTAGGCCGAAGGGCGGGCGAATGCGTTGCATTGGCAATTGGCCTATTCTTACACGATATTCACAAGGCCTGGTTCAGTGCATCTGATCCTGATGAGCCTGATGACCCTTCACTTCCGACATTTTTACAGGGTACCATGCTCAAGCTCGCCTGGGTCAATTCTATACTTCTGCCTCTATGTATGGCTCTGTCCGCATGTATTGGTGGGTGATGGCAGTTGACCTGTGGGTGGGTGCTGATCAAGACAATTCGGTAGAAGGTTCGAAACAGGAGTCTACGCACAATGTTGGCAAAGACCATGCAAAAGTTGCAGCCCGACCGAGATTAGACACTCCGAAGGAACCAGATGCTGGTCCGCATGAGGTGACCGAGACAGATCTACAAGGTGTTCGGAAGAAACGAAAAGGCAAAGGAAAGGAAAGGCATGTTCAGATGCAACCTGACGATAGCGATGGCAGGGGGGTAGCACCAACTACGCGTAGTCAACCAGGCCGCCGAGTAAAGGGTGCCTCGCCAGGCCGTTGGGCACCAGGGAGGCAGAGAAAGGATCGGTCGTGAATTCAACGCACTTCTTCATATTCATTCGTGTTATACTTTTATGATAGTTGCTGGTGGAATAACCAGTGAATAAACAAAGTTTCATTCATTTTCTAACAATGAATATCCCGGCGTAATCAAGATTTATTTACATGAGCATAC
>Ga0193726_1003198_pt1 | contig 10564 bp, 9 predicted proteins | sample H2c1metaG_FD_144928 | JGI IMG/M metagenome (GOLD analysis project Ga0193726, IMG submission 144928) | Soil microbial communities from a riparian zone of the East river system, Colorado, United States - H2c1 | ecosystem: Environmental > Terrestrial > Soil > Riparian zone | place: USA: East River... | reverse complement strand
AGGCCGCGGCCCGCACGACAGGCGCTGGCATCGGTGGCGCGGTGGGACGGGATCTCGTCCGCGTCGCGGATGGCCTCCGACTCGGTCTGGAGCCGGCCGACGCGTGGCCGGTGCTGCGCACGACACCGGGCGCCGAACGGATCGTCGACACCGTCGTACGCAGCGCAGAAAGCGGGGCCGCCGTGGCGCGTGCGTTGGAGCGCCTCGCCGACGACCTGCGGGGATCCCGCGCAGTTGCCGTCGAGGCAGCGGCTGCGCGGGTCGGCGTCCTCATCGTGTTACCGCTCGGGCTGTGTTTCCTGCCCGCATTCGTGCTTGCCGGCATCGTGCCGGTGATCGTCGCCGTGCTCGGCGGCGTCCTGCGGTGAGGGGAGATTCTATGCACGGATCGAGAACAACGTCCCGGGTCGACCGGTGCGTCGATCGCTGGCGCCGGGTCCTTGACGGCGCGCGTGATGCCGGCATGAGCACTGCCGAATACGCCGTCGGCACGCTCGCGGCGGTCGCGTTCGCCGGCGTACTGCTCAAGGTCGTGACGTCGCCTGGCATCCAGTCGGCGCTGTCGGCGATCATCTCGAAGGCGCTCAAGTAGTGGCGGCGTGGCGGCGTCGAGCGCGGGAGGATCGAGGCGGAGTGACGGCGGAGTTCGCCGTGGCACTTCCCGCGTTGCTGCTGATGGTGACGTTCGCGCTCGGCGCCGTCGACGCCGTCCTCGCGAGGGTGCAGTGCGTCGACGCGGCCCGGGACGCGGCGCTGGTCGCCGCGCGTGGTGGCGACGGCCGCGCCGCCGGCACGAACCGGGCTCCTCGAGGCGCGTCGGTACGGATCACCCAGGGCACCGACTCGGTTGAGGTCACGGTCACCCTGCGGGTCTCGCCGCTGGGCGCCCATCTCGGCTCGTTCCAGGTGACCGCGGCCAGCACGGCCACAATGGAACCGGGCTCGGTGCCCGTCCCGTGAGGTGCGACCGGGGATCGGCGACGGTGTGGGTGCTCGGCGCAACCGCTGCGCTTGCCGCGTTCGGCTTGACCGCCGTGTTCGGAGCCGGTGCGGTCCTGGCCCGTCACCGGGCGCAGGCGGCCGCTGATCTCGGTGCGCTCACGGCCGCCGCTCGAGTCATCGACGGTAGCGGCACCGCGTGCGCCGCCGCGGAGGCGACCGTGGCTGCGAATGGTGCGGCCATGAGCGACTGCCGGCTCGACGGACTGGATGCGATCGTGACGGCGGCCGCACGAGTCGCCGGTGCGCCGCCCGGCATCGGCCCGGCGGTGGCGACCGCCGAGGCCGGGCCGGCCGTAGCCGCGCTCACGGGCATAGACGGATCCGCCATCGATCGATTCGGCCCAGTCGAATCCGGCCTACACCGGTCCGTGGGCTTCCCGGCCGGCTTGATGCGCGAGTCCGATCGCTTCGAGGACGGCGTCGAGCACCTGGACCGCGCCGTCCTTCGACAAGGGCTCGTTGCCGTTGCCGCACTTCGGCGACTGGACGCAGGATGGGCAGCCATGTTCGCACGCGCACGACGCGATTGCCTCGCGGGTGGCGTGCAGCCATTCGGCGGCGACGTGGTAGGCGCGCTCGGCGAAGCCGGCGCCACCGGGATGCCCGTCGTACACGAAGACGGTGGGTGCCTCGGTGTCCGCGTGCAGCGCCGTCGAGAGACCGCCGATATCCCAACGGTCGCAGGTCGCGACGAGCGGCAGGAGCCCAATGGCCGCGTGTTCGGCGGCATGCAATGCGCCGGGGACGTCGGCCGGGTCAACGCCGGCGGCGGCGAGGGCGGCCGGCGAGATGGTCCACCAGACGGCCGTGGTGCGCAGTTGCCGGGACGGCAGATCGAGCGGCCGCGTGTCGATGATTTCACCAGTGGCGATGCGTCGCCGCTGATAGCTCACGACCTGGTTCGTGACGTCGACGGTGCCGAGGAACATGCCGACCGGACCGGCGTCGACGATGCTGCGGATGGAGTCGACGGTCAGCGATGTCACGTCCCGCGCGTGTGTGCTCCAGTCCGGCTCCTCGGCGTGCACGAGAGCGACGCAGTCGTCGAGGTCGAGCGAATCGACAACGTACGACTCGCCCTGGTGAAGATGGACAGCGCCGGTGTGCACCTGGACATGCGAAGCGCCACCGTCCACGGTGCCGAGCAAACGCCCCGTCGACTCCTCGACGATCGAGATCGGCGCGCCGCCGCTGCCACGCAGGTCGACCTCGGGACGACCATCGCCGGCCCAATACCAGCCGGTCGGTCGCCGACGAAGATAGCCGCCGGCCACGAGCCGGTCGATCGTCTCGCCGGCCGCGTCGCCGAACAGTGGCAGGTCGGCGTCGGTCAGCGGCATCTCCGAGGCCGCGCAGCAGAGGTGCGGACCGAGGACGTACGGATTCGAAGGGTCGAGCACGGTTGCCTCGACGGGGCGGCCGAAGAGCGCCTCCGGATGGTGCACGAGGTAGGTATCGAGCGGATCGTCCCGGGCGACGAGAACGCACAACGCGTCGCGGGCCCCACGGCCGGCGCGACCAGCCTGCTGCCACAGGGAGGCGAGCGTGCCCGGGTAGCCGGCGAGGACGACGGCGTCGACGCCGACGAGGTCGACCCCGAGCTCGAGCGCGTTTGTCGAGGCGAGGCCGAGCAGGTCGCCGGCCAGCAGCGCCTGCTCCAGCTGGCGACGTTCCTCGCGCAGATAGCCGGCCCGGTAGGCGGCGACCCGACCGGCCAGTTGTGGCACGGCCTCGGTCAGGGCGCGGCGGGACATCGTCGCCACGACTTCCGCGCCGCGGCGGGAGCGTACGAAGGCGAGCGTCCGTGCGCCGTGCACCACGGCGTCGGTCAACAGATCGGCGGTTTGTCGCAGCGTCGAGACCCGGATTTGTGGCCACCCGTCCGTGGCGGTCGGGTCGTGCCCGCCGTCCGCATGCGGCGGCACGGCCTGGGTGACGTGGTCAGAGTCGCCGGCTCCGCCGGTTCGCGCCGCGCCGTGACCGTTTCGGTCGGCGCCATGACCGACGGGCAGGAATGGCGGCTCCCACAACGCGAACGTGACGCCGCCGCGGGGGGAGCCGTCCTCGGTCACCGCCGTCACATCGAGCCCGGTCAACCGCGACGCGGTGGCAGCCGGATCGCCGACGGTCGCGGAGGCGAGCAGAAAGATCGGGGACGATCCGTAGCGCGCGCAGACACGACGAAGTCGACGGATGACGTGCGCGACGTGCGAGCCGAAGACGCCGCGATAGGTGTGGCACTCGTCGATCACGACGAAGCGCAGTCGGCGCAGGAACGTCGACCAATTCGCATGCCGTGGCAGGACGCCGCGGTGCACCATGTCCGGATTGGTGAGCACGAAACGCGAATACGTCCGCACCCATTCTCGCTCCTCCCACGGCGTGTCGCCGTCGTAGACGGAGGCACGGACATCGGCCGGCGCGATCTCGCTCAGGGCACGCAGCTGGTCGGCGGCGAGCGCCTTTGTTGGCGCGAAGTAGAGCGCGGTTGCCCGCGGATCCGCAGCGAGAGCGGTCAGCACGGGCAGGTGGTAGGCGAGCGATTTGCCGGACGCGGTCCCCGTCGAGACGACCACGTGGCGGCCTGCGTGGGCGAGGTCGGCGGCGGTCGCCTGGTGCGACCACGGACGCTCGACGCCACGCGCGCGCAGCGCCGCGCGGAGATCCGCCGGAACCCACGGCGGCCAGTCGACGTTCGATCCGGCTCGAGGCGGCACCTGCTCGACGTGGGTGAGGCAGTCGAGTCCGCGCGTCAACCGCCGGAGAAGCTCGTCCGGATCGAGTCCGGGCGCGGACGACAGCTTGGCGGACCCGGGAGCATGTCCGTCTTTTCTGAGGCCGCCACCGGCTGTATCGGCTGGGGAAGCCTGTCCGGGCTCGCCGCCGTTGAAAGATCCGTCCGGCGCATCGACGCCGGCCGGTGCCTCCATGAGGTCCGGCATGAGGTCCGGAACGTCGACGTCGAGTGGCCGCGTCGCCGCGGGGAAACGCACGTCACGATGTCCGGACACGTCTTGCACTGTCTCACCGACGCCCGACAGCGTCCAACTGATCCCGAGCCGGCTGTCACGGCGACGTGCGCAGTGGTTAGATTCGCGGGTAAGACTCCACCGGGCCACGCGGTTGCAGGAGGCCACATGGATCTGTCGCTATCCGCCCGCAGCATCGGCGACTACACCGTGCTCGAGGTGGGCGGAGAAGTCGATGTCTACACGGCGCCGACGCTCCGCGAGAAGATCGTCTCCCTGGTCGACAGCGGCTCGAAGGCGATCATCGTCGACCTCACCCACGTGGAATTTCTGGACTCGACCGGGCTCGGGGTCCTCGTCGGCGGGATGAAGCGGCTCAAGGGTGTCGGCGGCGACTTCGTACTGGTCTGTGATCAGGAGAAACTGCTCAAGATCTTTCGGATCACCGGTCTCGACCGGGTCTTCACGCTGCATAGCTCCGTTGAAGCGGCGGCGGCTGGCATGGCCGGCTGAGGTTCGGCACTGATGGGGACGGTCCGGCTCTGGTTCACCCCGGCACCGGCACACGTACGCACCGCCCGCCTCGTCGGCGTCGCGGTTGCTCGCCGGGCGGGCGTGGCCGACACGATCATCGACGAGGTGCGCCTCGCGATCGGTGAGGCGTGCTCGCGGGCCGTCGCGCTGCACCGCCGGCATAGCCTGCCGGACCTCGTCGAGGTCGAATTCACGACAGACTCCCAATTCACGGTACGGGTAACCGACCACGCACCGGCCACTGAGGCGATCATCGGACCAGCCCTCGACGAGACCGACCCCGACCGCACCGATCCGTTCGGCCTACTCCAGGACCCGGGCCTGGAAGGTCGTGGCGGTGGAGTCATGGTGACCGTGAGCGATGAAGACGTGGCCGTCGGCGTCTCGTTGACGCTGCTCGCCGGATTGGTGGAGGGGCTGCAGGTGGTGCCCGGTCCCGACGGCGTCGGAACCCAGGTCGTCATGGCGTGGCCGGCGGCCGGCGGCCGCTGACGCCGCGGCAACCCACCGATCGGCGGGTGGCGCCCATCACCCAGACACGTTCCGGCCTGGGTGTGACCACTGCCACCGCGGGCGGCTACAGTACGCGGGTCATATTTCAACATCCGGTCCGCGTCCGCATTAGCGCGACAGCGAGCACCGGATACGGAACTCCGCGTGTGGAGACTGTCGCGGCCGTGGGCGTGAGTCGTCCCGGCCGACGACGCGTATATCGGTTACAGGAGGACACAGATGTCCGGGACGTACCTCGCTGCTGGCGGCGGGCAGTCCCTTACCGGTAGCAACCTGACCTACGTGATCATCGCAGTGGTGATCGCTCTGGTCGCGCTGGGCTTCGCGGCCGCCCTTGTCAGGGCGGTTCTCGGCACCGGTACGGGTACCAAGAAAATGCAAGAGATCGCTGGAGCGGTCCAGGAGGGCGCAAACGCCTACCTGTACCGCCAGTTCAGGACGCTCGCCGTGTTCGTCGTCATCGCGGTCATTCTGCTCTTCTTCCTTCCGGTCGCCGATGGCGGCGGCATCAGCGTGAAGGTCGGACGATCGCTGTTCTTCATCGTCGGCGCGCTCTTCAGCTCGTTCATCGGCGGTGCCGGGATGAACCTCGCGACGCGCGCTAACCTGCGCGTGGCCGCGGCCGCGAACACCGGCGAAGGCGGCCGCGAGCGGGCGATGCAGATCGCATTCCGTACCGGTGGCGTGGTCGGCTTCCTCACCGTCGGCCTCGGCCTCGTCGGTGCCGGCGTGGTCGTTCTCATCTACGGAAGCAACGCGCCGACCGTGCTCGAGGGCTTCGGCTTCGGGGCCGCGTTGCTCGCCATGTTCATGCGGGTCGGCGGCGGCATCTTCACCAAGGCCGCCGACGTCGGCGCGGACCTGGTCGGCAAGGTCGAGAAGGGCATCCCGGAGGATGACCCGCGCAACGCTGCGACGATCGCCGACAACGTCGGTGACAACGTCGGCGACTGCGCCGGCATGGCGGCCGACCTCTTCGAGTCGTACGCGGTGACCCTGGTGGCCGCGCTGATCCTCGGCAAGGCGGCGTTCGGCACCACGTACGGCCTGGTCTTCCCGCTCATTGTGCCGGCCATCGGCGTGCTGACGGCGATCGTGGGCGTATTCATCACCCGTCTTCGCAAGTCCGACCGCTCGGGTCTGACGGCGATCAGCCGTGCCTTCTACATCTCGGCCGTGATCTCCGCCGTTCTCGTCGCGATCGCCGCCTCGCTCTACCTGAAGTCGAGCTGGACGGCTCTCCTCGGTGCGAACTACCAGGCCGGCCTCGGCCTGGCCCTGGACAAGCAGCCGCCGGTGAACCCGATCGCGTACGCGATCATCGCGGTAATCATCGGCATCGTCTTGGCCGCGATCATCCAGGCACTGACGGGTTACTTCACCGAGACGAGCCGGCGCCCGGTGCGCGACATCGGCAAGAGCTCGCTGACCGGCCCGGCGACAGTGATCCTGGCCGGCATCTCGGTCGGCTTCGAGTCGGCGGTCTACTCGGCGCTGATCATCGGCGCCGGCGTCTACGGCGCATTCCTCCTGGGTGGCGGTTCCGTCCTCCTGTCGCTGTTCGCCGTAGCACTCGCCGGAACCGGTCTGCTGACCACGGTCGGTGTCATCGTCGCGATGGACACGTTCGGCCCGATCTCGGACAACGCCCAGGGCATCGCCGAGATGTCTGGCGACATCGACGAGAACGGCGCCCGGGTCCTCACCGACCTCGACGCGGTCGGCAACACGACGAAGGCGATCACCAAGGGCATCGCGATCGCCACCGCCGTCCTGGCGGCGACCGCGCTGTTCGGGTCGTACACGGACACGGTCAAGACGGCGCTCGGTAACGCCTCCGGTTCCAACGCGGCCACATTGCAGGCAGTCCTGAACGGCTTCCTCAACGTGTCTAACCCGAACAACCTTGTTGGCCTGCTCGCCGGCGCGGCTGTCGTGTTCCTGTTCTCCGGTCTCGCGATCAACGCAGTGTCCCGGTCCGCGGGCGCGGTTGTGTTCGAGGTGCGGCGCCAGTTCCGGGAGTTCCCCGGGATCATGGACTACACCCAGCGTCCCGAATACGGCAAGGTCGTCGACATCTGCACCCGGGACGCGCAGCGTGAGCTGATCACACCGGGTCTGCTCGCGGTGCTGGCACCGATCGCGATCGGCTTCGGCCTCGGGGTCGGACCGCTGGCCGCCTACCTTGCCGGCGCGATCGGCACCGGCACGCTTATGGCGGTGTTCCTGGCCAACTCCGGTGGCGCCTGGGACAACGCGAAGAAGATGGTCGAAGACGGTCTCTACGGCGGCAAGGGTTCCGACGCGCACGCCGCGACCGTCATCGGTGACACCGTCGGTGACCCGTTCAAGGACACCGCCGGCCCGGCCATCAACCCGCTGATCAAGGTGATGAACCTGGTCTCGCTGCTGATCGCGCCGGCGGTCGTGATGTGGAGTGCGTCGGGCACAAACCCGAACTTCGGGCTGCGCATCACCGTCGCGATCGTCGCGTTCCTGATCATCGCGGCCGCGATCACGATCAGCAAGCGCAAGCCGATCGCCATGGCGGATGACACGACCGAGGCCGATGCCAACGGCTCCGGCGACGGCGAGAATCCGGCGCTCGGAGCGGGCAAGGACGGCACGACGTCCGCGAGCGGCACCCCTGATGAGCGTGCGCGCGTCTGACCTGCGCAGGCAGTAATAACCGGAGCCCGGCCACCACGACGCGGTGGCCGGGCTCCGGTCCGTCCGCAGACTTTCGGACCCGGTTCAAAACCTTCCATGGGTATGGACGGGAGCAAGCGCCCGCCCGCGGTTCAGCCACCGTGCCGAACGGTCAGCCCGGCAGTTGCCGACCGGAGTCGGCGCTGTGCCGGCCGCCGTACGGATCCTGCGGTGGCGGCAGCGGCGACTGCGGCGGGAACGGCTCCGGAGGATAGGGCCGCGGTTGGTACGGCTGCGCCGGCAACGGCTGCGTCGGATACGCGTTCGCGGCCGGGTACGCCGCCGCTCCGCCGCCAGGGTGCAGCGCCGTCCCGTCGTCGTCCCACTCGGTCTCGATCGTGTCCGGGCCGCGGCGCCACAGCAATGTGCCGATCGCCGCGATGCCGCCGAGCAGCAGTAGCGCGCCGATGATGTACGCCAGCCAGACCAGCGACGACGTACCCGACTTGCTGGCGGCGTCGGCCGGAGTGATAGGCGGTCCGCCGGGTCCGGTGTCGATCCCGGCCGCAGGCGCCGATGCCGGGGTGCTCGCGGCCTCGGTCGGCGTCGGTGTGGGAGTGGGCTTCGCGGTCGGTTTGGGTGCTGGCGGCGGAGCGACCCCAACGACGCTGAACTGGGCGCCGGTCGTCGCGAGTTCAGTCGACTGGCCGAAGCCCCGGCCACCGACCCGCCCGTTGATCGTGACGCCGAGCTGGACCTGCGTCGGCCTGGCCTTCGGATCGAACGACAGCTGATATTGAAGGTTGGTCGACCCGTTCGGCGGGATCGGTTGACCGAACCGGAAACGGCTGTCCGTCGCGGTGATCGCGCCATTGTGGCGGCCGACGTTGATGCCCTGCCATGAGCCGTTCTGTGCACGACGCTTCATGGTGATCTGGTTCGGGTCGAGCGCGTTGCCGCTGAACACAAACACCGTGGTCAGCGAATTGATCTCTTGCTGGCTCGAATTCGTGAACGACACGTTGAACTGGCTGGGATCGGCACCGATGACGAATTTGCCGGGCAGACCGCCGATCGACGCCTGGCAACAGTCGCCCGCGGCCAGCAACGGCGCGGCGACGGCGGGTGCGGCCAACTGACTCGCCGCCATCCGCGGGGCCGCGAGCGACGGGGCGGCCGTTGCCGCGGGTGCGGCCAGGACGATCGCCGGAATCACGGCACCTAGACCGACCACGGTCGCGGACACGGCGCGAGCGATGGCTCGACGTGACATGTTCGTTCCTCACTGGAGAGCGTCGGGACGCCGCGACGTCCTTGCTTTGCGACGCACGTCCGACTTGAATCGCATCGACGCTACGTCCCGGCGCAGGGCCGAGCAAGCTGTACACGTGCCGTGCCGCGCCCGCGTTCGGCCCATCCGTGGCGGACAAACCGTCCTGAATTTTGCATCTCCGGCACGCCTGCGGTCACGCTCACGCGCGCATCGGCATCATGCGTCACTCGCGTCCCCGGCGCCCGTACAGTGACCGGCATGCGTCGCGCTCTGGTCGCTGTGCTCGTCGTGGCGTGCCTGTCAAGTGCCACCGGATGTGGCAGCGCGGTGGCGCCACGCACCTGGGTCACGTCCGTTTGCCAGTCCATGCAGCCTTGGCGCGCCGCGATCTCGAATCTCAACGCGACCGCCCAGACCCAGATGGCCAGCGCGAAAACGCCGGCGGATACCCGTACCCACGTATTGGCCCTGCTCAATGGCGCCCGGGCGGCGAGTGAGAAGGCACGCGCGGATGTCGCGGCGGCCGGCGCGCCCGACGTCGACGGTGGCGCCGACATCGAAAAACGCTTCGTTGCGTCGCTGGCGGCCGTTCGGGATGCGTACGGCCGCGCCGCCCTCACCGTGCGGACGCTGCCGGCCGACAAGGCGTCGACGTTCTACGACGGCGTCCGGGTGGCATTGGCGCAGCTCACCACCGACTACAACCGGGCCGGTGCCGATCCGAGCAAGATTGCGTCGACCGAGTTGCAGGCGGACTTCGGCCAGGTGGCGGCGTGCCGCTGACCCGTCAACTCTCCCTATTCGGGATCGAGGCGACCACGCCCGCACCGGACGATCTGGCCGGGCTGCTGGCCGGGCCGGGCCAGGTCGTGCGGATGGGCGGCACCGCCCGTATCAGCGTCGTTGTCGAGCAGCGGTGGCGGGCCGCGGCGCTCGTCGGCGAGTTGCGCGAGCGTGGATTCGCCGCGACCTGTGTCGCCACTGTGGACGAACATCTGGGCGTACGGACGCCCTACAGCGCCACGCTCGCGCCGATCGCCGCGGCGTGGCTGCGTGGCGCGCTGAAGCTGCCGCCGCTGGGCTTCGCGATGAACGGGCGCCGGCTCCGGCTGTGGATGGTGGCGGCCGGCTACCGCGACGGAGTCGACGTGACGTTGCGCCTGGGTCGCTGCGAAGAGTCGGTCGAGATCATCATGCAGCGGGCGCTCGGTACGGTTGGCCTGCCGACCGAGATTCTGGCCGGCAGTGCCCGCTCCGGGCCGGCATTACGGATGAGCGGCCGGCGCCGCCTCGCGCGACTGGCCGAGATCATCGGCGATCCGCCTCCGATCGCGCCGGAGGGTGCCTGGCCCTGACCAGGTCAGATACACAGCACTGCGGCGATTCGCCGGATCGGGAAGTAATCGGTGGCGCGCGTCGTTGATGCTGGTCGATCCGGGCGCTCGGCCACGATGCGTACCTTGTAATAGAGAGGTCGGAGCGTGCGACGCGCGCGGATATCAATTTCAGCGGTGACGCGTGTCACGGTTGACGATGGGTGTAGCGTGGCGCCGTCCGGCGTGCGAGACCGTTCAATGGGATGGTCGGTCCGGATCGCGGTCCGTCCGCGAGTGCGTCGACGCAC
>Ga0193726_1003197_pt1 | contig 10564 bp, 8 predicted proteins | sample H2c1metaG_FD_144928 | JGI IMG/M metagenome (GOLD analysis project Ga0193726, IMG submission 144928) | Soil microbial communities from a riparian zone of the East river system, Colorado, United States - H2c1 | ecosystem: Environmental > Terrestrial > Soil > Riparian zone | place: USA: East River... | reverse complement strand
GACGAAAGTGGCGGCCAGCACCAGGGGATGGCGATGGCGACTACCAGGCCGGCGCGCAGGCCCAGGCTCAGGAAGCTCACGACCAGCACGATCGCCACCGCTTCGAAGAGGGCGCGCGTGAAGCCGCCGATCGCCTCCTCGACGACCGCCGGCTGGTTCGACACCAGGTGCACGCCGACGCCGATCGGCAGGTCGGCCACGACCCCCGTCATGTGCGCGCGCAGATCCTTGCCGAACTGGATGAGATTGCTGTTGGCCTTCATGCCGATGGCGATGCCGATCGCCGGCTGGCCGTTGAAGCGGAACATGGGCTGCGGCGGGTCGACATAGCCGCGCGTGATGGTGGCGACGTCGGTCAGGCGGAAGAAGCGATCCTGGACGCGGATGTTGACGGCGCGAAGGCTCTCCTCCGACGTGAACCTGCCGCTCACCCGCAGGCTCACCGTCTCGGGGCCGGCCTGCACGATGCCGGAGGGCGCCACCACATTCTGTTGTTGCAGGCTGGTCAGCACCGCCTGCTGGTCGACACCGAGCCCGGCGATATGCTGGGTCGAGAAGTTGAGATGGATGACTTCGTCCTGCACGCCCAGCAGATCGACCTTGCCGGCACCGGGAATTTTCAGGATCTGGGCGCGCGCCTGCTCGGCATAGTCGCGGAGCTGGCGGAAGGACAGTCCGTCGGCGGTCAGCGCATAGATGTTGCCGAACACGTCGCCGAACTGGTCGTTGAAGAACGGCCCCTGCACGTTGGTCGGCAGGTCGGTCTTGATGTCGCCGATCTTGTTGCGCACCTCGACCCAGATGCCCGGGATGTCGCGGCCCGGCGTGTCGTCCTTGAGGTTGACGAAGACGGTGGTCTGGCCCGGGCTCGTGTAGCTCTTGGTGAAATCGAGCGAGCCCAGCTCCTGCAGCTTGCGCTCGATGCGGTCGGTGACCTGGTTGGTCATCTCCTCGACCGTGGCGCCCGGCCAGCTCGCATAGACGACCATCGCCTTGATGGTGAAGGAGGGATCCTCCTGGCGGCCGAGCCGCGTGGAGGAGAGGCCGCCCGCCAGCACGATCGCCAGCATGAGGTACCAGACGAGGGAGCGGTGGCGCAGCGCCCAGTCCGAGAGGTTGAAGCCGTTCACGGCGTCACCTTCACGACCTGGCCCGAGGTGAGACTGTGAACGCCGGCGATGACGACGCGCTCGCCTGCCGCGATGTCACTCGATACCGTGGCCATGCCCTCGTCGCGCGCCATCACCGTCACCCCGTGCAGCGCCACCGTGTTCTTGGCCGGCTCGACCACCCAGACGAACGACTTGCCGTCCTTGTCGAGGAGCGCGGTCGCCGGCAGGTCGATCCGGGGCGACACCGGCCGCGTGAGCGTGACGGCGATCGTGATGCCGAGGCGAAAGGCGTCCGACGGGTCGTTCAGGGTGAGGAAGACGGCGCGCGTGCGGGTCGTCGGGTCGGCCGTCGGATCGACCGCGCGCACGGCAGCCGCCTTCATCGAGACGGTCGGATCGAGCGCCACCGTCATCGTGAAATCGTTGCGATGCGACAGGGCGTCGGCGAGATCGCTGGGCACGGCGATCACCGCCTCCCTGATCTCAGGCCGGGCGACGGTGACGATCTTCTGGCCGGCATTCACTACCTGGCCCGGCTCGGCGTAGCGGGCGGTGACGATGCCATCGAAGTCGGCGGCGAGCTGGGTGAAGGACAGCAGGTCCTTGGCCTTGCGCAGCGAGGCGCGGGCGCGCGTCAGGTTGGCCTCTGCAGTTTCGCGGTTACGCTGGATCAGCTCGAACTGGGCCTGCGGCGTGATGTTGCGCTGGGCGAGGTCGCGCTGGCGACCTTCCTCGGCCTCTGCGTTCACGAATTGCGCCTCGGCGTTGGCGACGGTGGCCTCGGCGCTGCGCACCGACAGCGCCTGCACCGCGGGATCGAGGGCGGCCAGTTCCTGGCCCTTGGTCACGATCGAGCCGACATCGACGAAGCGCGCCACCATGCGGCCGAAGATGCGAAAGCCGAGATCGGACTTGTAGCGCGGCTCGATGGTGCCGGCGAAGGGACCGAGCGTGTCGGTGGTGCGCACGACCGCCACGACCGACAGCACCGGCCGGACGGGGGGTGCTGCCTCCTGCTCGTCGTCCCGACAGGCGGTCAAGCCGAGCAGCAAGGCCAGCGCAATCCAAGCCCACTTCCTCCCCACGAAGTGGAGGGCTATCGCACGTGTTGAATGCAAAGATTTCCGTCGTCTCGACCAAGGCCCGAAGGGCCGCGCGGAGAGACCTTCTCTCAACAACAAGCTGCTTATCGTCGAGAGAAGGTCTCTCCACTCCGCGCTTCGCGCTCCGGTCGAGACGACGGAAAGCACCGAGGGGAGGAGAAAAGCGTCGGCCTTCATCTCCTACGGCCCCGTCGGCTTGCGGTCGTTCGCGATCTCGACCTTCTGGCCCGGGTGCAGCATCTGCACGCCCGCGCTGACCACGATCTCGCCGGTCTGCAGGCCGCTCGACACGGCGATCTGGTCCTTGGTGTAGCGGGCGATGGTGACGGGCTTCAGCGATGCGATGGAGCCGCCGGGATCGAGCACCCACACGGCCGGCCGCCCGTCGATTTCGAACAGTGCGGCCCATGGCACCAGGACGACCTTCTGCTGGTTGAGGCGGGCGGTGCCGTTGACCAGCGCCCCCAGCGTCATGGCCGCCGGCGTGTCGCGCAAGGCGATCTTCACGGTCACGGTCTGGGTGCTCGGATTGACCGCCGGCGAGAGCTCGCGCACGTCTCCCGGCGTGGTCACCGCCGGATCGGACACCAGCGATATCAGCACGCCCTTGTCGGCGTCGACATTGGTCAGCGCCCATTCATGGACGTTGAACACCGCGTCGCGCGGACCATCGCGGGCCAGCGTGTAGATCGGCTGAGCCTGCGCCACCACCTGGCCGGCCTCGGCCATGCGCGCGGTGATGATGCCATCGGCGTCGGCGCGCAGCTCGGTGTAGGCGAGCTGGTCCTGCGCCACCTTGAGGTCGGAGTGCGCCTGGTCGAGCTGCGCTTGGGCCGAGCGCAGCGACGCCTCGGCCTGGTCGTAGTCGCGGCGCGTGGTGTTGCCTCGGCCCAAAAGATCCTTCTGCCGCTCGAAGGCGGCCGTCGCCTGGCGCACCATGGCCTCGGCCGACACGACGCCGGCCTGGGCCGAGACCAGCTCGGCCTGCTGCTCGTCGGGATCGAGCCTGGCCAGCACTTGGTTCAGCACGACATGGTCGCCGACATTGACCAGGCGCTCGCTGATCTTGCCGCTGAGGCGAAAGGACAGGTCGGTGCGCACCTGCGCGGCGATCACGCCGGTCAAGGTGATGGGCGGCGCGAAATCGACGATTTCCGTGGTCACGGCCTTGACCCGGGTGAGCGGTACCACTTCGGCCGCGTCCTCCTTGCAGCCGGCAAGGACGACAAGGCAGACAAGCCAGCAAATTGTCGTCGCTCGAAGGATCCGCCCCGCTCCCCTTTTGCCCGATGCTATCAGGTGCGGCATGATCGTGCGATGCCGACCATCAAGCGTTTATCTTTCATCGGACTCGAATACGCCTTTGCGCCGGAGAAGGCCTACGGCATGTCGCGCGGCGGCGGCTTTCGCCGCCAGGGCGGGCTGGTCGAGGTCGAGACCGACGCCGGCGTGCGCGGCATCGGCGAAGCGTTCGGCAATCCGCTGGTGACGGCTGAATATTTCCGCATGGTCGAGCCCCTGTTCGTGGGCAAGAGCGTGTTCGACTTCGACCACGTCGAGGCCCGCGTGCGCAACGCCATGTACCATCTGGGCGTCGGCAACCAGCTCACGGCCTGCCTGGCCGGCATCAACGTGGCACTCTACGACGCCATCGCCCGGGGCTTCGGCGTGCGCGTCTGCGACCTGGTCGGCGGCTGTGCGACGACGCGGATCCCGGCCTACGCCTCGACCGGCTTCTTCTCCAGCGATCCCGACCGCCAGCTCGATCACATGCTGGCCGAGGCGGCGGGCCATCCCTATGCCGGCGCCAAGATCAAGATCGGCCGCGGCATCAAGGACGACGTGGCCCGCGTGCGGCGCGCCCGCGAGATGCTCGGGTCGGACAAGCTCCTGATGGTCGACATCAACGGCGCCTACACGGCCGACGTGGCGCTGGCGTGCGCCCGCGCCATCGAGCCGTTCGATATCCATTGGATCGAGGAGCCGCTGCCGCCGGGCGATCTTTTGGGCTACGCCGAACTGCGCGCCCGCTCGCCCATCCCGATCGCCGCCGGCGAGGCGCATCACACGGTGCGTGATTTCCGCGCCCTGATCGACGGGCGCTGCGTCGACATCGTGCAGCCCTCGATTCCGACCGTCGGCGGCCTTACCGAGGCCAAGCGCATCGCCACGCTTGCCCACGCGCAGAACCTCCGGGTGGCGCCGCATGTCTGGGGCGGCGCCGTCGGCCTGGCGACGGCCTGTCATTTCATCGCCGCGCTGCCGGCCACGCCGCACACCGACCATCCGCCCTATCCGCTGATGCTCGAGTACGACATGAGCGACAATGCGTTGCGCACCAAGCTGCTCAAGGCGCCGCTCCGCCTCGAGGCCGGCCACGTGCTGCTGCCCGACGGGCCGGGATTGGGCGTCGAGCTCGATATGGACGCCGTCGAGCGCTATCGGATTTGCTGACCGGCGCGCGGCATGCCACTCTTTCGAAGCAGCAAAAAAACACGCGATTTTCAGGGGGAATCACGTATGCATAAGACATCTCGTCGGACAATCGTAGCGGGTGCGGCTCTGGCGGTTTTGGGACTGGCGACCGCAGCCGGCGCCCAGGACACCGTCAAGATCGGCGCCGTCTACCCGTTGAGCGGCAACTCGGCGAGCGCCGGCGAATATTCCAGGATGGCGATGGAAGTCGGCGTCGATGTCATCAACAACGGCAACGCCGACCTGGCGAAGATCATGCCGCTGGCCAAAGGCGGCGGCCTGCCGGGCCTGAAAGGCGCCAAGATCCAGCTCATCTTCGCCGACAACCAGGGAACGCCGGCGGCCGGCCAGAACCAGACGCTGCGGCTCATCACCGAGGAGAAGGTCGCCGCCGTGCTCGGCGCCTACCAGTCGGGCATCACGCTCACCGCCAGCGCCATCGCCGAGCGCTACGGCATTCCCTTCCTCACGCCGGAGTCGGTCGCCGCCAACCTGACCGAGCGCGGCTTCAAATGGTTCTTCCGCACCACGCCGGTCGCCATCGATTTCGCGCGCGCCTACTCGGCGTTCCTGAAGGAGCAGAAGGCCGCCGGCCGCAAGGTCGACTCAGTGGCCATCGTGCACGAGAACACCGAGTACGGAAATTCGGTCGCCAGCGTCATCGCCGAGGTGTTCGGCAAGGACGGCCTGCCGGTCACCCAGAATATCTCCTACTCGGCCAATTCGACCGACGTGCAGCCGCAGGTGCTGCAGCTCAAGGAGAAGAACCCCGACGTCCTGATCTTCATCTCCTACACCTCGGACGCGATCCTCTACGCCAAGACCATGAAGGAGCTGAACTGGAAGCCCGGCGTCATGATCGCCGACGATGCGGGCTTCAACGACCCGTCGTTCGTCAAGACCATGGCCTCGTCGGTCGAGGGGCTGGTCAACCGGTCGGCCTTCGCCGGCGGCAAGCCGGGCACCGTGCCCTACATCTTCAACGAGCTCTACAAGAAGAAGAGCGGCGGCGCCGACCTCGACGACGTATCGGCGCGTGGCCTCGAAGGCTTCCTGGTGATGGCCGACGCCATCAATCGTGCGGGCTCGACCGATCCGGCGAAGATCCGCGACGCGCTCAAGGCCACCGACCTCAAGGCCGACCAGATGGTCCCGGGCTATGACGGCGTGAAGTTCGACGACAAGGGCCAGAACACACTGGGCTCGAGCCTGGTCACCCAGATGCGCGGCGGCCAGTACCTCGCGATCTGGCCCAAGGCGCGCGCGACGGCCGACGTCATCCTTCCCTACAAGGGCTGGTAAGCCGCGACCGGCGCAGGCGGCGTCGCAAGATGTCGATGACGCTCCTGCAGGTCGTGGTCAGCGGGCTGCTGCTGGGCGCGGTCTACGCGCTCTTCTCGTCCGGCCTGACCCTGATCTGGGGCATGATGAACGTCGTCAATTTCGCGCACGGCGACTTCGTCATGCTGGGCATGTACACCGCTGTCGTGATCTGGACGGCGCTGGGCGGCGGGCCGTGGGCCTCGGTGCCGGTCGCCGCCATCCTGATCGCCACGCTGGGCGTCGTGAGCTACTTCCTGCTGGTCCGTCACATCATGAAGGGGCCGATGCTGGCGCAGATCCTGGGCACCTTCGGGCTGGCGCTGTTCCTGCGCTATGCCGCTTTCTGGACGTTCGGCGCCAACTTCAGGACCTTGCCGGACACGCTGATCGGCCACTCCTTCGTGCTGGGCGGCATCCGCTTCGAGGGCTCGCGCCTGCTGGCCGGCGTCGTCGGACTCGCCGTCACCCTGCTGCTGCACCTCATCCTGACCCGCACGGCCGTGGGCAGCCGCATGCTGGCGGTGTCGGAGGATGCGACGGCGGCGCAGCTCATGGGCATCCGCCCGCAACGCATGCAGGCGCTGGCCTGGGCGCTGGCCGGGGCCGCGACCGGCATCGCCGGCGCGCTGATCGCCACCTTCTTCTACACCTCGCCGACCGTGGGCGAGACCCTGGCCATCGTGGCCTTCGTCACCGTCTCGTTCGGCGGCTTCGGCAGCGTCCTGGGCGCGCTGGTGGCGGGCCTGATCATCGGCGTCGTCGAATCGCTGTCGGCCTATCTGATCGGCCCGGTCTACAAGGACGTGATCGTCTACGTGCTGTTCGTGCTCGTCCTGTGGTTCCGCCCGCAAGGCCTGATGGGCAAGGCATGAGCCCGCGCCGCATCCTGCAGCTCGCCTTTCTCGTGCTGGTGCTGGTCTATCCGCTGCTCGCCGGAAACTCGCCGGTCTATGGCCGGCTGGGCGCACTTGTCCTGCTGGCCGCCATCGGCGCTTCGGCGTGGAACATCGTCGGCGGCTATGCCGGCCAGGTGTCGGTCGGCCACTCCGTCTTCTTCGGCGTCGGCGCCTATTCGGCGGTCGTCGTCTACACCCATCTCGGCTGGCCGCCGATCGCGGGCGCGCCGCTCGGCATAGCGATCAGCGTCGGCATCGCCGCCGTGATCGGCGTGCCGACGCTCCGACTCTCCGGCCACTATTTCAGCATGGCCACCATCGCCGTCGCCGAGCTGGTGCGCGTGCTGAGCTCGACCAGCGAGTTCCTGGGCGGCGCGCAGGGCCTGAGCGGCCCGCCGGTGCCGCGCAGCGTGCTCGATCTCTCCTTCATCTCGGCCACGCCCTACTACTACATCTTTCTCGCCGTGCTCGTGTTCCTGCTCGGGCTGACGCGCTGGATCGAGGGCGCGCGCATGGGCTTCTATCTGCGCGCCATCAAGGACAGCGAACGCGCCGCGCGCTCGCTCGGCGTCTCGGCCGGCCGCTACAAGCTCTATGCCTACATGCTGAGCGCGGCCTTCACCGCCCTTGCGGGCTCGCTCTATCTCACCATGTTCGGCTTCGTCGACCCGGAATCGGGTTTCGGCATCCTGATCTCGGTCAAGATGCTGGTGATGGCGGCTCTCGGCGGCGCCGGCCAGCTGTTCGGTCCGCTGGTCGGCGCGCTGATCCTGGTGCCGCTGGAGGAGCTCTCGAACAGCCTGCTGGGCGGCCGCGGGGCGGGCCTCACCTTCGTGGTCTATGGTGCCATCATCGTGATCATCGCCCGCTTTTTGCCGAGCGGGCTGCTGTCGCTGTTCGAGCGCCGGCCCAGCCGCCGCGATCCTCCCGCCAAGTCCACAGCGGTGAGCGGCCATGCTGATTGAAGCCAGGGACGTCACCAAGGCCTTCGGCGCCTTCAAGGCCGTCGACAACGCGTCGGTCGCGGTCGAGGAAGGCGAAATCCTGGGCCTGATCGGGCCTAACGGCGCCGGCAAGTCGACCTTCTTCAACTGCCTGACCGGCGACCTGCCCGTGACGTCGGGCACCGTCGCCTTCAACGGCACCGATGTGACGCGCCTGCCGCCCGAGGCGCGGGCGCGGCTCGGGCTGGCGCGCAGCTTCCAGGTGCCGCTCACCTTCGATTCGATGTCGGTGCTCGACAACGCCACCATCGGCGCGCTGCTGCGCCATCCCAACGCTCGTGACGCGCGCGCCAAGGCCCGCGCCGTGCTGGAACGCGTCGGGCTTGGTCCGCTGGCCGATTCGCCGGCCAAAAGCCTGGGCACGCCCGGCCGCAAGCGGCTCGAGATCGCCCGTGCGCTCGCTTCGGAGCCCAAGGCGCTGCTGCTCGACGAGGCGATGGCCGGCCTGACGCCGACCGAGGTGCGCGAGGCGATCGAGCTGGTGCGCCGCATCCATGGCGACGGCATCACCATCGTGATCGTCGAGCACATCATGGAGGTGATCGTCTCGCTCGCGCGCAAGGTCGTGGTGTTCCACCAGGGTCGCGAGATCTCGCGCGGCACGCCGCGCGAAGTCACCAGCGACCCGCGGGTGATCGAGGCCTATCTCGGCCGCCGCAAGGTCCGGCACGCGGAGGGCACGTGACTCAGCTGCTCAAGATCGAGCATCTCGAAGTGCGCTACGGCGATTTGATCGGCGTGGCCGACGTCTCGCTCGAAGTGCCGAAGGGGTCGGTCGTGGCGCTGCTGGGCTCCAACGGCGCGGGCAAGACGACGACGCTGAACGCCGTCGCCGGCATCGTGCCCGTCTCGGCCGGCAAGGTCGAGTTCCACGGCGAGAACATCGCGGGCCTGCCGGCCTATGCCATCGTGCGCAAGGGCCTGGCGCTGTCGCCCGAGGGTTGGCGGCTGTTCACCCAGCAGAGCGTCGAGAACAACCTGCTGCTGGGCGCCACGCCGCTCAGCGACCGCAAGCGCATCCCGCGGTTGCTAGAGCGCGTCTATGGCGTCTTCCCGCGGCTTGCCGAGCGGCGCGCCCAGCGCGCCGGCACCATGTCGGGCGGCGAGCGTCAGATGCTGGCGGTCGGCCGCGCCCTGATGAGCGAGCCCGAGCTGCTGCTGCTCGACGAACCCAGCCTCGGCCTGGCACCGGCCATCGTCGACGCCATGTACGACGCCTTTGCAGCCCTTCACAAAGACGGCCAGACCATCCTTCTCGCCGAGCAGTCGGTCGATCTGGCGCTCGAGGCGGCCCAGCATGCCTACGTGCTGCAGGTCGGCCGCACCGTGCTGCAGGGACCGGCGCAGGAGATGGCGCACAATCCCGACGTCCAGAAGGTCTATCTCGGCATCGAGTAGCGTTAGAGCGGATTCCGAAATGGCGTCGTCACTTCCTCCCCAGCGAAGCTGGGGAGGTGTCGGCGTCTTACGCCGACGGAGGGGTCATGAGCATCAGTCCTGCTACTCATGACCCCTCCGCCGCCGCATGACGGCGGCACCTCCCCTTCGCGGATTCCGCGAAGGGGAGGGAGTCCGTTTGATCGGGCCTCAGGTGCTGAAGTTGACCGACCGGAACTCCATCGCGAAGGAGGGCGAGGCCTTCCAGCCGATGTCCTTGCGCTTGGCGGTGAAGGTCGCGTTCTGGTGCAGCACGGTGTAGGCCGGGTCCTCGCGCTCGCAGATTTCCAGCATGCGCTTGAACATCGCCTTGCGCTTGGTCATGTCGGTCTCGATCTCCATGGCGTCGGAGAGCTTGTTCATCTCCGCGTTGGTCCATTCACCGACCTGCTGCTGCTGGCCCTGCGGCCCGTGCTGGGCGACGATCGAGGAGATCGGATCGTTGAAGCCCGCGCTGTTCGACCAGTCGCGCACCGCGCGCTGGCCGTTGCCTTCGAAGATCTGCTGCCAGTTCTCGCGCATCTCGATCTGCACGTTCAGCCCCGCCTGGCGCCACATCTCGACCAGCACCTGCGCCGTCGCCACCTGGTTGGTGTAGTAGTTGCTGAGCAGGCGATAGGGGATCGGGTCGCCCTTGTAGTTGGCGGCCTTCAAGAGCGCCTTGGCCTTGGCGGGGTCGTAGTCCGGCACCGTCCAGTTCTCGACGAACATCGGGCCGTAGAATTCCCATTGCAGCCCCGCCGGCACGCGCGTGCGGCCCGACCACAGGCTGTCGACGATGGCCTGGCGGTCGATGGCATGGCTGAAAGCCTGGCGGACGCGAGGATCGACCAGGGTGGGATGGTGGTTGTCGAACACCGTGATGCGGTGGTTGACGATCGGGCTGCCCAAAACCTCGAACTTGGCGTTCTTCTCGATGCCCGGGATCTGGTCGGGCGGCACGTCGCAGATGAAGTCGAACTGGCCCGCCAGCAAACCATTGATGCGGCTCGCCACTTCGGGAACCACGACCAGCCTGACGCTCTTGATCGGCGGCCGGCCGCCCCAATAGTCGTCGTGGGCGTCGAGCGTCAGCGACTGGTCGACCAGGAACTCGCGCACCTTGTAGGGGCCGGTCGCCACCGGCGCGCGCGCCCAGTCCATCCAGGTCCTGGCCTCCTCGTAGGCGCGGCGGCTGATGATGTCGCTGCCCAGGCGACCGATGCGGCCTTCCA
>Ga0193726_1003196_pt1 | contig 10565 bp, 9 predicted proteins | sample H2c1metaG_FD_144928 | JGI IMG/M metagenome (GOLD analysis project Ga0193726, IMG submission 144928) | Soil microbial communities from a riparian zone of the East river system, Colorado, United States - H2c1 | ecosystem: Environmental > Terrestrial > Soil > Riparian zone | place: USA: East River... | reverse complement strand
CCTATTTGTTAAACCATGCACCCAGCTGCGATACGCGGCGCATGGGGAAGCATAAATTAGCGCAGGTGTCAGGGTTCAGAGATCAGGAAACAGAAATCGGGAACTCCAAAATCAACACTTGACATCTGCGGATAATCCACAACCATACGGTTGTGGATAAATTGGATACAACGTTTGCGGCTCTGTCTGATCCAACCCGCCGGGCGATGATCGAACGACTCTCCCATGGGCCTGCCTCTGTGCATGGATTGACGGAACCGTTTGCCCTATCGCAGCAGATGATTTCAAAACATATCGCCTACCTGGTGCGGGCGCGGATTGTGATCAAGACGAAGCGCGGAAGAGAGAGCGTGTGCACGCTCAGGCCAGAGGCGATCAAGACGGTCAGCGACTGGGCGACTAACTATCGCCGATTCTGGGAAGAGAGTTTCGACAAGTTGGATGTGGTTGTGAATCAAATGAAGAAAGCGGAGGTCAGAAATGACAAAAAACACGGTTAACGAGAAAGAGCGGATGGTGATCACTAGAGTTTTTGACGCTCCACGCGCATTGGTTTGGAAGGCGTGGACAGACCCGCAATATGTGATGCAGTGGTGGGGGCCGAAGGGTTTTACAGCGCCGTTTTGCAAGATTGATTTTCGCGTGGGAGGAAAATTTCTCTGCTGCATGAGAGCGCCGGATGGGCAGGAGGGCTGGAATGGCGGGGAATACCACGAGATTGTTCCGCACGAGAAGATCGTTTACTCGCTGTACTTTGCCGACTCGAAGGGAAACAAGGTTGAGCCTGCGCAGTATGGAATCGAACATGAGGCCATAGACGATGCGCGCGAGGTGGTTATTTTTGAGGATTTTGGGAATGGCCAGACGAAACTCACCATGATTGGCAATGAAACCATGGAAGACGCAAAGAACCGCGGGCAACTCGAGGGCTGGAATCAGATCCTCGAAAAAGTTGCCGCAGTTATTGCGGGGTTAGCGCAGGCGAAATAAGAAGTTGAAGTTTTGATGATCGTCATGCGCGAGATACAACTAAGGCTGGCGGCGGAGGCTTCAATGAGTTCTGAATACCGCAACCATCCGAATGGACAAGAATGAAGGCCGCCTCGCCCGCCTGTGACGCAGGAATCGCTCATTCGAGTCCCGTCGTCCTGCGAGATGCCTGGGTGAAAATTGAGACCGCTAGCAGCAAGTCCTTGCCTTGATTCCCTCAATCCCTTCTTTTGCAATGATGGGGACCATGATCAGCGCAGCGATTGGATCGGCCCACCACCATCCTAAAACCGCATTCAGCAAAAGTCCCGCTAACAAAATAGTTGAGAGGTAGACACAGAAATCAGTCTGCCTAGCGTCCGCCCTCATAGCTGCGCTTCCGAGCGCAATGCCGACTTTCTTCTTGGCGCGTGAAAGAATCGGCATGACGATGAGGGAAACGCAAGCCAGCACGATTCCAGGAATGCTGTGCTCAGGAGATGTTTTCCTGATCAGGTCAGACACGGATTCGTAGGCGATGTAAACAGCGAGTGCGACGAAGCAAATGCCCACAATTCTGAGACTCAGTTTCTCGTTTCGTTCTCGACCCTCAACATCGGCATCAACCGACATTCTCCAAAGCAATGTGGCACCGGATGTGACCTCGATGAAACTATCCATTCCGAAGCCCACAAGAGAAATGCTCCCTGCAGCTATTCCAGCGGCGACGGCGATTAACCCTTCGAGGCCATTCCATACGATTGTGAAATACTCCAGCCGCCTTCCGCGATGGGCCACAACTTGGCGCGCGACGGTCGATTTACTCATATGGGAAGCATACCAAGCGGACCTCTTCGGCATCGAGCGATTGCAATCAGCAGGCTCACTCTGCGTCCGCATCCGGTTCTCTCGGCTGCAATGTACCTCGGCGCAGCGCGCGCTCCTTCATCACCGCGAAGAACACCGGCACTAGAATCAGCACGTGAATCGTGGAGGTGATCATGCCGCCCACGATGGGAGCGGCAATTGGTTTCATGACATCCGAACCTACGCCCGCTTCCCACAGAATGGGAATCAGGCTCGCCAGAACAACGCAGACTGTCATCAATTTTGGTCTCAGGCGCTGGACGGCTCCTTCAATTACTGCCGCTTCAATGTCCTCGTGACGCAACCCGGCACCCGACTGGAGGCGGCGATCCAAGGCTTCGTGGAGATACACGACCATCACGACGCCGGTTTCGACGGCTATGCCGAACAGAGCGATGTAGCCGACCCACACGGCGACGCTGAAGTTGTAGCCAAGCAGTCGCTGAAGAATCAGGCCGCCGGTCAGAGCGTAGATCGTGGGAAAAATGAGGACGGCGGCTTCGGCTACGGAGTGAAACACTATATATAGCAGCACGAAGATGACAAAAAATACGATTGGAAGAATGAGCTGCAAGCGCTCTTTTGCCCGCAGTTCAAACTCGTATTCACCCGACCATTTGTAGGCAAAGCCAGGCGGCAGGGTGAGTTTTTGCTTGAGCAAATTGCTCGCATGAGTCACGAACCCGCCGTAATCTTTCGTGTTCAGGTCGATGTAAACGTAGCCCGTCAGCGCGCCGTCTTCATCGCGGATCATCGAAGGGCCACGAGAAAACGAGATTTTCGCCACTTCCGAAATCGGAATCTGCGCTCCAGACGGTGTCGCAATCAGGACGCGGCGCAACTCTTCCAGGTTGTCCCTGAAGTCGCGGCTGTAGCGCACATTCACTGGATACCGCTCGCGGCCCTCGACGTTTTCGGCAACCGTTTCGCCGCCGATTCCCGAAGTTACCGCCTGCTGCAGGTCAGCGATCGTCAGACCGTAGCGAGCCGCTTCCGCTCGATTCGCTTCGACATTGAGATAAAAACCTTGCGAAACGCGCTCAGCAAAGACAGAGCGCATCTCAGGAATCGCTGAAAGAATTTGTTGTACTTGCGCGCCAACTTGCTGGATGCCCTCCAGGTTTGGCCCTTGAATCTTCAAACCGAGAGGCGTCTTGATTCCGGTTAGTTCCATGTCGAGACGGTTTTCGACTGGCATCGTCCAAGTGTTGGATAGGCCAGGAAACTGGAGTTTGCCGTCCATTTCCTCGATGAGCCTTTCGTAGGTCATTCCCGGTCGCCACTGGCCGCGTGGTTTGAGCATGACTGTCGTGTCGTACATATCGAGGGGCGCGTTGTCGGTCGCACTGTCGGATCGTCCAATGGAACCGAAGACGGTTTCGACTTCCGGGAACGTGCGAATGATCTTGTCCTGTTCCTGGAGCAACTGCGACGCCTGTCCGATGGAGATTCCGGGCAAGGCTGTCGGCATGTAGAGTGCGGAACCTTCAAAGAGGGGCGGCATGAATTGACTACCGATGTGAAGCGCGAGCGGTAGGGTGACGAGCAGGAAGAGCAGGTTCAGTAGCAAAGTCGTTTTGCGGAAACGCAAGCAGAGGCGCAGGATCGGCAAATAGAGACCCTGAGTGATTCTTGAAATTGGATTTCGCGATTCAGGTGTCAGTCGCCCACGGATGAACAGCACCATGAGCACCGGTACTAGGGTGATAGCCAGTACCGACGAGAATCCAACGGCCAGCGTCTTGGTCCACGCCAGGGGGCGAAACATTCGTCCCTCCTGGGCTTCCAACAAAAAGACGGGCAGAAAGGAAACTACGATGATCACCAGTGAGAAGAAGATAGCCGGACCAACTTGTTTCGCTGAATCCAATAGGATTTTCCGTCTCCGTGGCTCGGGAAGAGGCTCGGACTGGGAAGATTGGCGCTCCGAAAGCTGCCGGTACCCGTTCTCGACCATTACGATGGCGGCGTCCACGAGGACGCCAATGGCTAGGGCCAAACCGCCGAGAGACATGATGTTCGACGTGACGTGGAGGTAGTACATGGGGATGAAGGCCGCGACTACTGCGATCGGCAGCATCAAGATCGGAATCAACGCCGAGCGGAAGTGAAATAGGAAGATGACAATCACGATACTGACGATGATCGCCTCTTCGAGCAAATCGCGTTGCAGCGTTTCGATGGACGCGTGAATCAATCCCGAGCGGTCATACCCGGAGACGACCTCAACGCCGGGGGGCAAGGACGACTTGATCTCCGCCAGCTTTTTCTTAACGCCGTCAATGACCGTTAAGGCGTTCATACCGTCGCGCATGACGATAATTCCCCCCACGGTCTCTCCTTCGCCTTGCCATTCCGCGACGCCTTCCCGAATGTCTGGGCCAAACCTGACCCATCCCAAGTCTCGGACGAGTACGGGAGTGCCATTCTTGGTTGCAACAGGCACTGTTTCTAAATCGTTTAGCGAACGCAGATAACCGAGTCCGCGAATCATGTATTCGGCCCCGCCCATTTCAAGCAGGCGTCCACCAACTTCGTTCGTACTTGCTCGAACTCTTTCGATGACCGTCGAGAGAGGGATGCCATAGGCTCGAAGTTTGTCGGGGTCGAGGTTGACCTGGTACTGGCGCACGAATCCGCCAATGGTGGCAACCTCGGCCACTCCCGGAACCGTTTCGAGCTGGTAGCGCAGATACCAATCTTGAAGGCTGCGCAAGTCGGCCAAACTCCGCTGATGGCTGTGGTCCACAAGCGCATATTCATAGACCCACCCTGCGCCGGTCGCATCCGGCCCGATCACGGGATGCACGCCCGAGGGCAAACGACTGGTGATCTGTTGCATGTACTCCAAGACACGCGACCTCGCCCAGTACAAGTCTGTCGTGTCTTCAAACACCACGAAGACGTAGGAGTCTCCAAACATGGTTTGTGCCCGCACGGCCTTTACGTGCGGTGCCGCGAGAAGGGTCGTGACGATGGGGTAAGTAACTTGGTCTTCGATGATGCTGGGAGGCTGACCCGCCCACGGGGTGTGGATAATCACTTCCACGTCGGAAATATCTGGTAACGCGTCGAGCGGAATGTGACGCAGGGCCCAGATTCCCGCCAGCACCAGCAGCAGCGTCCCTGTGAATACGAGGAAACGATTTCGCGCGCACCCATCAATCCATCGCGAGATCATGCTACATGCCTCCTGTGGCGCTCAGGCTCAGTTGCTTGGTCGCGATGAGTTGGCCATTCTTTTTTGCGAGGATCGTGACTTGCCACGTTCCGCCGCTATCAAGTTGTCCAGAACCTTCATAGAGGCCGTTGCCCTTGTCGCTGAGGGTGCATGGTATGCGCATCGCTGCCATGCCCATGGCGGGCATCGCCGGCATGAAGAAGGTTACGCTGACTTCTGCTCCAGAAATTGGCGCTCCATTTGCGTTGGTGAGTTTCACGCGGAATAGGTTGCTGCCCTTATGAGGCGGGATCGGATCGGAGCTCAATTCGACGGTTGCTTCAGGAGCATTCATGGCTGACGCGGCTCCCGCGCCCGGTGGAGGTGGAACAAACGAACCGAGCGCCGCCTGTAGCTGGCTCTCGGAGTCGATCAGGAAGTTTGCGGAGGTGACAATTTGCTCGCCTGCCTTCAATCCTTTCAATACGATAAAATCGTCGCCCACGCGGGAGCCCAGTTGCACTTCGCGCGGCTCGAAGTAACCGTCACTGCGCTCCACAAAAGCAATCTCGCGAGTGCCGGACTGTAGGACGCCGCTTGCGGGGATAACAAGCTGGCTTCCCATCGGAATCCTCAGGCTCACGTTGACGAACATGCCGGGTTTGAGCTGCAGTCTGGGGTTGGAAAAGACAACCCGCACTTTGGCCGTTCGCGTATCCATATCCACCTGCGGGTAGATGAAGTCCACCCGGCCAACGAACATCCGTCCCGGAGAGGAATTCACAGTCAAAGTTGCCGGAGCGCCGACCTTTATACGTTCGAGGTCGCTCTGGAAGACCTGGGCTTGGACCCAAACCGTGGAAAGATCGGCAATGGTGTAGAGCCGCATTTCCGGCTGAACGGCAACCCTGGGGAGAGCATTCCGTTCGGTTATGTAACCGGAGACAGGAGAATCGACTTCAAGTTCCTGCTGCACCTGGGCGCTCGATTCCAGCCTGGCGAGTTCCTTTTGAGAAACCCCCCATTGCTTGAGACGCTCCGCAGCTGCGTCCAGCAACGATGCCGCGCTCGAGGCCACACCTTGCACTGTGCTCTGTGCCACTTGCTGCTGATTCTGCTTTGCCACCAGATACTCACGTTCGGTGGCCACTAGATCCGGGCTGTAAACCGTGAACAGGGGTTGCCCGGTGTGAACGTATTGATACGCGGCATCGGCAAAGACTTTCTGGATATAGCCGGAGAACCGCACCTGCACATAAGCCACCCGCCTTTCGTCAATAGCGACATTGCCTGTGGTGCGAATCTCGTCGGCGATCAATTTTCGTTCCACCTTGCCAGTCTTCACCCCGATGCTCTGCAACCGTTGCGGCGAGATTTGTACAGGAACCAGCGCCGCTTCTGTCGATGCAGGGGGGGGCGCCATCGAGGTGGCCATAGAATTCAGCGCGGAAGAATTCGCCTGTTTGGTTTGGGCATCTGCCATCGGCTTGGCAGAGTGAGAATGCAGCCACGATCCAACCAAGATCACGGCAAGCACCGCGTTTCCAAGCAAAGCCAGCAAGAATCCGGTGCGATAGGTTTTCATCTTTTCTCCCCCTGCTCGCGCAATGACAGTCCGGTGAGTTGTTCGAGCCGCGCCAATGCCGTCTCACGTTCAGCGATGCCTTTCCAGTACTCCTGGTCTAAATGGAGGACATCGAGAAACGAAGCCAGCAGTGCCTGAAAGTCCTGACGATTGTTCTGGTAGGCTGCGATGCCCGCCTGGAATCCCGCCCGTGCCTGTGGCAGCAGCCCTTCGCGATAGATTCTCAGCAACTCGGTCGTTTTCTGCTCGGTTTCGTATTCGCTCCGAAGTTCAAAGGCGACTTGTTGCGACTGAATCTCCGACTCAGTACGGGAGCGATTCAGCTCAGCTTCCGCCTGGGCCAGTTCGGGACGTTGCTTGCGGCCTCGATAAATTGGAACGCGAACGCCAAAGCCGAGCATGTAGTAAGCCCGAAATTGAGTCGGGTCAGTGCGTTGCCACATGTATTGGACATTGAAGTCCGGGTAGAAATCCTTGTGGGCAAGATCGACTTGCAGTTTCTGCCTCTCCACCATCTTCTCCGCGCCAGAAATCTCCGGGTTTTGGGCTTTCGCGGTGGACAGGAGATCCTCGAAGGTCAAGGGAAGCGGTGTCTCGGACAGTTGGGAGGGTTCTATGTCGGGCGAAGACTGCGTACGGTTGAGGTATTGCTTGATCTGCGCCTGTAACTTAGCCACTTCAAGATGGTGCATGGTGATTTCGCCGAGCAGTTTGGTCTGTTCGAGTTGCGCTCGTAGCAGGTCTTGTTGGTTTCCCATCCCCGAGCGGTAGCGCGCGTCCGCGGCTTTCTCAACCTGCCGGAGCAGTTCTCCGTCGCTCTCAAGAATTCCTAGCGTCGTGGACAGATAGGCAAGTTGGAAGTATGCGGATTTGACTCCGGCCAGGATTGAGCGGCGTACGGATTCGTACTGCTGCCGTACTACGTCAGCATCTCGCTTCGCCATCTCGCCTTTGAGCCGCAGTTTCCCGGGATAGGGAAGGTCCTGAGAGACTCCGACGCCAACGTAGGCAAAATCGCTGTTTGTATATCCAGCGAAAGGTCTTGGGCTTCCGACATTGACTTGCTGCACATTGAATTGGGGATCGGGAAGCGTTGAGACTTGTGAAGGAACCTGCTTCGCGGCCTGCCAACTTAGGCGTGCTGCTTGAATCTGCGGATTGTTCCCGTCCGCCTCGCTTAACAAATCCTGTAGCCAAGCGACCGCTTCAGAATGCGAATGTTGCTGCGGAGGCGAGGCAACTTGAACCGACCCGCCGGTTTGCTCTTGGCCGAAGGCTCTCGGTACCTGCGCGAAAAAACCGAGAAGTACGGTAAAGCAGAGAATGCGGATCACAAAGAATACACTTTGCGGTTTTTCACAGAGTAATACCGACATTTTATTCGCCTCCTGATAAGCCAGAGAGTTGCAGTGATCGAAATTATGAAAGTGCGATCGGCGCTGTGAGGGTCAACTCATCAGCGCAGGACCTACTTAGGGACACCAATAGACAGCCATAGAAATGAGGCGTGCAGGACGCACACCATTCGGCGGGCTCTAAATCAAAAGGGAGGCGTGAAGGGTATAGAGCTCTGGAGGAGAATGTTGCGGAGCTTCGACCGCGCCTGCCGGCAACGACGGCACTCGGGCTATCTCAAACGATACGAACGATGCAAGAAGCACGACCGTAGGCGGATGAAGCGAGACGTGCCCAGCGGGAAGGATGTTCGGGCTTTGCTCGGATGCCATTTGTTTGCAACAATCGTGGCTTTGATGAGCTCGCGTGCATTGCATGGACCCGCAGCACTTCATGCTCTGCCGGTCCGGTGTCATGGCAGCCATGCAGTCGGTAAACTGCAGGAGCACCAGAGCCCCTACCGCGAGCACGAAGAATAGTCTTTTGGCCACCATGCTCTTTTGAGCTTACGGGCTAGGAGACGAGCGAGTCAAGAATTTGGTGTTTGATCGGGAACCGTGTGCTAGCGGTCTCAACAGCTGGAGCATTGCAAACATGGGATTTAGGCAGCGCAATGAATGCATTGGCTGCGGAACGGAATGCTCAATAATTGTCTCTTCAATTGTGTTTTCGGTACGTATCGGGCTTCCGTAACAAAAATTTCTTTCCTTTCAACAATTTCCGCGAACCCTGCAACCATCAAAATTTGCAATCCGTGGGTCGGCTATGGGCTCGATCCGGCACCACGCGCCTGGGTAACAACGTCGTGAATCGCCGCGATCACAACGTGCGGGGCTTGTGACGCGATATCGTGGCCGCTGTTCTCCACCACGATCTGACGTCCGCGGGTAGAAAGCCGAGCCAATTTCGCTTGCATTTCATGAATCCAAACCTGCTGATAGGCCGCAGCCTGTCTATTTAATTCTGGATCATGGAAATCCGGTACCTGCCCTGCGGTCAGAACAATCAAGGGCCGATTTCCGAGATCCCGGGCCGACGCGGCCTGGGCGTAGCTTTCCGGCTCCACAATTCCTGTCGAGGTGCTCGCGACGAACGATTTTGACTGTTGCCTAAGTGCGGCTATGATTTCCGCGCGACTCATTTCCCGCAGATTCTTGCTCCGCGGAGGGGAGGACTTGGTGAGCCGCACCAATCCAAGTGAGGCCGCGGTCCGCAACCCGAGGTCTAGAGGACGCCAGAGAATTCGCGGCGCCGTGTGACCGAGATAGAACTTCGGCGCGCGAAGAGGTTCACCTTCCTGTGCAGAGTCAACCAGGACCATTCCGGCCACCTCGTCGGAGTAGAGCCCAACATATTCTCGCAAGGGCAACCCACCGAACGGAAATCCCGCGAGCACATACGGCGGGCGCACACCGGCTCGGTTCAGCAATTCGTGAAGATCCCGGGCGATTGTCGCGCTGTCTCTCGGGAAAGGACCCGGGTCGCTCCAGCCCATACCCGCCCGGTCGTACCAGCATGCCTCCGTGAACTTCGCCACTTCCGTCTGGACGGGCTGCCACTCCAGGCCAATGCCGCTGGCCGACTCGAAGATCACAGCCGGCTCATCCGTTCCTGAGCATAAAATATTCAAGCTCCGCCCGCCAATATCCACTGATCTTCCAATCTGTGGGAGGCGTCTTTGATCCTGTTTGCGTCCGAGGTGTTCGTAAATGATGCCGTAAGCGAGAGCTGCCGCGATGAACAGCGCCACTCCCTTTAGAACGATCCTCGGTCGCCAACTCAACACGGACTTCTCCTTTCATGCAGTTGATGGGATCAAGGTGTCGAATGCGAGGTTAACGGCACAATGGCTTGTCCCATGGCGACGACGCCCTGCTGCTCCAGCCTTTGCAGATTGTCGTACAGTGTCTCTGGTCCTGGCTTGTAACGGCCATCCGACTGGCCACTTCCCGCATGATCCCGTATCCGTGACGGTGTTTGCCGGGACAGGGCCAGCAGGATATGCAACGCCAGCGGCGAGAGAGGCATCAACGAATCAATTTCGTCCGCCATAGTCGGATTCCGTTATATCGGAATCCGACTGTCAGCGGTATCACCTCCCTCGCTGACGATCCCGTTGGCCGGTTACGCCCGGTGGAGTTCGAGCGGCACACCTCACGCCATCGCGGGCGCAGGTCATTCAGCCCATACTCGTCGAGGAGATCAGCGAGAATCCAGGCTGCTCCGGCAATTGCGAAGGTCTCGGCGGTTTCGCCCCAATTCATATGATTGCGGGGGTCGGAAACAAGCAACGGTACCCACACGAGCAGCCCAAAGATCACGAGCATCATGGTCAGTAGGCGAGTCGCGAGAAATGTCATTCGATTCGTAAGAAGAGCCACAGCCGCGAGTGCGAACAAAACAGTCGTGGTTACCCCCCAAAACATCTGACTTGGCGGAATCCACTTCGGAACAAGATTGGCGGTAGCGTCGAGATAAATCGCCTGTTCGAGGGCAAAGGAAGCGGCACAGATTCCCAAAAGAATGCGGCCGATCCGACGAAGCGTGCATACACGATCGTCGCTCCGGTCAGGAGTGAGAACTGCTCGA
>Ga0193726_1003195_pt1 | contig 10565 bp, 9 predicted proteins | sample H2c1metaG_FD_144928 | JGI IMG/M metagenome (GOLD analysis project Ga0193726, IMG submission 144928) | Soil microbial communities from a riparian zone of the East river system, Colorado, United States - H2c1 | ecosystem: Environmental > Terrestrial > Soil > Riparian zone | place: USA: East River... | reverse complement strand
AATATTACTACAGCAAAAGCTACCAGTTTTTACGGGGCATCCGTTGATCTTTCTTTGATAGAAGCTGCCCTGGATTTTAAACGTGTTACCTATATGCAGGAAGGATTAAGATGGTTTGATATTATCAGGTTGAAAAGACCGGTATTCAGGTTTGCCGGCAGCGATTTTTCAACCGTGGTGGCTACTATTGCCCCCGATGATAAAAGACGGATTTTGCAATTGCCCGCAGAAGCGGCCCAGTATGGCGTGCCATTGAACCCCCGGTAATAAAAACAATAATAAAAATTAACACATGAAAATAATTACAACAATAAAAGCAGGTTTTGCGATGCTGGCCATCGTGTTGCTGGCTTCCTGTGTAAAGGACGATTTCACCCCGCTTACCACGCCACCGCCGGGCCTTGGTGGTGATACCTGGGCACAGGACGATATAGATAAGTTTATTTATGACAGCCTCACGGTTCCATTTAATGTAGCCGTTAAGTACAGGTGGCTGCCGGGTCAGCTGGATTTCCCCAGTGATATTACACCGCCCGATAAGGATCAGGTAGTTCCGGTATTGAAAGGCTTGCTGGCGGTAGCATATTTGCCTTATACCCAACAAACAGGCAGTACTGCGTTCCTGAGACATTACCTGCCAAAAACACTTGAGCTGGCCGGAAGCGCCGAATATTTGCCCAATGGCGCCAAGTTTTTAGGCCAGGCAGAAGGGGGAACGTCTATGCTATTGTACGAAGTAAATACCTATAGCCGGTTAAAAAAAGATTCTAACACATTTAAGCAAACCATGCATACCATGCACCATGAGTTTGGGCATATCCTTCACCAGAATGTATTGTACCCGGTGGCATTTAAAACCATTTCTACCGGCTATACCGGCAACTGGTACAATATATCAGATGCACAAGCCCGGCAGATGGGATTCATCACTTCTTATGCCCAGGCAGCTCCTGATGAGGAATGATCAGCAGTATGCTGGCTGGAGGTCCCAATGGGCCCAGCGGCGGCTACGATGAATATGAAAAATTATTAACGCAGGCTGGATCCGCTACTTCTACGGGTTATCTGACCATTAAAGCCAAGGAGGCCGTGGTAGTGGATTATTTCCAGCGGGTATGGAATATAGATTTTTATGCACTGAGGGCCAAATGCCGCACTGCGTTTGTAAACTATTTGCAATAAACTAAAACACTGTTCCGGCATGAAAAAATTATCAATATATATTCTTGCATCGGCAATTATGATGGCCGGTTGCAAAAAAACGTTCGACGATAGCATCAACGGGCAAAAACCTGACGACAGGATAGCAGCGGCCATGGCCGCTTACCAAACCAAACTGTCCAAAGCCCCTTTTGGCTGGATAGTGCTGGAAACCACAACGGGCACGGCCTTTAACCAGGGTGTGAGCCAGGATGGACCAGTAGCCTCATTTGCTTACTATATGGAATTCAATGACAGCAATAAAGTATCCATGTTCTCCGACTTTGATACCAGTATGGCCGTGGTACCAAAAATTTCAGACTACCGGCTCAAATCCCTGCAGCGGCCTGCACTTATTTTTGATACCTACAGTTACCTGCATGTGCCCTGTGACCCTAACCCGGCGATTTCCAAAAGCCCTTTTGGTGTTGGATATGGCTGGGGAACAGATTTTGAATTTTCTTTTGCAGATAATATAGATCCTTCCCTGCTGGGCGATACCATTCACCTGACCGGTAATTTAAACAGTGCCAGTGCATTGATGGTAAAAGCCACCAAAGAACAACATGATGCCTATTATGCAGGAGGATTAAAAACAACCATGCTGTCCTGGGGAAATATCTTAAATTATTTTAAACGTGTAACCGGGGGACCCACCCTGTTTGAACTGACACCCGGTTTAGGTGGCACAAAATCAGTAGATATTAACTGGCTGAATGCTGCCGGTAATTTACAATCAGCCAGCAGCAGTATATATTTTACCGCCAATGGTGTTAACCTGGTTAATACCCCAACCATCGGCAACCAAACCATCAAAAGCTTTAATAACATCGTTTGGAATGCAGGAACAGCTACCATTACAACAACGGTTAATGGAACAACCGCATCTACCATCACCGGTAGTACTACCCCTTTAAAAAACGACCCCAATGCGCCGCTGGCATGGTGGAACAAGGCTGCTAATATTGGTGAGTACTGGGTTTCAACAACCAACTTTCATGTAAATGGTGTGGACGATGCTTTTAAAGTATCAGCACTGGCAAGCTATGCCGGCTTCAGTGTATTCTGGCCGGAATTCGGCGTAAGCGGCGGTATCAATTACGATTTGGTTTCTCCCATTTTAGCAGTTAACGGACAAGCTACTATTTCTTTTGGCGCTGCCTACAGGCCCCCCAATTTTACCGCTGCAGGAACGGTGATTTTTCCTTTTTTGGGCACCCTGGGAACCGTTCCCGCAAGCGCAACAGCTACTTTTACTGCTTTAAGACAAAAAATTGCCGAACCGGCCGGCTACTATCTTATACTTAAAGAAGATAAGGTTACCTATGATATGGTAAATGTTGCTGATGCCAAATCATGGATAAACTGGATTTGGGTCTTTTAAATACTATTTTAAATGATATATTTTATATTTTGAATTAGCCACTCAGAACTTGTCTGAGAAATGAGCACATAACCGTAGTTTTTAAAAACTACGGTTATGTTTTTAAAGCCATTCAGCTTTGGTTTTCTCCGCAGAGTCTCTCCCGTCGGGATCAAAAAAAATAGAGATTTGCGGAGGACTCTGCGGCTCGGGACGAAGTTCTTTATCATTTAACACCTCCGTACTCATAAATCATTTTAAAAACGGGGATTGCGTTTTAAAAGCCGCAGAGTCCTCCGCAGCTGCGTATATATTTGAAGTCCCCACTGGAGAGACTCTGCGGAGAGTCCACTATTTTAAATCATATTTTTAAATTTTGTATTAGCCACTCAGAACTTGTCTGAGAAATGAGCACATAAAGGCATTCAAAATTTAAAATAAATAATTTAAAATATATTATTTCACTTCCTCAAAGTCGATATAATCTCCTGCTTTGGTAGTTGTTTTAGTGGTTGATTTGTTTTGTCCGGGAGAAGGCTGGCCTGGATTATTATAACCATTTTGCGTGGAGTTCATCTGGTCCTGCATATGCTGTTGCATGGAGCCAAATTGCTGGCGTATCTTTTGTGTTGCCCTGAAAACTGGTATGACCAGTTCAAAGATCACTTTATAGATGATGTAGATGCCCAGGCCAAAAAGTATAAAACGTATTATCATAACAGGTGTAAATGTACAAATATGTAACATTTAGAGGCTGTTAATGTTTATTTAAGGAGGCGTCTTTTTTTGATTGCCGCTGCGCGGCGGGGAGCGTTGGTAGCACACGGATGACACGGATTGAATGGATTTAAAGGGATTTTACTCTTCGGCTGCGCCTGGAATTGCAATTTCATATAATAATCCCATTTTTGCTCAATTCCGATTTTAAGAATGTAGTCCTATAATCTATGCCAATCCGTGTCATCCGTGTTCCCTGCTGGTACAAGGACGGCAAGCGAAGTGCGGCGAATTAAAAACACCCCGATTTGGTTCGAATACTGTTATTGTATTACATTTGTACCGGACAAAGAATCAGAGAAGGGAACGGAAACGTTCCCTTCTTGTTTATAGTAATGGCAAGCGAAACACAAATACAGGTTATTACAGGCATGGTGCAGGAATTACTGCAGGACGACCCGGATTGTTTTTTGGTGGAAATATGGATTAAGCCCACCAATAATATAAGAGTTGCGCTGGATGCAGACGGGGGGCTGGCGATTGAAAAATGTGTATCGCTTAACCGCCGGCTGTATAAGCAGGTGGAGGAAGCGGGTCTTTACCCGGATGGTAATTTTTCACTGGAAGTATCTTCGCCCGGGCTGGATGAACCGCTTAAAATGTACCGCCAGTATGTAAAAAATATCAGCAGGCCTGTAGAAGTATTGCTGCAGGATGGTACAACAACAGAAGGCGTTCTTACAGCTGTCAATGAAAATGATATTTCGGTGGCAGAAACAAGAGGCAAAAACAAAAAAAAGGAAGTGGTGCAGCACACTATCCCATTTATTAATATTAAATCAACAAAAATTCAAATTAAATTTTAGCTGCGGGTTACCAGGCAGGGGAACAGGGTATAAAGAACCTGTTCGTATGGCTGATGATCCGGGCTTTCTAAATTCAGGAATATGGCAAGCATTAATCTAATTGAAGCTTTTCAGGAATTCAAAGATGCGGAAAATATAGACCGCCCCACCATGATGAAAGTGGTAGAAGATGTATTTAAAACCCTATTGCGTAAAAAGTATGGCGCCGATGATAATTTCGACGTAATTGTAAATGCCGAAAAAGGTGATTTGGAAATTATGCGCCGCCGTATGATTGTAAATGATGGCGAGGTAAATGATCCACTGGCAGAAATTGCTTATAAGGATGCTGCTAAAATTGAACCTGACTTTGAAGTGGGCGAGGAATTGTATGAGGGCATCGATATTATGGATTTTGGCCGCAGGGCCATACTTGCTGCCAAACAAACGCTTGCAAGCCGTATCGGGGATTTAAAAAAGAATGTACTGGTTAAAAAATACCACGATCGCATCGGCGATATCATCAATGCTGAAGTATACCAGGTATGGAAAAAAGAAATTCTTTTACTGGATGAGGATGGAAATGAGCTGATATTGCCCAAAAGCGAGCAAATACCACAGGATTATTTTAAAAAAGGAGAAAGCATCCGTGCAGTGGTAAGAAGGGTAGATTTAAAAAATAATAGTCCCGTAATTATATTATCAAGAACAAGCCCGGAATTTTTAGCTAAGTTGCTTGAAATTGAAGTGCCGGAAATATTTGACGGCCTCATTGTAATCAAAAAAATAGTCCGCGACCCGGGTGAAAGGGCAAAAGTGGCAGTGGAATCTTTTGATGACAGGATAGATCCCGTGGGCGCCTGTGTAGGTATGAAAGGAAGCCGTATTCATGGTATTGTACGTGAACTGAAGAATGAAAATATTGATGTCATTAACTGGACAGCCAACACGCAATTGCTGATACAGCGTTCACTTACACCTGCAAAGATTACCAGTATGAACCTGAATAATGATAATATGCAGGCTGATGTGTACCTTAAACCCGACCAGGTATCACTGGCAATCGGCAGAAAAGGGGTAAACATTAAATTGGCGCAGGAATTGACTGGTTATAGCATTGATGTTTTCCGTGACAATGAAGGTGAAGTGGAAGAATTTGATATAGACCTGGAAGAATTCAGCGATGAAATTGAAACCTGGATCATTGATGAACTGAAACGCATTGGTTGTGATACCGCCAGGAGTGTGCTTGATTTAACTGCTGAAGAGCTGGAAAGAAGAACAGACCTTGAAAGGGAAACCATCGATGATGTAAGAAAAGTACTGGAAAACGAATTTAAAAAAGAATAGAAGTAAAGAATAAAGTTTTTATCCGGATAGTTTTCATTAAGCATTTTTACAATTGCTTGATAAAAGGCACTATAAATAAAAACTGGTAACTATAATATTTATTTTAAAATACTGAATGTCAGAAATTACAACACCACGGTTAATGGCTGCTGCCAAAGAGTTTAATATCGGTAAGGATACACTTGTCGAATTCCTCTCAGGCAAAGGCTTTAGTAAAGATGATTTGAAGCCTACTTCAAAGCTTACGGAAGACATGTACCGTTCCCTTCAGCTGGAGTTCCAGGGAGATAAAGTAGCCAAGATCAAAAGCGACCAGATAGATCTGCCCAAAGGCAGTGGTGCTGATGCACGCAAGAAAAAAGATGAAGAAGAAATTCATTTTAAGAGGGAAACAGTAACGGCTAAAAAAGTAGTGGAGGAAGTAAAACAGCCTGAACCCATCCCCGTAGTGGCAGCGGTAGAAGCAGTAATACCAAAGGAAGAACCCAAACCGGCGGAAAAAACGCCTGAAATCAGTAAGATAGAGGCGCCTGAAATTGAAGGGCCAAAAGTGTTTGATAAAATTGATCTTTCCGCTATTGATTCCTCTACGCGTCCTAAAAGGAATGTAAAGAAAAAAGAAGAGCCGAAGGTGCCGGATGAAATAAAAGAAGAGGCTGCAACAGAAGCGCCGGCAACAGTAGTCATTGCTGAAAAAATTACTGCACCGGTTGTGCAGGAACAGGCTCCCCCAGTTATTAAGAATGAAGTGGCGGAAGCAGAAGCCCCGCCTGCAGAAGAAGAAGCACAGGCTCCCGTCATAGAAAATATAAGGGCAGAAAAATTAGAAGGTCCGAAAATTTTCGGAAAGATTGAATTGCCGGTTGACAGTGATACCCGGCCCAAGCCCAATGAAGAAAAACGCAAACGCAAGCGTATTCCTATTGATAAAAAAGGAGAACCTTTTGTTGCAAGGCATCAGCAGGGCCCGGCGGGCCAAACCGTGGCGGCGGCGCCAATACGGGTGGAGGTTTCAGAAGAGGTAACGCACCACAAAGGGGCGGCGTAGCTGCAAGGCGTGAAGTAAAAGAAATTGATAAAAAAGAAATACAGGATAAAATCAGGGAAACACAGGCAAAACTGGCGGGTGCCGGGGGCCGTGGCAAAAGCCTGAAGGCTAAATACAGGAGGGAAAAGCGCCAGGAAAATTCTGAACAGGGTCCTGAAGATATGCAGGATAATAAACTGCAGTTAACAGAATTCATCAGTGTGAGTGAACTGGCCAACCTGATGGATGTAAGCTATGCCGATGTGATAGGAAAATGTATGGGCCTTGGATTAATGGTATCCATTAACCAGCGCCTGGAAGCCGATGTAATAGAACTGGTAGCCAGCGAGTTTGGGTTTGATGTGGAGTTTATCGATATGGATAAACAGGCTGAAATGGAAGAAGAGGATGAGCAGGATGATCCGCAGGAACTTAAGCCAAGGGCGCCCATTGTTACTATTATGGGTCATGTGGACCACGGTAAAACATCTTTATTGGATTATATCCGCAGCGCCAATGTAGTAGCCGGTGAAGCGGGTGGTATTACACAGCATATAGGCGCCTACGAGGTAACCCTGGAAAATGGTAAGAAAATAGCGTTTTTAGATACCCCGGGCCACGAAGCATTTACGGCTATGCGTGCACGTGGTGCAAAGGTTACGGATATAGCCATTATTGTGGTAGCTGCAGATGATGCGGTGATGCCGCAAACAAAGGAGGCCATCAGCCATGCACAGGCAGCCAATGTACCCATGATATTTGCGGTTAATAAAATAGATAAAGATGGCGCCAATCCTAAAAAGATATATGAACAACTGGCCAGCATGAATATTCTTGTGGAAGAATGGGGTGGAAAATTCCAGAGCCAGGAATTAAGCGCCAAGCAGGGATTAAATGTGGACCTGTTGTTAGAGAAAGTTTTATTAGAGGCAGAATTACTTGAATTAAAGGCAAATCCCGATAAAGAAGCTTCCGGAACCATTATTGAAGCATCGCTGGATAAAGGCCGCGGATACGTAGCTACTTTGCTGGTGCAGAACGGCACCCTGCGGCAGGGCGACTTAATGGTAAGCGGTCAGAATTATGGTCGTGTTAAAGCCATGACCAACGAACGCAACCAGCGGGTAGACATTGCCCCGCCATCCACCCCTGTGCAAATTCTTGGTTTAAATGGTGCGCCGCAGGCGGGCGAAAAATTCAAGATTTACCAGGACGAAGGAGAAGCTAAAGAAATCGCCAATAAAAGGGCGCAGATCCTGCGTGAGCAGGGTATCCGCACCAAAAAACATATTACCCTTGATGAAATCGGGCGCCGCCTGGCCCTGGGTAACTTCAAACAACTGAACCTGATTATTAAAGGAGATGTGGATGGTTCGGTAGAAGCATTAAGCGATTCATTACAAAAACTCTCTACCGATGAAGTAGCCATCAATGTGGTACTAAAGGGAGTGGGCGCCATTACTGAAAACGATGTATTGCTGGCAGCTGCTTCCGATGCGGTGATTGTGGGCTTTAACTGCCGTCCCTCCCTACAGGCGGGAAGGCTGGCAGACAATGAAGGCGTGGAAATTAAAACCTATTCCATCATTTACAACGCCATTGAAGAAATCAAGAGCGCCATGGAAGGTATGCTGGAGCCCAAGATACAGGAGAAAATCCTTGCCAATGTAGAAGTAAGGGAGGTGTACAAATTTGATAAGGCAACGGTGGCAGGATGTTTTGTAATGGATGGAAAAATTGCCCGTAACGCCCGCATCCGTATCATCCGTGATGGTATTGTGGAATACCCGAAAGGCGAAGGCGCCAGTGCAGAACTGGCCAGCCTCAAGCGGTTTAAAGATGATGTTAAGGACGTGCCTTCCGGTATGGAATGCGGCTTAACCATCAAGAATTTTAATGACCTTAAAGTGGGCGATATAGTAGAAGCATTTGAAGAAGAAGAAGTGAAACGAACACTATAAGAAGGTAAAAGGTAAAAGGCGTAAGGCATAAGGTGTAAGGTAAAAGGCGTAGGGCGTAAGGCAGCAGGTCTCCGCCCTATGCCTTTTGTTTTCTCCCGTTTACCCTATACCTTACACCTTTAACCTTACACCGTTCCAAACTTTTGTTAAAAGGGGGGGCCATGGGCATCTTTCATGCAGGGACTGAATATTTTTGAGTAATCCAGAAGCACTATAGTATGAAGCAAGTTATTTTTTTATTCGTTTTTTCACTGAGTGCAGTTGCTGCACTGGCCCAGCCACAAAAAGTAGTGGCAGATAAAGTAGTGGCTATTGTGGGTGATAAGATCATCCTGAAATCGGAAATCACCAATGAAATACTGGATCGCCAGCGGCGCAATGAAGCAATACCTGATAATGCAGAATGCGCGGTGATGGAACAGGCACTTACCTTAAAAGCACTGGTATTACAGGCAGAAAAAGATTCACTAACTGTAGGTGAAGATGAACTGGAATCCCTGCTGGATAACCAGGTGCGGGGGTTTATACAGGCGTATGGATCAAAAGATGCACTTGAGCAGATTGCCGGCAGAACCGTGTACCAGATTAAGGAAGATTTCCGGGTTTCTTTTAAAGAAAGAAAGCTGGCAGAACAGATGCGTAATAAAATTGTGGATGGCGTTAAAATAACACCCACAGAGGTAAGAGCATTTTTCGACAAGATACCCAAGGACAGCCTGATATTCCTGGAGAGCCAGGTAGAGATAGGCCAGATTGTATTGTACCCAAAACCCAGCCGTGATCTTGATAAAAATGCAATTGATGATTTAAATGAATATAAAAAGCAGGTAGAGTCGGGCACCAGGAAATTTGAAACACTTGCCAGCCTTTATTCAATGGATCCGGGAAGTAAGAACAATGGTGGTATGTATCCTATAAACCGTACTGAAAAGGCCATGGATCCCACTTTTGTACAGGCAGCGTTCAGGCTAAAGGAAGGCCAGGTATCCCCGGTTATAAAATCAAAGTTTGGGTATCATATTATTCAAATGGTAAGCCGTTCCGGCGATGATGCTTCCGTAAGACATATCCTGATTATTCCGCAGATCACCGATGACGAAATTAAAATAGCGGAAGACAAACTGGATTCTATCAGGGCGAAATTAATTGCGGGTACAATGGGTTTTGGGGAAGCCGTGAGCAGGTACAGCGATGATGATGTATCTAAATATACAGCCGGGTATGTGCAGTGTCAGAACGGAACTTTTTGCACCATTGATCAGCTGGACAAAGACATGGTAAAATTATTGCCTAAATTAAAAGTGGGAGAATATTCACAGCCTGTAACTTTTACTGATGAGCGGGGGAAAAAAAGCGTTCGTATCCTATTTTTAAAAACACGCAGTGAACCGCATGTTGAAAATTTAAAAGACGATTATAACCGTGAAGCACAACGTGCACTGGAAGAGAAAAAAGGGGATGCACTGGAAAAATGGTTCAACGCAAAAATTTCTACTTATTACATCATGATAGATGATGATTATAAAACCTGTTCCCAATTGCAGAAATGGATGCAGAACGCATCCAGCGCAGCAAGGTAAGGGTTAACACTTATCCTGTTTTAAATATATTATAAGCACTGATTTTTCAGTGCTTTTTTGTTTACATTTAGCCTAGGTTAACTGTTATAACTGATAGCTATTACAGTTGTTGAGTGCAACAGCACATTCCAGTATGATTTTATTTTTCTGAATTGCCGGCAAGCAGGTTTTTTAACAGGTAATATATGCGTAGTATAACAGCGGAAGAGACTGCACCTGAAATTAATCAATCCCCATCACGGGTGTACTCTGTGATAACAGATCTGGAAGGCATTGTTTTATCTGTCAACGATGTTTTATTCCGGGCACTTGAAATACCCCGCGAAAAATTATTTAATCATACGCTGTTATCTTTTTTTTCTGAAAAAGATTTTATGGTTCCTTCCGCCGGGTTAACGGCTCTTTTTACCGGTCATGCTTCTTTTGATTGCAGAACGGTTTTATACACGGCAAGGAAAAAATCATTATCAGTAAGGTGGACGGTTGCAAAAATGCATACGTATGATCGTGAGAGTGAGGTTT
>Ga0193726_1003194_pt1 | contig 10571 bp, 11 predicted proteins | sample H2c1metaG_FD_144928 | JGI IMG/M metagenome (GOLD analysis project Ga0193726, IMG submission 144928) | Soil microbial communities from a riparian zone of the East river system, Colorado, United States - H2c1 | ecosystem: Environmental > Terrestrial > Soil > Riparian zone | place: USA: East River... | reverse complement strand
GCGGGCCTTTTACGATTCGCCGGAATATCAGGCGATTTTACCGCACCGGTTGCGCGCGACGAAGGGGCACGTGCTGCTGCTGACCGGGGCGGATGGAGGGTAGCATGCGGTCCGCCACTATTCGGGCAGGTGTTCCACTTGCGATCGAAGCGATCACGGTGCGCGGGGGACCGGCGGATTGCTTGCCTCGGCCAAACCGGGGTACCGCTTCGCGCCACGGGATGACAATGGTGGTTCGCTCCCGGCGATGACAGCGATGGCCGGCCGTTCGGCGTGACCAGGAGACATCAAATGCCACAACCGCTTCGCCTCGGCGCCGTCTACGATTTCCGCAATCCACCCGAGTCCGGCATGCGCACGCCCGACTTCTACGCCGCGATCATGAAGCAGGTGGCGTGGCTCGACGGACTCGGTCTCGATCTCGTCTGGTTCACCGAACACCATTTCGTCGCTGACGGGTATTTGCCGTCATGGATCCCGGTCGCCTCGGCGCTGGCGGCGCGCACGACGCACGCGCGATTTTCCTGCGACGTGTGCCTGCTGCCGTTCAACCATCCGATCCGGCTGGCCGAAGACCTCGCCGTGCTCGACAATATCAGCAACGGCCGGGTCGAGATCGGCGTCGGCATGGGCTATGCGCCGCACGAATTCCGCGGCTTCGGGCTGCCGGTGTCGCGGCGGCTATCGCTGACCGACGAGGGCCTCGCTGTGCTGCGTCACGCCTTCACCGGGGAAACGTTCAGCTTCCACGGCAAGCGCTACGACTTCACCGACGTGAAGATCACCCCCGGCTACGTGCAGCCGGGCGGCCCGCCGTTGTGGGTTGCCGCGCTGGCCGAGCCGGGCGCGCTGCGGGCGGCACGCTTCGACACCAACCTGCTGCCGCAAGGCCCACGCGCCCGGGCACTCGATCCGTGGCGGGACGCGCTGTCCGCTTCCGGCCGCGATCCGGCGTCGTATCGGGTTGGCATCATTCGTCCGTGTCTCGTGACGGATGATCCGGAGCGCGACTGGCCCGCGGTGCGCGCCGGCGAGCGGCGGCGGATGGAAGTCTACAGCCGGTTCCGCGAGGAGGCCGGCGGCCATGGCGGCGTCGCCGGGATCACTGAAGAAAGCCGCATTCCGCAGACCTGGATCGTTGGCGATGTGGATCATTGCGTGAGCGAGTTCGCCGCGTTCATCCGCGAATCCGGGCTGTCCCGCCCGGCATGCGGCCGGAGCAAATGAATGCCAGCCTGGAACGTTTCACCTGTGAGGTGGCGCCGCGCTTACGGACGATGTTTCCGGGGTGACCTGACCGGTCGGGGCGCGGTTCAGTTGGATCGCCGATCACGCTGACCGAAAACGCGGGTTACCGCGAAAGCGCCATGTTGACGAGCCAATCCGGCTGCGCGGTTGGCCTGGCCGTCCACAATGCCATCACCAGCTGCGGTTCGTGGGGCTCCGCGGTACCCCACGGCCCCGGCGGGACCTCTCGCCTGGCATGCCGGCGGGCTGGCTGTCCACCCGCTCGGCACCCGGCCCGAGAAAATGGTCTAACGCGTGATCCCCCGGTGCGGTATGAAGCCCGAAACTGGCATTGAGGACGTAATGGGCTCCGACACGCTCCGCTGTATGACATCCGTCTCGTTTTGGCCCCCCAGGCACTTGATCAGATCGGCGTGGCTGGAACATGCGCCATTCGCGTTCTGGCTTATTCAGGCCTCGCGGCCGAGGGTCATTGTCGAACTCGGCACCCATTTTGGCTTTTCTTACCTGGCCTTCTGCCAGGCGGTGGCCTACCTTGACCTCCCGGCACGCTGCAGCGCGATTGATACATGGGAAGGCGACGAGCACACGGGTTACTATGGCAATGACGTCTTCTTGCAGCTGGCCGCTGTCAACCAAGAGCACTACGGCAGCTTTTCCCGCCTGATGCGCATGCGCTTCGACCAGGCACTGGCTGGTTTCCGAGACGGAGAAATCGATCTCCTCCATATCGATGGCCGCCACAGCTACGCGGACGTACTCGACGACTTCGTGCACTGGCTGCCGAAGTTATCTGACCGCGCCGTCGTTCTGTTTCACGACACCAATGTACGCGATCGCGATTTTGGAGTCTGTAAGCTTTGGGTTGAGCTCTCGGGGAGGTATCCAGGTTTCGAATTCCCGCATGGCAACGGCCTTGGCGTACTTGGTGTTGGCCGCGATCTTCCAGCGGACCTGATGCCATTGTTTCAGTCCGGGCCGGAAACGGCCGCGGTCATTCGGGCGGCCTACGCTCGGCTTGGCTCCGCGGTCACCTTTCAATCGATTTCGGCCAACGCCCAGTCATTGGCCGCTCATCTGCGTTCCGAGATCAGCGCCCGCGACTCTTTGATTGAACAACTCCGGGTTGGCGTGGCGACCCGCGATCCGGTATTGATTCGGTAACTCTGGAGGGTCACTGGCGCACTGGCAGTCCGACGATCGCATCGCCGACACCTCTAGCTCTGGAGTGCCACCCGGCCGGCCCAGGCCAGCTTTGATGCCCGGTGGTGGGCGTGACAGATGGCGACAGCCAGTGCGTCGGCTGCATCTGCCCGGCGGATCAGCGCGCCGGGCAGCAACCGCCGGACCATCATCTCCACCTGATCCTTGTCCGCCCCACCGGTTCCCACCACGGCCTTCTTCACCGATTTCGCCCCATATTCCGTGACCGTCACGCCGGACAGTGCCGGCGCCAGCAATGCCACACCGCGGGCATAGCCAAGTTTCAACGTCGCGGCGCCATTGCGGTTGACGTAGGTTTCTTCGACCGCTGCTTCATCCGGACGCAGCCGCTCCAGTAGCGCCATCAACCCATCATACAGAATTTTCAGCCGTTCAGGCACTGAGTGGGTGCTGTCGGTGGCGATGATTCCGTCGCCGATATGCCGCAGACGGTTGCCGTCCACCTCGATCACGCCCCAGCCCGTGAACCTCAGCCCGGGATCGAGGCCCAGCAGCCTGACCATTTGCGAATCCAGTCCCCGTTGTGCCTTAGTACTGATATAAGCCTACCTCGCCGTGTTTGTCGCATGCCGGGAAAGCGATAGCCTCAATGAAGATTTCCGTGGTGACGCCATACTACCAGGAGAACGCCGACTGGCTGCTGCACGCTCACGCGAGCGTGAAGGCACAGACGACCCAAGCCCAACACATTGTGGTGTGCGATGGTTCACGTCCGGCGCAGATCCGGGATTTCCGCGGCACACATATCATCCTCCAGCGGCACTACGACGATCATGGCAACACGCCGAGGTTGATCGGCGCTTTCCAGGCGATCACCCACGATGCTGACGCGATCGCGTTCCTGGACGCCAGCAACTGGTATTATCCAGATCATTTGAGGTCGCTGTCGGAACTTGCGGTCAGCGCCGACCTGGGTGCGGTGGCCTCCGCTCGAATGCTGCATCGGCTCGACGGTTCCCCAATGATGAAGTGTCCGACGGTTGATGGCCGGAACTATGTCGACACCAGTTGCCTGATGGTGGTCCGACCCGCGTGGGCTTTGCAGGGCCGGAACACGGCGGAGGTTGCGGATCAGTTCCTGTGGCGAATGGTGCGAGACGCGGGCGTACGAATGGCGTTCGTCGACCGGCCCACCGTCGCGTACCGGACGGGACACCAGGTTCATTACGATCAGACGCGTGAAGCGGGTATGATCGCCGCCAATCCGCGCGCTGATCTGCTCGGCGAACGGTTCTGATAGCGTCCGGCGAGACGTCCACGATTAGCCAAGACACTGATGTTCTCGCCGGCCTTGCCGCCGTCGGAGAACGGCGATACCACTCTGGCCTCCCAGCGGTGCCGCTCTGGTTCGGTCGGACGTGCCCGCCTGGATGTCCCCTTAAGGAGCCGGTCATGAAGGCAATCCTGAAAGATCACGAAATCGCGGCCAGCGAAGACATCGTCTCTGTTGGCGGTTATGAGTATTTTCCGCCCACCGCGGTGCGGCTGGAATGGCTGGAGAAGTCACCGAAGACCGCGCACGACCTCGAGTGTCCGCACGGCGTGCAGTTCTACGACGTGGTAGTCGATGGCGAACGGCACGTCCGCAACGCCTGGATTTATGAATCGCCGCAGCCCAGAATGGAGCAGGTGCGCGACCGCGTCGGCTTCTGGGAGGACGTCGAACTCCGCTGAACCTCAGTCCGTCAGGGTGTCACCCGGGGACAGCGCGTCGAGCGTCGGCGTCCGGTAGCGGTCCTTCGGATCGTCCCATCCCTTGAACTGAGGCTTGCGCTTCTCGGCGAAGGCGGCGCGTGATTCCATCAGGTCGCTCTTGGCGCCATGCTCGTGCAGGGCCTTCGCCAGGCGTTGCATGTCCCGGCCGGGAGACGGACGCATTTGCCGCATCATCTGAACGGTGTTGACCCGTGACGCCGGCGGCAGGGTCAGCAGATGCTCGGCCATCTTCATCGCCTCCGGCATCAGGTCGTCGGGCGCGGTGAGCCGGTTGAGGAAACCCACGTCGTAAAACCGTTCGGCGGTGAAACGGAAACCGAGCGCCATCTCCATCGCGATCGGATACGGCACGTTGGCGATGTGGCCGTGATTGTAGCCGCCCAGAAGCCAGCGCTTGGCTTCGGAGACCTCGAAGACGGCGCCGCGGACAGCGAGGCGAAGGTCGGTGCGCTCGACCAGCATGAAGCCGCCGCCCATCGCGAAGCCGTTGACCGCGGCGATGACGGGCTTTTCCAGAGCGCCGGACATGAACGGATCCTCAATGTCCGGCCGGCGTCCGCCAGGCGCGCCATTCTTGAGCGATTCCTGCATGTCCTCGCCGGCGCAGAAGCCGCGCCCGGTGCCGGTGAAGATCGCCACTTCGAGCGCGTCGTCGTGGCGGAAGGCGGTCCAGGCTTCCGCGAGAAGCGTGCGCATTTCGTGGCTGAGCGCATTGAGCCGCTCGGGCCGGTTCATCCGGACGACGAAGATTTGTCCATGGCGTTCGGTTTCGACGACGGGCATCGGGGGCCTCCGTGAGTGGGTGGCGGAGCGTAGCAGGGAGAGTGGGGTCAGCGATATCCGGGCGGGGCGGCGCTACCCCGCGTGCCAACAACAGCGTGCGGGAAACGATGGAACGACCATCGATCCCGTGCATCAGTGTGCCCTGTCAATGCGAGCGACGCGAAGCAATCCGCCGACAGGCGCGCATGGACGCAATCCTCATCTCAATGAAAGTGACGGCCACTGGAAGTCCCGAACCGCGTCAGGTTCACAGCCCGGATGGCTCCATGCCTGATCTCGGTATCACAATCGCCGAAAAGCTTGACATATGGCAGTACACCGCCTGGATCCATCATGAGCCGCGGGGTCCGGTGACCGCTGAACAGATCGCACGCGATTCGCACACCGCGAATTGAACGGAGGCAATGCCGATGTGGTACTTCAGTTGGGTACTCGGGCTCGGCCTGGCCCGCGGCGTCGCGGCGTAGAACGCGACGTGGCTTGAACTCTCGCCTGGCAGCGACCCGCCGGATTGACGCGGCTTGTCAGTCCGCCCGCCGCGCGGCCACCAGCAGGAAATCCGGGCGCAGGCGCTCATCCGCCCACTCCGGGTGGGCCGCGATCTGAGCATCGTCGGGGCCCCATTCCTCGACATGCGCGATCGCTAATCCGTGCCGAAGCAACGCATTGAGATAATGCCCGATGGTACGATGCTGCTTGATCACGCCTTTGGTGAGCCAGTCGGTCCGCCGCGGGCCCTCGATCAAATAATCGTCGACCGGCCATGTCTTGCGGCCCGTCGCGTCCCGCATCCAGCCCGGATTCGCGGGCGCGGTGTAAATCGGGTGCTCCACCGAGAATATCAGTGCGCCGCCGGAAACCAGCGCATGCCGCACGGTCTTCAGCAACCGGTCCAGGTCCTCGACGTAATGCAAAGCCAACGAACTGTAGGCGAGATCGAACGCCACGGCGGGCAGTTCGAACCGTTCCAAATCGGCATTGACATAACGGATCGCCGGATCCGCGGTCGCGGTCCGCGCCCGCGCCAGCATGTTCTCCGACACGTCAAGGCCAAGCACCTGGGCCGCGCCTTGCGTACGTGCCCAACGGCAGAACCAGCCGAACCCGCAACCGAGATCGACGATCGCACGGTCGCGCAAATTGGGCAGCATGGCGCGCAAAGCCGGCCACTCGCCCGCGCCATCCAGGCCCTCGATGGAGCGGTTCAAGCGGCTGTAGGCAGCGAAGAAATCGGGATTGTCGTAGATGTTCTGGGTCATCGGAGGGGTCTCACGCGGGCGTGCTCGCGAGCCGAGGTGACTCCCGCGTGCAATTCCGTCAAGCCGCGGCGCCGGCATGCCGGGCACAACGGATGGCGCCGGCGAGCGCACACCGCGGATTTCGCCGCGGACGATGGTGTTCAGTCCGGCATTTCCCGCCCAATCGCCGCGACATTGGCACCGTTAACAGTTCGTTCATGAATTTCCGGCATGCTCCTGGCCAAGGTGATCAAACCTGTTGCGTCGGAGGCTCCCATGCAAGCCGTTCTGTCCCTTTCCGGTCCGCGTCGTTGGCTGGTGCCGGTCGCACTGGGCGTCGTGGTGCCACTGATTTTCGTGACGCTGCCTGGCACGCCGGCACGGACACTCGCCGAGGATACCGGGCTCGCGCGGGACGTCGGAGGCGAGATCGCCGCGTTGAACTCGGTCCGGATCGGCTTCCTCCAGGCCCGCCTGGCCGAGCGTGATGCCGTTCCCGGGGAAGCGTCGCAGGCCCATGCGGCGGCGGTTTCCGGTATCAGGCGGACGCTCGACTCGATGCGGGATGGGACCGGCGGGGTCAGCGGCGATATGGCAGCGCTTCGTGCGGCGATCGACCGCTACGCTCAGGCTGTCACATCGACGGCCACGCCGGATCAGGCGACCGAAATGCTGCCGAAGCCGCCGCCGGCCGACGCGATTGACGCCATGCTCGGGCAGTTGCGAACCCAGGACGAAGCGCTGTTGCGGGAGCCGCTGCTGGACATGCGCCTCGCCGAGATGGCGATCCGGCCGGGCGGCGATGCCCCGTCCGCGCGGCGGTTGTCGCGATCGGCGGAGATCTTCGCCGCGCGTCTGGATGAAATGGCGATACCGGTTGGCACGCGGGCCAGTCTGGCCCGCAAGATCGCCGCGTACGAGCATGATGCGCTGAGCGAGAACGATGTGCTATTCCAGGAGCCAACCGACGCGGCGATCCACCAGGCTGTCAGCGCCGTTGAGACTGCCATGGCGAACGCCGACGGCGCCCTGACCGCGCGGCAACAATTGGTGACCGATGCGTCGGACACGGCACGCGCACGGCTTCGCTGGCTGCTCGGCGCGGCGCTTGGGATCTCGGCCCTGGTGATGGCCGCGTGTGGGTTCGCGTTTGGACGAACGGCGGCCTTCGAGCATCCCATGTCGGGAAGTACACCGTCGCGGTGAGGCCGAAGAACCTCCCCCAGCGCTAAATCAGGCGGCCTTCACGCTGCGGCACATTGCTTTACCCATCATGGCCAGGCTGGATCGGGCCAGCCGCACCAGCACAATGGCGTCGGACGAGGGCCGGGCCATGACCGCTCGGCGGCTGATGTGGCGCCCATGGGGACGCCGCCAGCATCGTGCGACGGCCGGCTTGCCCAGTACAGCAGGCCGCGGCATCATCCTGACCATGTCGCCGCCTGGCTCATTCTCTCGGCGTTCCGAAGTTCGTCGGTCCGCGGACCGGTTTCATGGACATTGAGTCCGCTCGAGCCGAACTCACCCGCGCGTTGGGCGCCACGGGGCAAGCCGGCCCGCGGTTTCGCGCCGCCCAAGACGTGCTGGTTCGCCACGGCATCGAGGCCTTTGGCATCATGCCTCGCCAGGGACTGTCTCTCGATGAAGTCGTTGCGATCGCGGCCGCCGCGCCGCGAACCGAGACGCGTCGTGCCTTCGCCGTATTATTGGTTCATGCGTTCGCCATCGCGGGCCTGTTGCCGCCCCGCGGCGAGACCGAGCAACGCATCCGGTCGTTTCTTGAGCTTGCCCTGTTGAACCCGCTGCGGCGCGCGAATTATCCGTTCGATGGCACCGCTTACGACAAGCGCCAGGTGCTCGCCCGGCTGCACGCCACGATCGACGAGCATCTTCGTTTGCCCGAACCTTCCATCCCGCGGTGGCTGCATGGCGGGAGGCCGGCGGATAGCGACTGATACCCGCGCGCATGGGCGTTAACGAACGCCACCGCATCATGGCCCGACCCGAACGGGCCGTTTGTCATTGCCATCGCGCCGACGTGTCCTGAACAAATCGCCGCCGAACATGGCGGTGCCAGCGCACCACGTCGCCGGGCCCGACCCGACGAGTGCCCCTACCGGAACAAGAATTCCTGGTAGCCGCCTTTGGCGACTTCATCGGTCTTCCGCCGAAAATGCACGCCGTTGCCGTTGTAACCCAGTACGCGGCGCACGCTCCGGCCCTCGACATTACGGTTAACGCCGGTCTGCCAGGAATCGACCTTGGACGAGAGCAACGGCTCGGCCGCCTTGATCACGGTCTGTGTCCACTCCGTCACCTGCTCCGGCCGGGTTTCCACATGCGCGTAGTCGTGCTCTCGCATGAACCGCAGCATGCCGGTCTGAAATTCCACGCTGTGTTCGATGGCCTGCGGGATATTGCCGCGCGCGGTGTGCGGACCCAGTACCATCAGCATGTTGGGGAACCCTTCGGCGAGCATGCCGAGGAAGGTGCGCGGGCTTTCAACCCAGGCGTCCTTGAGCCTTATGCCGTTCGTGCCGCGGATGTCGATGCGGTCGAAGGCGCCGGTCACGCCGTCGAATCCGGTGGCGTAGATCAGGATGTCGAATTCGTGTTCCTGTTTGCTTGTCCTGATGCCGTTCGGCGTGATGCACGCGATCGGTTCGTCGTTGATGGTATCGACCAATGTCACGTTGTCGCGGTTGAAGGCCTCGAAATAACCACTCTCCAGCGGCACGCGGCGGGAACCGAAGCCGTGGTCCTTCGGGATCAGCTTCTCCGCCACCTTCGGGTCGTTCACGCGCTGGCGGATCTTTTTGGCGATGAATTCGCTGATCGCGGCGTTGGCTTTTTCGTCGATCAGGATGTCGCGGAAATTGCCCATCCAGATGCCGAAACCGGGCTCGCCGTATTTCTTCTCCCAGAACGCCTCGCGCTCCTCCGGCGGCACGTCCAGGGTCTTGCGCGGATCGGCCTGGTGGATGAACCAACTCGGTGTCCGGGCGCAGTGGGCGTAGATCTCCTCGTAGCGAGATTTGATCTCCTCCATCTCCGGCTTGCCGATCCTGGCATTGTGCAGCGGCGCGGCCCAGTTTGGCCGGCGCTGGAACACGGTGAGCTGCTTCGCCTGTTTGGCGATCTCCGGAATTGCCTGAATGGCGGTCGCCCCGGTGCCGATGATGCCGACGCGCTTGCCGGTGAAGTCCACCGGCGTGTGCGGCCAACGCGCGGGGTGGTACGCGGGCCCGCGGAAACTGTCGCGGCCCGGAATGGCGGGCAGCGTATAGGCGGACAGGATGCCGATGGCGGTGAACAGGAACCGAGACTTCGCCTGTTGTCCGCCTTCCAGGGTCACTGTCCATTGGTCAGTTGCGTCATCCCAGTGCGCGGCCGTGACCGTGCTGCGGAATTGCATGTCCTGGCGAAGCTCGAACTTGTCCGCGACATGGTTCAGGTATTCCAGCGTGTCGGGCTGGGGGGAGAAATGCTCTTTCCAGTCCCATTCCCGCAACAGTTCCTTGGAGAACGAATAACCATAGGTCCAGCTTTCGGAATCGAAACGGGCGCCGGGATAGCGGTTCCAGTACCAGGTGCCGCCGACATTCGTGCCGGCCTCGAAGACGCGCGCCCGCATCCCGAGTTCGCGCAGGCGGTAGAGCATGAACATGCCGGAAATCCCGGCGCCGATTACGATCGCGTCGTATTCCGCGACCTGACCCTGTGCCGGGCGGTCCGTCAGAACGTGCGTATCGGGCATGATGTGCTTCCCCTCCTTGAGGCGCGCGGCCAAAGTGCGCGGCGCTTCCCGTCAATCAGCCGGTATTTCCTCAATGAGCCGCCGACCGTTCCATCGTCGTGGAAAGCTACCGCCGCGGCGGGATAGACCGCAAGGTTAACGAGCCCGGATGGTGTGGGGCCGGAGCAGTACGTCGCGTGTTCGCCGCCAAACACCCTCGGATCGACTGACCGGTTCCGCGTTCGGCCCCGTGTCATCGCTAGCGAACCGAAGCAACGTCAGGGGAACGAATGCAACACAGAGGAATGCGTACCGGATCGATCCGCGTGGAAAACGCTCTGATCGACGGCCGGTTCCACGTGCACGATTGCTGAATTATGCAACTGGCAGGCCCGCCGCGGGTGGCACCGGGCACTGCGACCGGTGATCGGACAAAACGCTTCGCGCTACCGTGTCAGGCCCTCCCCGCTCAGCACGTCCGCCACGCTCGGACAGGGCTTATCAAACCAGAACGCCCCGGATATGTGCCCGGCGGTCACTTCAGGGCGGAGGCGCATCATCGTGTCGAGAATGGCTCGGCCGCGCGGCCCGTCCCCGAGTCTGATGTGGCAGCCGGCGAGTTGTGC
>Ga0193726_1003193_pt1 | contig 10571 bp, 8 predicted proteins | sample H2c1metaG_FD_144928 | JGI IMG/M metagenome (GOLD analysis project Ga0193726, IMG submission 144928) | Soil microbial communities from a riparian zone of the East river system, Colorado, United States - H2c1 | ecosystem: Environmental > Terrestrial > Soil > Riparian zone | place: USA: East River... | reverse complement strand
AACTCGTTGAGAACCGGCATAAAACACGCGCACGCGGTCAGCACCGTGAGTCCGACGTACGCGCGCGAGATCTGCGATGCGCCGTTCGGCATGGGATTGCAGGCGGCCTTGCGCGAGCGCGCGGATCGGGTGACGGGAATATTGAACGGCGTCGACTACCGGGAATGGGACCCTCGGCACGACCCACACCTGAGCGCGCATTTCAGCCCTCAGGATTTGCGCGGCAAGCTCATCAACAAGGAAATGCTGTTGGCGACAGTTCAGCTGACGATACCGACGTCGCAGCCGCTCATCGGCATGGTGACCCGCCTCACGGAACAGAAGGGAATTGATCTGCTGATGGATGCGTTGCCGCCGTTGCTGCGGGAACGCGATTTTGGCCTGGTTGTCTTGGGCAGCGGCGATCCCAACTATTCCGCTTTCTTCGAAAACCTGGCGCAGAGTTTTGCCGGGCGGGTGAGCTACAGCGAAGGGTTTGATGAGCCGCTGGCGCATCTCATCGAAGCGGGCAGCGATAGCTTCCTCATGCCCTCGCGCTATGAGCCCTGCGGCCTGAATCAAATGTACAGTCTGCGTTACGGCACGATTCCCATTGTGCGCAACACCGGCGGACTCGCCGACTCAGTCCAGCACTTCGATCCGAGCACCGGCCGCGGCACCGGTTGCGTATTCAACGATTACGATGCGCCGGCCGTTCGCTGGGCGATCAACACGGTGCTCGATTGGTATGCGGATCCGCGCAGCTGGCTGCCGCTCATGAAAAATGCGATGGCGAAGGATTTTTCCTGGACTCGCCAGATCAAGGAATACGATTCGCTCTACCGTAGCCTGGCTGGGAGCCTGCCTCAAACAGGCTCGTACTAGGGCGTAACCTGCAACAGCGCGTAGCGCCGGCCGTTGGGCAGAGAATAACTCTTCGCCATTTGAATTTTCGCCGCCGCCCACTGCGGCGACACGTCGGCTTGCGGCGATCGCGCGCGCCACGGCAGTTGCGGCGATCGCGACGGCAATTGCACCAGGAAAAGACTCATCGGCGCTGCCGCGGCAACGGATCGGATACGCTCGATGCCGGCCGCATCCAGCGGCCCGGCTATCCGGTCAACGGAGTGTCTGGCATACATGTCGATGACGGCGCGCGTCGTTTCATCCGGCGCGAGCAAAATAAGCGGCCTTCCCGCGGCATCGCGCTCCACGGCGCGTCCGATCTTCGCCAGGTCCTGCCAAGCGTCAACATGCCGGTATACCTGCGACGCAGGCCCGATGAGCAGCGCGCAGTAGGCAAGAAGCAGCGCCCATTGGGCATGGACGGCATGCTCGCGCGCCGCCGCCCAGGCGCGGACCGCCAGAATAGCGGCGGCAGACAAGCCGGCGAGCGAGACTGCGACGTAAATGGCATGGCCGGACATGCTCCAGTCACCGGCGCCGAGCACGGCCAGCGCCGCGGCAAACACCGCCACGCCCAGCAGCAGCATCGCGGCCGTGGCGCGCAGCGCGCGCACGTCCCAGCTATCCGGACCCGGCAGAATCTCACGCGCCCACCATCCGACGAGCAGCGCGAATCCGGGAAGCGCCGGCGCGAGGTAGATGTTGCGCGCCGTTGCGGCGAGCGAGAGAACGAGCAGGGGCGGCAGCGACGCTGCGAGCGCAAAGCGCACGGCACGATTGTCATGCAGCGCGGCCCGGCGCTGCCGCCACGCACGGCGCGCCGCGGCAATCACCAGCAAGGTCCATGGGAACAGATACACGGGCAGTTCGATGAGGTATTTCCCCGGTGAATTGCGATGCGCCGCTGCATACTGCAAATCGGGCGGCGCATCGAGCGCGGCGAAGCGGCCGACGAGATTGTTCCAGAAGAACACTTTCAAATGCTGCAAACCGTCATCGCCGCGGTACACGAACCATACCCAGCTGAGAATCAAGGCTGCCTGAATCAGCAGTCCAAAATACAGTTCCCAGCGAATGAGCTCGCGCCAGCGCCTTTCCCAAATGCTCAAGGTGAGAATGGCCAGCGCAGGCACCATCCAGGCAACCGCGCTTTTGCTCAGGAACCCGAAGGCCAAGGCCGTGTGCATCAACAGATAGCCGCGCAGGCGTTCCGGGCTCGCGGTGGCATAGAACCCGATGTAGGCGCCGAGCAGCGCCACCGACACGGCGGCAAGCAATGGCGCATCGGTCGCCAGCCAAATGGCGACTTGATACGCCAGCAGGAAGGTACTGATGGTTGCAGCGGCCACCAGCCCCGCGAAGCGCCCCGCACTGCGCGACGCCAGCAAGCCAACGCCCAGTGCCGTGATGAGCGCGTAAAGCAAATTGGGCAGGCGCGCGACCCATGCTTGCGTGCCCAGAAGCTTGATGGGATAGGCGGCCAGCCAATAAGTCAAAGGCGGTTTTTCACAAAACGCTTCACCCGCTAACAGCGGAACCGCTTTGTCGGCCTGCCAGCTCATGCGCCACGCGATGTCGGCTTCGCGCGGTTCGTCCGGCGTCCAGTAGCCGCGCGCGAACATGCCGACGCACCAGGCCAGCAACAACGCCCCTCCAAGCCCAAGCAGCGTCCGGCGGGTATTCAACGGTCCGAATTGCATTCGCTGACTATACTTCACGCGGGCCCTTGCCTGGATGATGCGGCCCATTCAAAGTAGCCGCCTCGAGTCGCTCTGAAACGATGGGTGGTGGTATGTGATCGAGCAATTCTGCGATTGGCTGTCGAGGACGCATGTCAGTGTTGCGTTTCAATCGGCAAACTGGTTTGTGCCTCTGGTGCAGACCGTCCACATCATCGCCATTGCAATTCTGCTGACCTCCGTCTATGTCCTGAGTTTTCGGCTCATTGGCCTGACCCGAGGTGCGCAGGCGCTCGCTACGCTCACCGCCAAGTCGACGCCGTGGTTCTGGACGGCACTTTGTGTGTTGCTGGTGAGCGGCATCCTGCTGACCATTACGGAGCCGGCCCGCGAGCTGCTCAATTGGGCATTTCGCATAAAAATGCTGCTGGTATTGGCGCTGGCCGGAATGCTCTGGATGGTGCAGCTGCGCATGCGCCAGAACCCGGAGTATTGGACCGAATCGCCGGCGCGGCGTCACGCTGCCCGCGCCATCGGCATAGTCGCTGCGATCGTCGGCGCAAGCATCGTGACGGCCGGTCGTTGGATCGCCTATGTGTAAGGCGTAGCGCATGGCCGTGGAACAAACCCTGACGTGGCTGCAGGATCTGAATTTTCCGACCGAAATTCGCGAGTCGGTTTGGCTGTTTCCAACCATCGAAACGGTGCATGTATTTGCGCTGGTGTTGGTCGTCGGTTCCATCATGACCGTCGACCTGCGCCTCTTGGGTCTGGCGAATCGCGAACGCCCCTTCAGTGAGCTGGCGGGCGAAATGCTCCCCTGGACATGGGTGGCCTTTACCATCGCCGCCGGCGCCGGCTTCCTGATGTTTTCATCCAAGGCGCTCATCTACTACGGCAATATTCCGTTCCGCCTGAAAATGTGTTGCCTGCTGCTCGCCGGGATCAACATGGCGCTGTTTCACTTGCTCGGAACCCGGCATCTGGAAACGTGGGACCGAAAGCAGCCGCCGACGCTTGCCAAATTTGCGGGCGGTGCATCGCTGCTGCTTTGGACCGCGATCGTCGCGGCGGGACGCTGGATAGGCTTTACGACTTGAGTCCGGAACGCGTCAACCGGCGATAACCCAGGTACGCACCTGTTACGCATACGGCCGTCACGCCGGACAGCAATATCAGCATGAGCGCATCCCACTGGGGGCGGCCTCGCAATGATGCCGTAAAATCCAGTCGGTGCAATCCCGCATGCAGCCAGCGATATGCCTGGGCATTCGCGTCGAATTTGGCCACGAGCATCCCCGCGACGGGATCCACGTAGTACCTAATGCCGGACCCGGGAAGGATCATGCGATAGACCGGCAGTTCGACCTCATCGCGATGATGGCTGAAGTACAAGTTGTCTTCGCGGCTCATGAGCTGCGGCGTGATCGGTGCGCCGGCGCCGGTCAAAACGCCGACCAGGAATTCCAAATCCTCGCGATTGAGCGGTGCGGCCGCACCGGCCGCATCGAAGCGCCGACGCTCGCCGCCGGCGCCGCTGCCGATGAAATAGATCTTGCCATTGAACGGCGCAACTCGCAGGGACACGGCGTCAGATGGAGCGTGCGCGAATATCTGCAATGCCGCCCCGACGCGCTCGAGCGAAGGTTCCGGCGCGCCGCGCATCTTGGCGTTTTCGGATTGTGTGCCGCCGCCCTCGAGCCAGCCCCAAGGATTCATCGACAGAAGCCCGCTCAAAACCCAGCTCAGCGTGAGAATGCCGAAAACGAGTCCTGCGACGTGATGCCACAAATTGAAGCCGCGATAGGGTGACCAGCGGCCCGCCGGCTGCGCAGCCAGCTGCCGCCAGCCCAGATAGATGCCCACTCCCGCAAGAAAGCACCCCAGGAGCGAGGCATAGATCACGACCTGGCTCCAGAGCCTCGCGTTGCGCCGCAGCTCGCTGAAGTACAACCAATGCGGAATCGCGCCGAACCAGTTCCAGAAGCGTTCGTGGGCCGTGGTGATTTGCACCGCTTTGCCGCTGACGCCGGATACGTAAAGTTCGCTGCGCGCTTCATCATCGATCGCGAAATGAAACAGCGGCCGGTCCGCATTGAAGCCGCCTGAAACCGTCCATTGATCGCCGTCGATGAGACCGAGCAGACGCGGGGCGGCCCCTGCGCGCCCACTGAAGGTTCGCGCTACGGAGGCGGCCTGGTCGACGGAGATATGCGCGACTGTGGTTCCCGTGCGCAGGTCGATCGGGCGGGGACTGTCCGCAGAACCGGCAAATAAAACCGGCCGACCTGCCAACATCTCGATTTGCGAATGGCCCGCGGACTGTGACTCGAGCGCCGGGGAGATCTTGCAGCATTCACTCCAGTCAAGGGGCGCGAGGTGCTCGAGCCGGACCCGTTCGCCTAAAGCGGGATAGCTGACATACATCATGACCGCGCCCGACAGGCACCACATGACCATCAGCAGGCCCACTGCAATTCCGAGATAGCGATGTACCAGCAGCAGAAGACGCATCATGGTGCCGATTCTCGTGCCGCGTTGAGCACGCCCCACTATAGCGGGACTTTAGAACGAATAAGTGTAGTTAACCCCGAAGGTGCGCGGCAGCGCGAGATTGTGTACGACGTAGCCATCGCCTGAAACATCATCGACGCCATGACTCAAGGACGATGAGTAGGTCCGATCGAAGGCATTGCTGAGGTGCAGATCAATTCGCTGATGATGGCCCGCGTCCAGGAACAGACGGGTGCCCAGATCCACGACGGTGTAGTTGCCGTATCCAAAGCGCCCGGCATCCGAACCCAACGGTGAGTCATCGACATCGCCCAGGTGAACGATATTGATGCTGGCTCCATACGGAGCGCCCAGAGGGTGATAGTCGAATCCCAACTTCACTTGCGTGACGGGAATTTGTTTGAATTGAAAATCCGCGCCGGTTTGGCGGGTCTTGTTGTAGGTGGCGCTGAAATTACCCGAGAGCGAGGCCGTGATGGGACCTTCGAGCGTCGCTTCGAGCCCGCGCGTGGTGACCGTGCCCGGCACGTTGCCGAACACGTCCTGATTCGTATCGGGGTCGAAGGTTTCAAAATCGATCAAATTCTTGATATCGCGATAAAAACCGATGAGTTCCCATTTCACCGATGCCCCGCCCACGGCCGCGATTCCGCCGATGGACAGGTTCACATTGGTGCTGGTCTCAGGCTTGAGATTGGGATTGCCGCGCTCGTCTTGCGGATCGTTGGCGAACAGTTCCTCCGCCGTGGGCAATCGAAACGCCGTTCCAAAGTTTGCGCGCACATAGAGCGATTTGGAAAAATCATACTGGCCGCTGCCGTTCCAAACCAGCGCCGATTCGCCAACGCTCGGGATGTTGTAACGCAGTCCCGCGGCGAGGTGAGCGTCCGGTATCAAGTCCGGCGTCGTGCGTACCTGGCCAAAAAAAGCATTCACGTGTTCGGTTTGCTGCTGGATGACCAACACGACATCCCGGCCCGTGTAGTTTTGGAAATCGTAGCCCGCCAAGTATTCAAAGCCGCGGTTGACTGCGATCTTGGTCAATAAATTGACGCCGTAGTCCTTGAATCCCCAGAAATCATGGTCATCGATCGTGGTCAACGATCCCGGGCTGCCGATGACGTTGTCGAACTCGGTGTAATGGGCATACCACCAGTGGTAGTAGTCCTTGATGTAAAATTTGAATTCGTCGCTGGGCGCATAGTCGAGCTTTGCGCTCACCAGATCCTCGTTGCGCTGATTGTAGGCAATCGCGGTCAACTCCGGCTGCGCAAAGTCGAGATTGGCGTTGGTGTGCTCATACGCCGCGGAGAAGGTCAGATTGCCGGCAAAGTCGTAGGCGTACTTGGCTCCGACCGAAGTCACCTTGTAGAAGCGGCGCCGGTCGGTGCCGCTGGGTTGAAACTCATCGTCCGAGAAGGGTTGAATGCCCGGCGATTGGTCATGGGTCGCGTACACGACGAAATGGTTGTTGCCGATACTGTCGCGGTAGTAGCCGTTGTATTGCTGCGCGTGATTGGTGTCGTAGCCCACGCTGACGGCGCCGTCCGGGTGATCGGAATAGTCCTTGGTGACGATATTGATCGCTCCAGCCACGGCTTGCGTTCCGTAGAACAGCGCTTGGCCGCCGTTCAATACTTCTATGCGGTCGATCATGCCGGCGGGCAGCGTATCGAGCGGCGTGGTTCCCGCGTACAGCCGGTTGTTGATGCGAATGCCGTCCACGAGCCATAGCACGTCGGTCGTTCGCGATCCCTGCAGGGAGATCTGCACGTAGTCGAATGGTCCATTTCGGGGGCTGATGTAGAGCCCGGGGCTCAACGCCTCCAATGCGCCGGCAACGTCCAGATAGCCGCCATTCTGAATCTTGGCAGCCGAGAGGGTATCGACCCTGGTGCCGTACCTGGAAAGCTCTTGCGGCAGGTCGTCTTCCAGACTCTTGGCGGTAACCACCACCTCGTCCAGGGAAGTTTCTGCGCGGACACTGCCCACAGAGCCTGCCGCCAGCCCCAGCGCGGCGGCAGCGTATATGGTCACCTTCATCAGATCATCCCGGCCCCGAGGGCGTCATGCTTGTAATCCGCCAGGATGCCATGAAAAAGATCGATTTCAGGTAATTTATTGTGGTCAGCGCCGTGGACGGCGTGCATTTGACGGGAAAATTGTTGCTGCAATCGAATCGCGACAAAACCACCTAAGAGCAGCAGAAAGTTGCGGTTAAACTCCGCCGACCGGGCGACGCCGACAGATTATCATTTGCCAAATGCGCTTCATCGTCGTCGTCATCCTGGTGTTTCTGATCGGCGCGGCCGTGTTCGCCGACAGCCGCCATTCTGCACGAAGACTGCTGCGTGCCGATCCCGATGCCTTGCTTGCCGATTCAGCGCTGCTGCGTTTCGCGGCTGACCGTGGCCGTCCCCTGTTCCTGGTTCATTGCGCCTCCTGTCACGGCGTCTCAGGCGCGGGAGATCCGCTCAAGGGCGTGCCGGATTTGACGGACAGTGACTGGCTGTATGGCACGGGGCGAGTGGCAGACATAGAACAGCTCATCGAGTATGGGATTCGTTCCCGCAATTCCAGGGCGTGGAGCCTCGCGATCATGCCGGCTTATGCGCGGCCACATCCCAACCCGGCCGACAAGAACATCCGGCCCCTGTCGCCGGGCGAGATCAACGATCTGATAGAGTTTTTATTCCGGCAGCAAGGGCGGGAAGCGGACGCAGCGGCGGCATCACGAGGAGCCGCGCTGTACACCGGCGATGCCGGCTGCTATGACTGTCATTCGGCGGATGTGAAAGGCGACTCCGCGATCGGCGCACCGAATTTGGCAGATAGAATAACGCTCTATGGTGATGGCAGCCGCGACGCGCTGTATCAATCCATCGCCTACGGACGCCAGGGTGTGTGCCCCGCGTGGATCAAGAAACTCAGCGCAGCAGGCATCCGTGAAACGGCTGTCTATGTCTACTCGATTTCGCACCCCGGCGATGTTCCGAATGCCAACTGATCAGAAGCTAAAACTGCCGCCTTGGCGCGATCCGACGGGCGTCAGCAGCGTGCGATCCTTCGCGCTCATGACGTTCGGTGCGCTGATCGGCCTATTTCTGGCCGGATATTCTCTGTTCACCGCCCGCGGCGTGTCGACCTTGTCGGTGCCGGCCGAAGACGTTGCGTTGGTAAATCAGCAGCCGATTTCCCGCAGCGACTACCTCATTCTTCTGCAAACCTTGTACGGCGTCGATTTGAGCCATGCGACACGCGAACAGAGGCAGAAGGCCTTGAATGACATGATCAGGGAAGAATTGTTCGTGCAGCGGGGCAAGGAGCTGGATCTGGCGTCGAGCGATCCGGATGTTCGCAGCGCGCTGGTGAACGCGGTGGAGCTGGAAATTTCAGAAGACGCCATCACCGCCCAGCCCAACGAGGCGACCCTGCGTGACTTCTACACGACCCACCCGGAGCGCTACGTCAGCGAGGGCAGCATGAATGTGCGCGATTGGGTGTTTCCCGCGGATGACCATGGCGACTTGGCGGCCGCTCTGGAAGCGCTCAAATCGCCGGTAATTCCTGCAGAAACGCTGGCGCGCCTGCATGCGCGCGAGTCGGGCAAGACCCAGGGCGATGAATTCTATTTTGCCGCAAAGATTCATCTTGGCGATCAGCTGTTCGCGGCTGCCCGAGAGCTGCCGGACGGGGCCGCCTCGGGGCCGATCCAATTGAGCGACGGAGTACACGTTCTGTACATGGTCAGCAACAAGCGGCCCGTGCCCTTCGATTTCGCCAAGGCGCGGCCGCAGGTGCTGAACGACTATCGGAATCACGCGATCGAACAATTGAAGGCGGGCGACGAGTCATTTCTTCGCAAACGCGCCAACGTGCGCATCGCGGACGACTTACGTTGAAGCCGGCCGCAATCCTCGGATTGATTTGCGCCGCTGCATTCGCCTGCCCGCATTCCGCCGAATCCCATACGCGCAGTCAGTCGCATTCGGTATGGGAGATCAACGGCCAATTTGTCGATGTAGTGGTGACCATTCCCGACATCGAGGCCAATCGGCTCGCACCTGACGCAGCGCCCGTGACGCCGGATCGCCTCAGCGATTATCTGACTGAGAAAACCTACGCCATTGCAGACGGAAAACGCTGCGTGCTCATTCCCCCCGTACTGTCGCTGTCGGCACTCGCCGGATTCCGTAAATTCGATTTTACTTTCAAGTGCGGCTCAGCCGCGAATTTGCAAATCCACTCCGGCGCTTTCTTCGATCTGGTGCCCAGCCACACCAACTTCGCGCAGGTGCAAAACGCCGCCACGGGAGAATTCACCGAACAGTTGATTACCAATGAGCACCAAACAATCGACGTGACCGGCGGCGCGGGCAGCCGCATGAAGAATGCCAGCTTCTTCGAATTCATACGCATGGGCACGATGCACATTTTTACCGGTATCGACCACATGTCGTTCCTGTTGGGGCTCGTGCTGATATCCCGCCGTCTGCGGGACCTCGTCTTCGTCGTGACGGGATTTACGATCGGACACAGTTTGACGCTGGCATTGGCAGTCACGGGGGTGCTGAGGCCGCATGCTGAATATATCGACGCCCTGGTTGCTCTCACGATCGCGCTGATCGGAGCGGAAAACATCGTGGTTCAGACGCGCCGACCCAAATGGGTTGCGCTCGGCGCCGTGGTCTGCATGGGTCTCATGGCGCTGTTTCAATTCCTCGGCTTTGGCGGGCTGCCGGGCTTGTTGCTGCTGGGCGCCGGACTGTTCACCGCGAACTATTTGCTCGTTTCCGGCAATCTTCGCGATGCAGGTCGATTGCGCATGCTCATTACGCTAGTGTTCGGTTTGATCCATGGTTTTGGCTTTGCAGCCGACTTGCTGGAGTTGCAGCTGCCCACGGATCGATTGGCCGAACTGCTGGTCGGCTTCAACCTGGGAGTCGAGGTGGGCCAGCTGGCGCTGGTTGTCGGCGCAACCCTGCTGGTCGTGGGCTTGCGGAAAATCCGGCTCGCGCTGCCGCGCCCGATCGTCGTCGATGTGGCCTCGACGTTTCTGGTGGCGCTGGGCGTCTTTTGGTTTGTCAGCAGGAGCTACGCGTAGGCGCGACGGGTAACGGAAAAATGGCGCTCAATTCACGACTTGGAGATTGGCTGGTCAGCGGCGCGCTTTTGCTGCTGCTCGCCGCAATGTTCACCGCCTCACTGCTCGCGGGCCGCGTTTGGTTGCCGGTGGGCGAAGTGTGGCAGGGTCTTTGGTCGCCCGATGCGAATCTGGCGGCGACGATCATTACCCAACTGCGGCTGCCGCGCGCCATTTTGGCGCTCGAAATCGGCGCCGCCCTCGGATTGTCGGGCGCTGTGCTGCAGGGCGTAACGCGCAACCCGTTGGCGGAACCCGGCTTGCTCGGCGTTTCCGCGGGCGCCGCGCTCGGCGCGGTAGTCGCCATTTATTTTGGCTTTGCCACGCATTTCACGGCTGCTGCGCCGCTG
>Ga0193726_1003192_pt1 | contig 10572 bp, 10 predicted proteins | sample H2c1metaG_FD_144928 | JGI IMG/M metagenome (GOLD analysis project Ga0193726, IMG submission 144928) | Soil microbial communities from a riparian zone of the East river system, Colorado, United States - H2c1 | ecosystem: Environmental > Terrestrial > Soil > Riparian zone | place: USA: East River... | reverse complement strand
CATCGGCATCGGGCGAGGCAGGAGCCGAGCGGCGCCGCGCCAGGGACGGCTGCTTGCGCGTGCCTTGATCGGAATCAGGAAAGGGAGGCGGCCCCGCCAGCTACACCCCGGCACCCGAATCACTCACTACCGTTGCTTCCTTCCGGACCTGGCGGAATTTGCGAGCTATCGTCGCGGGGGAACCGACGGAGCCACCATAGACTTCACTTAGCGTGCGGCGGAGCGCGACGCTTCGAACTTGCGAAAACTGGCGGAGAGGGCGGGATTCGAACCCGCGAAACGGTGTTAAGCCGTTTACACACTTTCCAGGCGTGCTCCTTCAACCGCTCGGACACCTCTCCGCATTGCTTCCGAAACGCGCGCATTCCATCGCGGCATCGTGCGGGTCGCGGAGGATACTAGGCGTGCAACGTGCGTACAAGCAAACGGACGACACCGTTCTGCCGACCGTCATCCCGTTCGCCCTGAGGTATCGAAGGGTGAACGGGCTCGGGCGCCGCCGTTCATGCTTCGATACCTCAGCACGAACGGCTCATCAGCTCCGGTCATCGAGATTTCGGCAAGGCGTCTGACATATATGCGTGCCGCGATAGCTGAAAACGATCGTCTCCGGACCCATCTTGCCACGCTTGCTACAATCACCCTCTCGCCTGCGAAAACCCCATGTCGTATCAAGCCCTAGCGCGCAAATGGCGTCCGCGCCGCTTTTCCGAACTGGTCGGCCAGGAACACGTCGTGCGCGCGCTCGCGCACGCGCTGGATAGCGGACGGCTGCATCACGCTTTCCTGTTCACCGGCACGCGCGGCGTCGGCAAGACGACGATCGCGCGCATCTTCGCCAAGTCGCTGAACTGCGAGAAAGGTCCGACCTCGAACCCGTGCGGCGAGTGCGGCGCCTGCCGCGAGATCGACGCGGGCCGTTTCATCGATCTGCTCGAAATCGACGCGGCCAGCAACACCGGCATCGACAACGTGCGCGAGCTGATCGACAACGCGCAGTACGCGCCGTCGCGCGGCCGTTACAAGATCTATCTGATCGACGAAGTGCACATGCTTTCGAAGAGCGCGTTCAACGCGCTCCTGAAGACGCTCGAAGAACCGCCGCCGCACGTGAAGTTCCTGCTGGCGACGACCGATCCGCAAAAATTGCCGGTCACCGTGCTGTCGCGTTGCATCAAGTTCAACCTGAAACGGCTGACGCCGGAGCAGATCGTCGGCCAGATGCGACAGATCCTCGGCGCCGAAGGCATTGCGTTCGACGAGGAAGGTGTCGACGTGCTCGCACGCGCGGCAGACGGTTCGCTGCGCGATGGCCTTTCACTGCTCGATCAGGCGATCGCGCACGGCGGCGGCTCGCTGCGCGCCCCGGACGTGCACGCGATGCTCGGCACGGTTGAGCGAGCAAAGGTGCGCACGCTGCTCGATATTCTCGCCGGCGGCGATGGGCCCGCGCTCCTCGAGGAGATCGAGCGCATCGCGAGTTTCGCGCCCGATTTCGCGCAGGTGCTCGACGAGCTCGCCGGACTTCTGCACCGCATCCAGCTGCTGCAGCTGATTCCCGGCGCGGCCGGCGAGGACGATGCGGCTTTGCTCGGGCTTGCCGGCCGATTGGCCGCGCAGGACGTGCAGCTCTGGTATCAGATGGCGGTGACCGGCCGGCGCGATCTTCCGCTCGCGCCGACGCCGCGCGTCGGTTTCGAGATGACGCTGCTGCGCATGCTCGCGTTCGTACCGGCGACGGCGCAGCAAGTCAGTATGCCGACGCGCGCCGCGGCACCTGCGGCAATGCCGAAGGCTGCGGTCGAGCAAGCTCAACCGCGTGCACGTCGCGAAACGGTTGCTGCCGAAGCGCCGGCACCGATCTTGAAAACACCGATTTCCAAAACGGAGCCCGCCGCGGCCGTGGCCGCAGCACCGGTCGCCAACGGCAACGCGCCTTCGACCAGTGAATGGGACGCGCTGATCAAACGCGCAGAGCTCGGCGGACCGCTCGGGCAGTTCGCGCGGCAGACGACATTGATCGCGATCGACGGTGCGCTCGTGCGTCTCGCCGTCAAACCCGCGCACGAGCATCTCGCTTCGGGCCCGCTCGTCGCGCAGCTCGAGCAGAAGCTCGGCGCGGCGCTCGGCGGCAAGATCAAGATCAAGTTCGAGCGCGACAACGGCGGTGCGGAGAGTCCTGCCGAGCAGCGCACGCGCACCGAGAGTGCGCGCCGGCAAGCTGCCGAGGATGCGCTGCGCAGTGATCCGGTCGTGCAGTCGCTGATCGAGACTTTCGACGGGCGCATGATCGCCGGCAGCGTGCGTCCGGCCGACGGCGATCCGCAATGAGAGGCGGTCCGCAATGAGATATGCAATGCCGATGAAAACCGATCTCCGCCCGGCGCGGATGTCCGTGAAGTTGATTGAAGGAGCGTCACGATGAAAAGCCCGATCGCGGGTTTGATGCAGCAGGCGCAGCGCATGCAGGAAGAGATGAAGCGCGCGCAGGACGAAATCGCGCAAGCCGAGGTCACCGGCCAGTCCGGCGGTGGCGTCGTCAGCGTCGTCATGAGCGGCCGCCACGAAGTGCGCCGCGTCAACATCGATCGCAAGCTTTTTGCCGACGATCCCGAGATGACCGAAGACCTGATCGCGGCGGCGTTCAACGATGCGGTCAACAAGGTCGCGGCACTGACGCAGGAGCGGCTCGGCGGCCTCACGGCCGGCATGAACCTGCCGGCGGGGTTCAAGTTGCCGTTTTGATTGAGAGCCGGGATTCGGGATTCGGGATTCAAATCCATCGCCGCCAACCTCATCCATACTTTCATCCCAAATCCCGAATCCCGGCTTTTCCCCATGTCCACCGGCTCCCCACTCCTCGCCGACCTCATCGAAGCCCTGCGCTGCCTCCCCGGCGTGGGCTCCAAGAGCGCGCAGCGGATGGCTTTCCACGTGCTCGAGCGCGATCGCGCCGGCGCGCGGCGTCTTGCGGAAAAACTTGCGATGGCCGTCGAGCGCATCGGCAATTGCACGCGCTGCCGCACCTTCAGCGAAGAAGCGATCTGTGCGCTGTGCACGAGCACGGCGCGCGATGCGGGTCTGCTTTGTGTCGTCGAAACGCCAGTCGACCAGCTCGCGATCGAACAGGCGACCGGTTATCGCGGCCGCTATTTCGTGCTGCTCGGACGGCTTTCGCCGCTTGACGGTCTCGGCCCGAAGGAAATCGGGCTTGATGCGCTTGCGCAGCGTCTGGCCGAGGGCGAGGTGCAGGAGCTCATCATCGCCACCAATCCGACCGTCGAAGGCGAAGCAACCGCGCACATGCTCGCGCAGATCGCGCGCGCGGCCGGCGTGCGCGCGAGCCGACTCGCACACGGCGTGCCGCTCGGAGGCGAGCTCGAATACATCGATCGCGGCACGCTGGCGCATGCGTTCGGCGAAAGGCACACGCTCGGCTGAGGCTGGAGCGCAGGCGGTGGTCCATCGATAGCGTAACGCCTCGTCGATATCACAAAGCCTCGTCGTCCCGGCGAAGGCCGGGACCCAGCGCCTGCTTCGGCGCCGAAAAATAAGTCACTGGGTCCCGGCTTTCGCCGGGACGACGAGGGTGGTGCAACAACTAGAATCCACACCATTCGCCAAATCTCGGCAAGAACCCTATTGAACCCCTGGAGCAGCCGATGACCGATACCCTGTTCGCAAAAATCATCCGCCGCGAAATCCCGGCCGACATCGTCTACGAGGACGACGACATCCTCGCGTTCCGCGACATCAATCCGCAGGCACCGGTGCACGTGCTGTTCATTCCGAAGACGTCGGTCGCGACGCTCGACGATCTCACCGACGCGGATGCGCTCGCCGTCGGCAAGCTCGTGCTAGCGGCGAGCCGTTATGCGAAAGCCGAGGGTTTCGCCGCGAACGGATACCGCTGCGTGATCAACTGCAACCGCGACGGCGGGCAGACGGTGTTCCATCTGCACCTGCATTTGCTGGCCGGCCGCCAGATGCACTGGCCGCCGGGCTGACGCGCGCGGAGTTCTCAGGTCAGGGGTGCCGTCTCACGATGACGGTCGAACCGCCCCAGAAACCGCCCCAATACGGTCCCCAATAAGGACCGTAGCCCCCCCACATCCATGGGTCGTAATACGGGTAGGGATAATTGGCGTACGACCGCTTCGGCCAGAGATAGATCGCATCCGCCGCGACGCGCGGATAGGTGTAATCGAACTGGCCGACCTTGCCGACCTCGGTGCCATTGAGCTTGCCGACGACGGTGATGTTGCGGCCCTGCTTGAATTCTTCCGGATCATAGAAGCCGTTGCGGCAGGCGAGGAAACGCCCGTCGCTCGGGTCGCGCGAGACCGGACGCGCCGTCGAGTCCAATTCGCGGGCGAGGATCTCGAAACAGGTCTGCTCGGGACGCGGATCGACGTTGATGATCTCGCCGCCCCAACGCACGGCCTCGCCTTGACCGCCGCTCGCGGCGGCGTCGCGCGGCGTCACCGGGGCGAATTGTCCCTGCAGCGGCGCGGGAACGGTCGCGCAGGCGCCGAGCAAGCCTGCCAATGCCACGATCGCTACATGCTTCGGAGACAGCGGTATGAAATGAAATTTTCTGATGCGGAAATACATCGGACGATCCTGCCTTAGATCACGACTTCCCACACTATAAGACGTTCTGCACGATAGCAGCGTCGCACGTCCGTCGCGGACGGCGATCAGACCGGGCTCGCCGCACGGAAATTCCTGACCGCCCGTGTAAAGACGCGCACGCGTTCAGGAACCGGCTCGATCGCGCCATAGCGCAGCGAGACGTAGTCCTCCACCAGGCCGGTCAACGCGGCGGCGGACGCAGGCAGCGCGGCCCTCGCGCGGGCAAGCAGGTCCAAGGGTCCTTCATGCATTTGGCGCACGACACCGGCGCGCGCAAGGCGCCGGCCCAAAAGCGCCCACGCCCGATCGAGTGCATCCGCGCGCGACTCCTGCGTTTCGCGCATGGCCCAGAACGTCGCCAATATGAGAATCACGCCGAGCAGCGCGGCGAACGTAACCATCAGATCGCCCTGATTCGGATCGACGACGCCGAACGAGGTCAACATGCCTTTCTGGCGAAGCGCGTCGAAGCCGATGATCGCTTGCGTCCACAAACCGTTGACGACATCGAAACGGTCGCGAAGCGCACGCACCCAGGCGGCCTGGCTCCATGTGGCGCTGTCGTTTGCGGCCGCGGCGCCGAGCTCGATGCGGGCCGAACTCACGGCGGCGGTCGGATCGACACGCACCCAGCCGCGGTCGGGGACCCAGGTTTCGGCCCACGCATGCGCATCCGAGTTGCGCACCAGAAGATAACCGCCCGCCGGATTCCACCAGCCACCCTGATAACCGGTGACGACGCGCGCCGGAATGCCGGCCGCACGCATCAACACGACGAACGCGGATGCGTAGTGTTCGCAGAAGCCCTTCTTCGTCGTGAACAGGAAATCGTCGATCGAATCGCGGCCGAGCAGCGGCGGATTCAACGTGTAGGTGAAACTCTGGTGGAACAGGTGGAGCGCGGCGCGCACGATCGCGTCGTGGTCGAGCCCCTGTGCGCGCCAGCCTTCGGCCAGCGCATGCGTGCGCGGATCGAAACCATTCGGCAGCGCGAGTGATCGTGCGCGCTCGCGCGGAGCCAACGTCGCCGCGAGCGTATAGCGCGTGGTCGACCGCACGCGGTATTCGCGCGGCTGCATGACCGGGGTGTCGGCGATCACCTCGCGGTCGGCGCTGAAATGTGCACCGGGTGGAGCGACGACAGGCAGATCGAGCGCCGGCAACCAGCGCCGGCCGGTCGGTTCCAGCGTGATCGAGTAGTCGACCGGCGCACCGTTCCGCTCGGCTCCCTCCGGACGCAGGTAATCGCTGCGGCGACTGCGCTGCCAGGTCGCGCCGTCGAAATCGGGAAGCACGATCGCGCGAAAATAACGCTGTTGCGGCGTCGGCAGGGTGCCGTCGAAATAGATCCGGAATGCGGGCGAGTCATCGGTCAGCAGCTCGGTCATCGCGCCGGGCTCCATGCGATCGTCGAGGCCGGTGCGTGCCTGCATGCTTTTGTCCGGCGCGCCCCACAGCGGCGAGGCGAGGCGGGGCACCAGCGCGAATCCCGCCGCTGCGAGCGGCAGGCCGCAGGCGAGCAGGATCGCGCCGAGTTTCAGCTCCGCCGGCAACAAGCGCTCCCTCGCCACGGGCGCAGGTTGCAGCGAAACCAGCGCAGCCAGCAGCAGCACGAGAATCAGCGACGCGGCCAGCGTGAACCACAACGTCTGCACGAACAGGAGAGCGCTGATCAGCACGAAAGCCGCAAAACCGATCGAGACGCGCGCGTCGCGCGCATGCTCGGTCTCCAATAATTTCAGCACGAGCAGACCGCAACCGAGCACGCTGCCCGGCTCGCGGCCGAACACCGTGCCGTACTGCATCGCGACGACAGCGATCAGCAGGCACGCGGCTGGAATCCGTATCCACATCGAAACCGCACCGGCTCCACGCCGGCGCGTGACCACGCGTAACGCCAGAATCAATGGCAACGCGATCAGAAGCCAGATCGGCAGGTGAGGCGCATGCGCCGCGACGGTTGCCGCGACACCGGCGGCGGTCAGCTCGAACGCATGCCGGCCGATGCGCTCACGCATCGGGAAGCAGCGCGAGCGCGCGCAGGCAAGCGTGACGCTGAACCGCACCGAAGCCGGGACCGATCGCGCTTCCCGGAATCCGCAGCACGTAGGCCTGCGATCCCGATTCCGCGGCGAGCACCCAGGCTGTCAGTCGGCAGATGCGTAGTTCGCGGTCGATGCCGCGGAGCGCGTAGTAGTCGAGCACGAGCGCATCGTCGCTGCGGCTCTCGGCGTCGCGCACCAGCAGCGTGTCGTGCCGCGCCGATGCCTTCCAGGCGATCAGTCGAGGCGGATCGGTGACGCGATAGTCGCGAAGTCCGGCGTGGTCATCGCCCGCGCCGGCGCGAGTCGGCTCATCTTCACGTCCATCGCCGGCCAGCAATGCGGGCGCCGGCGCTTCGGCGGCCGGATAGACGAGGAATTCGGCATCGGGGTTGAGCCAGCTCCAGATGTGGAAAAGTCCGAGCGGATATTCGGTCGAGACGCGGATGCGGCCCGGTCGAAACCAGCCGCGCCGGGTCGTTGCGAGCGCTAGTGTGACGTCGCCCTCGACGCCGGCTTGCACGGCAAAAGCTGTTTCGTTGTCGTCATGGCGCAAACGAAGGCTCGGCCGCGCACGTTTTGCTGGCGCAAAACGAAGATGCACCGCCAGCGGCGTGCCGGCGTGACCTTCGTCGGCGCTGACGCCGGTCAGGCAAAGCCCAGTCATCGCGCGAAAACCCGCAAAGAGGCTCGCACCGCACGCGGCGCCGAACACGCACGTGAGCAGCAGCGCCGGATTGTTCTGATAGTTGAGCGCGCCGAGCAGCATGACGAACAGCATCAACGCGAAGGCGAGCCCCGCACCCGTCGGCACTACGTAGATGCGGCGACGGTCGAGCCGGATCGGTAGTGGCTCGGGCCGACGCAGGCGGGTCAGCGCGGGCAGGCGCTTTTCCGCGTAGGTCAGCGCGCGGATGCGTAGATCGGCGATCGTCGCAGTCATCGCCTCAGCGAACCGGCGTCGTCTCGAGCAATTGCAGCGCGAGCTTGTCGCGATCGCGCTGCGCGCTGGAACCCGGTGTCAAGCGATGCGCGGTCACGAACGGGAACACCGCCTGCACGTCCTCGGGCACGCAGTGCGGCCGGCCGGCGAGGAGTGCGTGAGCGCGCGCGGCGGCGAGCAGCGCGAGTCCGGCGCGGGGCGAAAGACCGATGCGGATTTCCGCATGCTGGCGGCTCGCGGCGAGCAGCGCCTGCACGTATTCGACCAGCGCCGAGCTCGCCAGCACGGTGGCGCACGCGTATCGAAGTTCAATGATCTGTTCGGGAACGAGGCACGGCGTCAGCGTGCCGAGCAGACTCTTGCGATCGACGGAGCTCAACATCGCGCGCTCGGCCTCGCGATCGGGATAACCCATGCTCATGCGCAACATGAAGCGATCGAGTTGCGAATCCGGCAGCGGATACGTGCCGGCGAAATCCATCGGATTCTGTGTCGCGACGACGAAGAACGGCGGCGCCAGCCGATGCGTGATGCCGTCGACCGTGACCTGCTCCTCGGCCATTGCTTCGAGCAGCGCGCTTTGCGTCTTCGGCATCGCGCGATTGATCTCGTCGGCGAGCAGGAGCTGCGTGAACAGCGGGCCTGGATGAAACTTGAAGCGCGCCGCTTCGCGTTCGTAGATGGCGACGCCGATGATGTCCGACGGCAACAGATCCGACGTGAACTGGACGCGCTGGAAATTGAGCCCGAGCGTGGCCGCGAGCGCATGCGCAAGCGTCGTCTTGCCGACGCCGGGCAGATCCTCGATAAGAAGATGACCGCCGGCCAGCAGGCAAACGAACGCGAGGCGCACTTCGCGGCGCTTGCCGAGAACCACGGTGTTGACCTGCGCGATCGCGCGCGCCAGCGAATCGCGCAGCTCGTTCGGAAGTTGGGCGGTCGATGTTTCGATCATGGGCATTCCGGACACGAAGGTGATGGCAAGGTTCCGCTGCGCGCACGGCGGAGTTTAGAACCCAATCTCATAGTGCCTTCATACCGTTCGTGCTGAGGTATCGAAGCACGAATGGCTCGCAAGGCCGCGGCCTCGAGTAGTTCGCCCCCTTCGACAGGCTCAGGGCAGGCTTCGATACCTCAGAGCCTGCCCCGGACTTGATCCGGGGGCGAACGGCAAGTTTGAGATCGTTTGTAGTGACACCTCATAGAATCTACAGCGACCAGGTCCGCGTTTTGCGGAGGCGATACCGCGAACGGATAGTTTCCGTCGACGGGCTGCTAAGGCAGCGTGAAACCTGCGGCTCTTAGAAGCCGGGCGAGCGCGATCAGCGGCAATCCGATCAGCGCGGTGGGGTCCGTCGTCTCGATACGCTCGAACAGCGCGATGCCGAGCCCTTCGGACTTGAAGCTGCCGGCCGCATCGAGCGGATTTTCGCGATCGACATAGCGCGCGATCTCATCGGCCGAGAGCGTTCGAAAAATGACTTTCGTGCTGTCGGCCGCCGCGTGGATGCGCGGCGGCGACGTGCGCGCGTCGGCCAGGCAAACCGCGGTGTGGAAAACGACGGTCCGGCCCGAGCTTGCCGCGAGTTGCGCCCGCGCGGCGTCGCGCGAGCCGGGCTTGCCGATCGGACGCCCATCGATCTCGGCTGCCTGATCGCTACCGATGATGAGCGCGCCCGGACAATCGCGGGCGACGGCGAGCGCTTTCGCCTCGGCGAGGCGTATCGCCAAACCGGCCGGCGTTTCATTCGCGAGCGGCGTTTCATCGACCTCGGGCGGCACGACGCGGAAATCGCCGACGAGGCGCGCCAGCAGTTCACGGCGATAGCGCGAAGTCGAAGCGAGGACGAGATCGAAACCGCCCGCCACCATCAGGACTGCGCGTCCGCGGCCCGCACCGTCTGCGTGGTTCGCGCGTTTTCGAGCTCGGCGCGAACCTCGGCGAGGCGCCCGAGCTGCGTCGTCAGCGCGGCCTTGGCCGTCGCGAGAGCGCCGCGTGCGGATTCGAGCTCGGCCAGGGTGGCAGTCGACGCGTGCTCCTTCAGCCAGAGCCGGTGCGAGAGCAGGTCGCGCAGCGCGGCCTGGACCTGCGGTTCGGCGACCAGCGTCGCGCGCGCCGACAGCTGCGCCGAGGGCGGCAGGGCGGTGACGAGCGCCGGGATCTCGCGAAGACGCGTGCGGCACTCGTAAAGCTCGCGCTCGAGCGCGTCGGCTTCGTCCATGACTTCGGCGAGAAGCCGCGGCCTCCGCCGGATCTGGCGCTCGCGCAGCCACAGGCCGCCGGCGATGAGCAGCGCTGCCACGGTCATGCTTGCGATGAGGTAGATCAAGGGCTTGACCTCCGGCCCCTTAGTCTGCCGTGCGCGGGTGTATGGCAGCAAACCGGGCCTCTTTTGGTAGTGCCGCAATTTGAAACCTCCCCCAGCGTTCGCCCTGAGGTATCGAAGGGCGAACGGTCTCGGGCGCCGCCATTCATGGTTCGATACGCGAAGCGTACCCCGGGCTGAGCTTGTCGAAGGCTCACCACGAACGGCTATACATTCAAACGGGGGGCACCACTCCTCTTTTGGACCAGCCCGGTTCCGGTTGACAGGGAGGGGGTCAAAACCTACCATCGCGCGCCCATGTCACTCGCCTTGCCCGAACGCGTGGATGCGTCGCGCATGGTGCAAGCGCGGCGCTCCTTCCAAGGTACGTTGCCGCTCGCCTCGCTCGGACGGCTGCGCGAGAGTCTTGCGACGGCCGACGGCGTGGCGGTTTATGATCTCGAATTCGGTCGCGACGAGCTCGGCATCGCTTATCTCGGCGTCCATGTCGAAACGGAGTTGCCGCTGACCTGCCAGCGCACGCTCGAGGTGTACCGGCATCCGGTGCGTCTCGATCAGCGGCTGGGATTGATCGAGAACGAGAGTGAAGAGGCGTCGCTGCCGGCGGACTACGAGCCTTTGCTGA
>Ga0193726_1003191_pt1 | contig 10573 bp, 12 predicted proteins | sample H2c1metaG_FD_144928 | JGI IMG/M metagenome (GOLD analysis project Ga0193726, IMG submission 144928) | Soil microbial communities from a riparian zone of the East river system, Colorado, United States - H2c1 | ecosystem: Environmental > Terrestrial > Soil > Riparian zone | place: USA: East River... | reverse complement strand
GGCAATCTTGCAACCGACGTCGGCATCGGTCTCCGTTTGGACCTGCCCGTTGGGCCGCTCCGGATCGACTACGGCCTTCCCATCCAGAAAGATGGCCGTGGCAGCACCGGGCACTTCAACTTCAACGTCGGGTATCAATTTTGAACAAACAACGAACAATCGGGTCTAAAGGGGTCACACAAAACAACTGCCTAACTGTCTTATGAAACACATCCTAACAATCGTGCTCGGTGCGATCCTCGCCCTTCCGGCGTCCGGGTTTGCCCAGGGTTCACTGAAAATCGGAACGGTCGATATGAGCCGTGCCTTTAAAGAATACAACAAAACCAAGGACGCCGAAGCCAAGATCAATGAGGCCAAGAACTCGGCCAAGAAAGAATACGACGAGCGCGCTGACGCCTACAAGAAGGCCCTCGACGAGATCAACAGTCTCAACAAGCAGCTCGACTCCAATGCTCTCAGCGCTGAAGCGAAAGCCGCCAAGGCGAAAGAGCGTGATGACAAGATCACGAACATCAAAAACATGGAGCGCGAGATTAACGATTTCCGGCAGACGCGCGAACGCCAGCTCCAGGAGCAGGCCCTCCGCATGCGCGAAGGCATCGTGAAAGAGATCACGGACATCGTCATGGAGCGGGTCAAATCCCAGAGTCTCGACCTCGTCTTCGACAAGTCGGGCATGAGCCTGAACGGCGTTCCTCTTCTGCTCTTCTCGCGAGACAACGTCGACTTCACTACTGACGTTGTGACGGCTTTGAACAAGCCGGGTCGCGTCAGTGCGACGGCGCCCGCTGCGGCGGCCAGTCCTGCCTCCCCGGCCAAAGCGACAAAGCCCTGACCTAACAAATCGTCCAGACTTGAAACACACGCGAGTCCCCCTCTCGCGTGTGTTTTTTTGTACTGGTCGCGCCCGCGTTTGCTCGGATTCGCAAACGCCAGTAGGTGAGACGCACTCGCGATGAACATTCGGCTCGCCATTGCCACGCTTGCGATCAGTTCGGTGGCTCTGGCCGCGTCTCCGCCATGGCTGGCCACCCTGACAAAGAATCCTCCGGGCGACTTTTCTGAGCTCCGATCGCTGCGCGCGGTTTATCACTTTGGCTGGTCGGGCCTGACGGCTGCCACCGGAGAAGCGCATTTCAACCAGGTCTCACCGGATCGATTTCAAATGGACGCAGCTGGCCGCACCATCGGTCTGGCCCGCGCCCTCTGGCGCTACGACGTCACATACAAGGCGATCGATAACGGTCGCAACCTGATGCCGATCGAGACGAATCAGGATGAAGTGTTCCGCGCGAAAAAGGTGAGAACGCATCTCACTTTTGCCAGCACCGGTGTCACGCGGGCGCGCACGGACGGCAACACCGCGACAACCTCAAAGGACTTCATCTTTCCGCGCGTTCTCAGTCTGAGCGCGGCGATGCTTTATCTGCGCAGCCAGCCATTGCATGAAAACGATGTCTATCGGGTGGTCGTTTATCCCACCACGTCGCCATACCTCGCCACCCTCACGGTGACCGGCCATGAAAAAATTGCGCTGCGCCCGGGCGCTTACCAGACGATCAAGATGGATCTGCAATTGAGCAAGGTCGGCAAGAACCTTGAGCTCGAACCCCACAAGAAATTCCGCAAGGCAACGATATGGCTTTCCGACGATGCCGAACGGCTTCCGGTTCGCATTGAAGCCCAGATTTTTGCCGGGACCATCTTCGCCGAACTGCAATCGCTGCAGTTCGATCAGGCGCGGCCTTAACCTCCAACACTTACCCCGCTGCTCTAAGCCGCAGCGGGACAAATGCTGAACGTTGGAAAGATGGCCAGTCCGGCGGTCCCTATCGGATCCACTCGCCGCGAACGGGAGGCTGGTTCGACGGAACCACCCTTGGCCGCGCGACCGGCCGCCGGTGCGATCCCGGGAGCAGCTCAAGCGCTGCGAGCGTTTCCAGGTCGAGATGTCCCGTCGGGCGCAAGCCGACCCGCGTTTGATAAGCGCGCAGCGAGAACTCCAGGTCTGGGCTGAAAACGCCGTCTACCGGGGACTTAAAGAGCCCGCGTTCCGAAAGCGTTTTCTGCGCATCCATGATCACTTTCCGTTGCACCGCCGGCGGCGACGCTTCGTAAGGAGTTCGCGCGAAGACGTCGTTCCGTTCCACAACCGGGCGCCCATCATAAACTCCATCGGGCGTTCGCGGAGATACCGGCGGGGCAGGAGGCTGTTCCGGTTCTTCTGCGCCAGGCGAGCGATTTTCAACAGCGGGGCGCGGTGGAACAGGAGTGGCATTACTCGCAACACTCGGCGCCGGCGCAACCGATGCAGATTCCTCGGCTGCTCCCGTTTTCTTGATCGCTGCCAGTGTTTGGTCGTCCAAATCGCCGGTAACCGAGAGACCATTTCGAATCTGATAACGTCGCACGGCATCGCTCGTTTCCGTGTTCTTCTCGCCGTTAACGTCTCCGTAAAAATAGCCCTGGTCCTTCAGGCTCTGCTGCGCATCCGCGATCTTCTGGTCCGCCCGCGCGACAGCCAGGCTCGCTGCAAAAAGAAAAACGATCAGTAATTTTCTCATATGTTCTCGCTCATTGGACGGGGGAAACGATTGCTTATTCGCCCGTCCGGAGGCTGGAAACAGCCAGGGTTGTTTGCCGTTGCTGCAAGGCGTCGCGGTAGCGCAAAATTCCCTCGCTGATCGCGACGGCCATTTTTTCCCGGTAATCCGCGCTCGTCAGTTTTTGGGAATCCTCCTTGTTCGAAAGAAAGCCTCCTTCGACGAGCACCGCCGGGTGGCGCACGTTGGCAATTACAAAAAATTGTTCGGCTTTTGTGCCTCGGTCGAAGGCATTGGTCCGCGCGATCAGAGCCTCCTGAACGGATGAAGCCAGGTTCTGGCTCTCGACGTTCGGTTTTTGCGACGAAGCCTTTTCGAGAAACGGCAGCCAGGAAAACATCGGGCCGCCCGGCGCGATCTGATGATCGGCGTAATAGGTTTCGATTCCGTTTGAGACCGCCTTGTTTCCTTCGTTGAAATGAATGCTCACCATGATGCACGCCGAAATCCGATTGGTCATCGCTGCGCGCTCGGCTAACGAAATATAACTGTCATCCATTCGCGTCATCACAGTTGCGATTCCCGCCTGCTCGAGAAGTCGATCGATCCGCTCCGCGAGATCGAGAGTGAGATCCTTTTCGGCCACGCCATCCACGGTGGCACCGGAATCCTGTCCGCCATGGCCGGGATCGATCACCACGACACCGAACGGCTGCAATTTCGCGGAAGCCAAAACGGGGCGATCAAAACGCGTGTTCCATTGTCCAATCGCAAAACACAAAGCCATCAAGGCAAGACCGAGCCACGCCAGAATCGTGTCCGCTGGGTGACGGCCGCTGATTCGGCTGGACGCCATATCCGTCAGACTTGCACGACCGCGCGCACCTCGTCGTCGGAAAGCGATCGGTAACGCATCGGCACGCCCGAATTCCGCTCGAGGATGGCCGCCTCAATTCCGACGGTCGCCAACTGGTCCTGGCGATACTTCGCAATCGCGCCCGCATCAGGCATTTCGCGATTCGAATCCTCCTTCAGGGTCATGTGGCCGACGCTCCATGCATCCACGGCCACACTGATCGCTTCCTCCAGGCTGGCTTCCGGCCGGTGCGCCTCGCAAAGAAAAGTTTCCATCATTTTGGTGGAGTGCGCGGTCGCGCAAAGCGCGGCAAACGTTTCAATGGTTCCGCCTCGATTCGAACCGTTCGTGGAAATCGCTCCGTCGTATTCGAGACGAAGATAAAAATCTGTCTCCGGCGTCGCGCCCACTTCCGCAAAAAGAAGACGCGCCAGGTAAGGCGGGCCATAAACCTGTTCGAAGGCGGCCTTCATCACCGGGCTTAACGAGTAATGGGCCAGCCGTCGCAAAGAAACATCGGCCGCCGAGCGCGCAAAACCTTCCGTGCTGGCCAGCTCAATTGCCGCCATGCGCAAACGTTCGATGTCGCCCGGGTGCCCAATGGCCCCCATGGCGATGCGATCGTAAATTTCGAAAACCTTTTGGCGCGCGCGCCCGAGCGTGACGAACAAAATGCCATCGCCACAACTGACCGCCGCGATCGGGCTTCCGGAAGCGAGCTGCGCCTCGATGTACTCGCGGCGATTCGCGACCGCTTCGACCCAACGATATGGCTCTTCGATCATGCGACGGACTTATGGAAAATTTCGGCAATGCTTTCTTCAGGAAGCGTTCTGATGCCTTCTCGCGAAACGGTTTTGATCACGGGAAAGATGCGCGCTTTTCGATCGACACCCCCGGTCGCCGTATCTGTCTCAGCGGCGGTATCGAGCGCGCGCAGCGCAACCGCAACCGCCTCTCGTTCGTCCAAGTCCCGCAACGCCTTCCCGCTCCAGCGGTCGTTGTAATAAAGAATCCCGCGAACCGCCGGCGAGCCCGAGCCCGTCGCGCAATAATCGGCCGCCTCGAATTGCGCGCCCATGGCGTCGTAAAAATAAAGCCGCGCCGATGGATTCACCCCGTTGTCGTAGGTCGCGAAGATTGGAACCACCACGCCAACGCCTTGCATGACAAAGCCCAGGTTATCGCGCAGGAGTTTCGAGAGGGCCCGCACTTTCCCGTCCACGCTCATCTCCTGGAGTTGTGTGCGGCGAAAATATTGAAATGAATGCTCAAGCACGCGCGCCATTTCCCATGCGGTCGCAGGCACACCGGCGATCGCCATGATCGAATGCCGGTCGATCTCGAGGACCTTGTCGGCGCGATCATAAACCACCGTGTTCCCGGAAGTCGCGCGGCGGTCTCCCGCTACGAGCACGCCGTCCTTGAATTTGAACGCCAGGATGGTCGTCGATTCGGTCTGGTGCAGCGCGGCCGGCGCATGGCTCGTCACCGTAGACGGAGCCGAGTTCAGGAGGCCTTTGCGTCTGAGCAGCCCCGGAAAATCTTCCGACCCACTGGAGAAAGCTTGATCGAGCGCCATCGGGGTTCCCTTCGTCACTCGCCAGTGCGCTGGCGGTAGCGTTTGGACTGGTTGGGATCGACTTTCCTCATCTTCTTGAGCAGATCCTTGGTGTCAGGCCGGGAGATGTCGGGCGAACGAGGCCCATCGCCCTCCCCCTGTTTGGGTCCCCATGGCATCGGATCAACTGGGCGTTGAGTGCGTTCCGGCATAAACGAATTTACGAAATTTACCGGGTAAAGGCAAGCTGGCCCATGCTTGCCTCCTTCGGCGGCCAATGCCAACATCAGGGGCATGAGGGTTTTTGTCTGGGGCGTTTTGCTCGCTTTGATAGCCATGGCCAGCTCGAGTAACATCGGCGCCCAGACCTTCGCCCGCAGCCCCGACAACGGCACCGCCACTCAGCTGCAGGCGCTCAGCAAAAAAATTGATGAGCAAAACACCAAGATCGATCTGCTTTCGCAACAAATCCTGAAACTCGAGCAGCAACTCACCAACGCGCGGCCCGGAATCATGATCGGAGAGACAACGCCTTCAGCGGCCACCTCGGCGCCGGCCGTCGAGACATCCACTCGTTCTCCGGGCATAAACACGCATGTCGTCGCGCGCGGTGAAACTCTGACGTCCATCGCCAAGATGCACAACGTCACCGTGAGCGAATTACAAAAGGCAAACCACATCGAGAACGATCGCAAATTGCAAATCGGCCAGACGCTTACGCTTCCGACAGCTTCGTCCGCGAGCTCGGCCACACCCGGAGAATAACGTAATGGAGGATCCGACTTCTCAATCCTGGTATCTCCGGAAGCACCAGGACAACTCCGTCTTCGGGCCACTTTCATTCGAACAACTCGCGGACTGGGCGCGCAATGCGCAGATCGCCCCGCATGATGCAATCTCCACCGATCAGGCCGGATGGATGAAAGCGCCAATGTTGCCGGAGCTCGGGATGGATTGGCTCGTGGAAGTGACCAGCGAACGTTACTACGGCCCCACAACTCTCGGCGCGGTCCAGGAGTTCATCCGTTTGCGTGAGATCGATGCCGAAACATTCATCATCAACGCGTGCGATGGCACGCGCCGGCAGGTCCAGGAATTTCCGCAATTGCAGATGTCCGCGCCGGAGGAAGAGACCATCGAGCCAGAGGCGATTGAGCCCGCCGAAAATCCTAACGCACCGGCCGCCAGCGGTATCTCGATCGCTTTGCAGGACCGGATTCGCGACCTCGAGCAAGCCCTGCGGGAAGAGCGCCGCGCCTTTGACGATCTGGAATCCCGCTACCAGGAATTGCAGCAGCGCTGCAATGACCTCGAGCAATCCTAACTGTCTTGTAGCGGCGGTCTCTGACCGTCGCATTTTTCGCCTTTGACGTTTGCGACGGTCAGAGACCGCCGCTACAGAAGAACCCCTCACTTCAATCCTATCCCCACTTCGCGGGGCGAGGAGGAAGAAGTTACGCCGCGTGTCTCGCTGCTGGGTAAAATGGAGGGCGGAGCTCTGCGACGCCGGGTGTGCGGTCTCGCAGGAGCTCGACCCTCCATCGGCGCCAGACGTGTTTACGCATCCCGGGCGATCTCGTTCGCCTTTTACGTCGGCTGAATCTCTTCAAGCTCCGGCGTCACAGGGCGATCATCGTCAGTGATCACGTCCGTTAGTCCGATCGCCTGTTCCTCCGAACCTTCGAGCAGACTCTGCTGACACAGCCGCGCGTATTTTCCGCCCGCGGCAATCAATTCCTCATGCCGGCCGCGCTCGATGATCCGGCCATGATCCAGGACCAGGATCTGGTCCGCCTTCACAATCGTCGAAAGCCGATGGGCAATGACGATCGATGTCCGGTGCGACATCAGATTATCGAGCGCCTGCTGGATGAGACGCTCCGTCGTCGTGTCGACACTCGCGGTGGCTTCGTCGAGGATCAGAATCGGCGGGTCCTTCAGCAGCGCCCGCGCAATCGAGACGCGTTGTTTTTCCCCCACACTCAACTTGACGCCGCGTTCCCCGACAACACTTTCCAATCCGTTAGGCAACCGTTCGATGAATTCGCGCGCGTTGGCCGCGTCGATCGCCCGCCATAAATCGACGTCGCTCGCGCCCGGCTTGCCCATGAGCAGGTTTTCGCGGATCGAGCCGTTGAATAGGAAACTTTCCTGCGTCACCACGCCGATCGTTTCACGCAAGGCGCGCAGTCCGTACTCGCGAATTGATTTACCGTCGATGTAAATCTGGCCGCTGGTGAACTCGTAAAAACGAGGGAGCCGACGAGCGCGATCGTTTCACCCGGCCGGGCATGCAAGGAAACGCGGTCGAGGGCAATCAAGCCGTCCGCGTAACTGAAAGAGACGTTGTCGTAGCGAATGTCTCCGGCGACGCGCCCCGTGTGTTGGCCTTCGCCCCAACCGGGCTCGATCGGGGTATCGATGATCTCAAAGACGCGTTCGCCCGCAGCGCGACCTGCCTGCACCAGTTGATTGAGCTGATGCAACGTCCCGATCGGTTCGTAAAGGAAGGCGGAGTACATCAGAAAGGCAACAAGGCCGCCGAATTGCATCGTTCCGGCTACGACAAATTGGGTGCCGACCGTGACAAGCCCAACTACCGCCAGTGAACCAATGAGGAACATCGATGGATGGTAAATCGCCCAGATGCGCATGATCACGAGTGTGCCCCGGCTTAACTCGTGACTCGCCTTGTTAAAACGCGCGTGCTCGTTCTCTTCGCGCGCGAAACTCTTGATCTGCCGGATACCAGCGAGGTTGTCGTGCAGGAGCGAATTCATGGCCGAAGCGGCCCGGCGTTGCTGCTGATATCGCCGATGCGCCGTCAGGGTGTACCAAAGCGCGCCACCGGCAAGGAGCGGAAGTGAAACCACCGCCACGAGAGTGAGTTTCCAGCTCAAAACGAACATCACGATGAGGACACCGATGATCTGAAGAACGGCGATCGATCCTTGTTCGACACCGTCAATAAGAACGCGCTCGACGGCGTTAACGTCTTCCAGCACACGCGTCATCAGGTCGCCGGTGGCTCGGTTATCAAACCAGCGCAATGGCAGCAATTGAATATGGGAATACAAATCGCTGCGGAGGTCGAAGATGACCCTTTGCTCGAAAGTGTTGTTAAGCAGAATGCGCAGTGAATTCAGTCCATGTTGCAGGATGAAGGCGAGCGCGGCCAACCCAGCCAGGGGCAAAAGCTTTTCCGGGTGATGCTGCGTGATAACCTGATCGACCACACGCTTGGTGATCCACGGCGGCACCAGGCCCGCGATGGTGCCGACGATGGCGCAAGCCAGCGTACCCGTCGCCAGCCACGGATATCGCTTCAGATAGGCAAAGACGCGCCAGACCGTTGTCATTAATTCATCACACTCGCCGCGCTTCGGAAGCGCTTCAAGGCACCCGAAGGTTCGCGTCACCGGGCGCCATCTTTCCGGTCCCTATGGAATGACGAAATCCGAATAACCAAATCCGAAACAATGTCGAATGACAAATCCCGAAAAATCGCGCCCGTATTTCGTCACTTCGGCTTCGTGATTGATTCGGATTTCGGATTTCGAGTTTGGGATTTTTAGACGTGGTCGCCTGAATGTTTGTGGCGATCCTTGAACGTCAGCTCGGCAACCCCGGACTTATCCAACTCGCCAAGTCCTTCGGCGATCATTCGGTCGTACTGTTCCTTGGTCGCGCGCGCCAGCGGCAGTTCCAGACCAAGCTGTCGCGCGAGTTGCAGCGCGATGCCGCTGTCCTTCGATGCGTGCGCCGCCGAAAAGAAACAGCTGTGCTCGCGGTTTTGCATGTCTTCGCCGTCGGTCTGCAATACGCGCGAGGCTGCGCCCGTTTGTGAAAAGACTTCACGCAACATCGTCAGGTCGAGACCAAGCGCCGCGCCCAGCCCAAGTCCTTCGGCAAGGCCGGCGGTGTTGATGTTCATCACCATGTTCACCAATGCCTTCACCTTACCGGCTTCGCCCGCTTTGCCGATGAACCGAATACTATTGCCAAGCTCTTTCAGAACCGGCTCAGCTTTCTCGAAAGCCGATTTCTCACCGGCGCACATCAAATAGAGCGAGCCTTCGCGCGCCTGCGTGATGCTCGAGGCCATGCAGGCTTCAAGACTTTGTGCGCCGGCCGCCGTCGCGCGCTTCTCCACTTCAACGTGCACTTCCGGCGAAACGGTCGCGCAGTTGATAAACAATTTGCCGCGCGCGTTGACCAGCAGGTTGTCCCCTTCGCCGCCGAAGATTTCGTACATCGCGGCATCGTCCGAAACGACGGTGATAATCACATCAGCGCTCGAGGTAACTTCGGAGAGATCCTGGCTCGCGGCCGCTCCAAGCTCGCTGGCCAGCGCCGTTGCGTGCGCGCGACTCTGATCAAACACCGCGGTAACTTGAAACCCGCGATCTTTTAACCGCCGCGCCATGTTTGCACCCATCCGACCTACGCCAACAAAACCGATGTTCATCGTTGATAGGCTGGAAGCGGATGCGCATCTCTGCAAGCAGCAAGGAGGCGTCTTCTGTAGCGGCGGTCTCTGACCGTCGCAAAATTTCTCATTCGACCGACGGTCAGAGACCGCCGCTACAAAACAGGTTAGGCTCCTACACCTGCCCCGCGAAAAACGGATTGTGCAACTTCTCCTCGCCGACCGTCGTCATCGGACCGTGGCCCGGACAAAGGATGGTGTCGTCAGGCAGAGTGAGAATCTTCTCGAGGTTATTCCTCAACGCTTCCTCGTAGGAAATGCTACCGCCGCCCATCGAGCCGGCAAAAAGCGAATCACCCACCACCGCGATGCGATGTTTCAGTCCTTCGACGACGAACGTCATGCCGCCGCGCGAATGTCCCCAGGTGAGCCGGGAAGTGACATCAAGTTTTCTGACACGAAAATCCGTGCCTTCTTCAATCGGTGTCGCCCCTTCCGTTGGTTCCCGCGACGAAATGTATACCGGCACGCCGGTCTTCTTTTTTAGGCGATCAAGGTCCGCGATGTGATCGGGATGCGCGTGCGTGAGCAGAATCATTTTCACCGTTAGCTTGTTCTTCTCGATCAGATCGAGCATCGGCTGACAATCTGCGCCCGTGTCGAAAGCGATCGCCTCTTTCGAGGACGGCGACCAAACAAGATACGCGTTCACGAGCATGTCGTGATAATGCGTCGAAATCTGCGCGAGCCCGTCGATCTCCACTTTCTCCGGACGCCACTCGCCGGTCGCCAACTCACAAAGAGTGCGCGCCGCGAGTTTGAGAACACCGGCCACACGCAGCAACGCCAGTTCGTCGAACTCCCCCTCGCGCAAGCTTTTCACTTTCTGCGAGCTGACCCGCGCCTTCTCGGCCAGTTGGGTATCGGACAAACCCAGTCCGCGCTGGGCTTTTCCGAGCACATCGGCAAAATTATCCTCTAAAGCAATCATGCGTCAGGTGCGACGCTCGCTTCGGAGCGCGCAGCGAGGGCTTCCAGGCTCTCACCCACCATTTTCTCAAAATCTTTTGCCACGTCGATAACAGAAATCGCGAGGCCAGTTTCCTTTTCAATCGAGGTCATCTCCACCCCGGCGATGCCGCAGGGAACGATGTTCGCGAATGGCTGCAAGTCCCCGCAAA
>Ga0193726_1003190_pt1 | contig 10574 bp, 7 predicted proteins | sample H2c1metaG_FD_144928 | JGI IMG/M metagenome (GOLD analysis project Ga0193726, IMG submission 144928) | Soil microbial communities from a riparian zone of the East river system, Colorado, United States - H2c1 | ecosystem: Environmental > Terrestrial > Soil > Riparian zone | place: USA: East River... | reverse complement strand
ATCGCTTGAGGTAGCCCGCCGTGCGACTGGTCGTTGTTCTTGAGACGTCGCCGGGAGGTCCGGACGCAACGATTCCGCCGCCTTCGTCTCCCGCTCCCGGGCCGATATCAATTACCCAATCGCTTACCCAATCGCTTGCAGCCACAACGCGCATGTCGTGTTCGATTACGATGACTGTGTTGCCTGCCTCCACCAAGCGGTCTAGTTGTGCGACTAGCTTCTCAACGTCTTCTGGATGCAGCCCGGTTGTGGGCTCATCGAGAACATAGAGCGTGTCACCGTGCTGAGATCGCTGCAATTCGGTAGCTAATTTGATGCGTTGAGCTTCGCCGCCGGAAAGTTCAGTTGCAGGTTGGCCAAGGCGCAAGTAGCCCAATCCAACTTGTCGCAAGACATCTAGCGGCCGCAAGACCTGCGGCTCGGCGGAGAAAAAGTCGAAAGCCGCATCAACCGTCAACCTCAGCACTTCTGCGATGTTTTTGTCTCGATACTTTATTTGCAGAGTTCTCGTGTTGTAGCGCGCGCCATGGCATGTTGGACAGGGGGTATAGACGCTAGGCAGGAAAAGCAATTCGACCATCACGAACCCCTCACCTTCACAGGTTTCGCAACGGCCCTTGGAAACGTTGAAGGAAAAGCGTCCCGCATTGTAGTAATGGGCGCGTGCCTCTTTGGTGGCTGCGAACATTTTGCGAATGGGGTCGAACAACCCGGTGTAGGTGGCGAGATTTGAGCGTGGCGTGCGTCCGATTGGTTTCTGATCAACCGTCACCAGCCGCTTGATGCCCTTCATGCCACCTGTGATCTGGCCGCCGATAGTGACGACCGCGGTTCTTTCCAACTCGTCGCCTTCGTCGTCATTGATGGGAATGTCATGACCCAGTTCTTCGGCAGCCAATTCGACCAATGCCTGACTCACCAAACTCGATTTACCCGAACCGGACACGCCAGTCACGGTTGTGAACACTCCGACAGGGAATTGAGCATCGAGCTTATTCAGGTTGTTTCGCGTCACTCCGGTAAGCCGCAACCAGCCTTTGGCCAAACGAGGCGGGCGTTTCGGTAGGTTGAATTCACCGAAAAGGTAACGCCGCGTGCGGGACTCTTCGATGTTCTTGAGACCCTCGGGCGGACCGCTATAAAGGATGCGGCCACCTTGCTCGCCAGCCGCTGGACCGACATCCACGATCCAATCCGCATGGCGGATGACATCCAGTTCGTGCTCGACGACAAATAACGAATTGCCAGAAGCCTTTAAACGATCGAGCGTCGAGACCAAAGCTTCAGTGTCCGCAGGATGAAGTCCCGCGGATGGTTCGTCGAGCACATAAACTACCCCGAATAAATTCGATCGCACCTGGGTGGCAAGTCGCAAACGCTGGAGTTCACCTGGGGAAAGGGTGGGCGTGCTTCGTTCGAGCGTCAAGTAACCCAAACCCAAATCAAGGAGGACTGCGATCCGTGCAAGTAGGTCTTGCGCAATGCGCTGCGCAACAATCTTTTTCTCCGGATGCTGCGATGCGATCTTTTCCAAGTCTGCCGCCGTTCCGGCCGCGTACGGACGCAATTTCTCGCCCAACAGTTTCAATGACATTCGCGAAATGTCAGTGATGTCGAAGCCTGCAAATGTCACCGACAAAGACTCTCGACGCAGACGTTTGCCACCGCAAAGCGGGCAATTGCTGCTCACCATGTACTGCGATACCCGCCGCTTCATCAGTGCACTCTCCGAATTTGCAAACGTAGTAAGCACATAGCGCCGCGCGCTGGTAAATGTGCCTTGGTAGCTCGGTTCCTCCTTGCGTTTGAGCGCTTGCCGCGCCTCGGCAGGATCAAGGCCGGCGTAGACAGGAACAACTGGCTGCTCGTCAGTGAAGAGGATCCAGTCCCGTGTTTTCTTCGGCAGTTCCCGCCACGGGCGATCGACGTCATATCCGAGCGAAACCAGGATGTCGCGTTGATTCTGCCCTTGCCATGCTGTCGGCCAAGCTGCAATCGCCCGTTGGCGGATCGTCAGTGAATCATCGGGGACCATCGATCGTTCGGTCACTTCATAGATTCGTCCCAGGCCGTGACACCGAGGACAGGCGCCTTCCGGAGTGTTCGGCGAGAATGACTCCGCGTATAAAAGCGGCTGATGGCGAGGATAGTTCCCGGCACGAGAGTAGAGCATTCGAAGCAGGTTGGATAACGTAGTAACACTACCAACGGACGAACGAGTGGTAGGCGATCCGCGCTGCTGTTGCAGCGCGACGGCGGGCGGAAGCCCATCGATCTCATCGACTTCAGGTATTCCTATCTGGTGGAAAAGACGTCGCGCGTACGGAGCGACTGACTCCAGGTAGCGGCGTTGCGCCTCGGCGTATAGCGTACCGAACGCTAAAGATGACTTGCCTGACCCTGACACACCAGTGAAGACCACAAGGGCATCTCGCGGTATGTCGACGCTTATATCTTTAAGATTGTGCTCCCGAGCGCCCCGTACACGAACAAACCCTTTGGTCGCTCCTGTGGCAATCCCAGAAAGCTCCAACTGGCGGCCTCGGACGGTCGTGGTACTAAGGCGAGATAAAGCCATTTCTAATAGATGAAGAATGAACGCGCTTCGTTTCCTTCCTTTCGAGTTGTTTGTTCCTGAAACATCGGTAAAGAGTGTGGAGACTCAACGCGACGGCCCGGCTGGGGTCGCGTGCAGCTTAAACCACCGGTTCGGATGTATTGGATGCGGCCGCGAAGGAGGAACCTTTCCCGACCCCTTCATTGTGCATTCGCCATCCGCGCTCTTATGATGGGATCCAGTGAAGATCCCCTCCGATATTTGCCCGCCGCAACGCCGGCAGGCCGTACTGGCGGAGCGACGCCGACTCAAGATGGCCTGTTCCGCGCACGCGTACGTCCGCGGGAGCACGCTTAAATTTTATGAATGGCTGGAGTCGTCGATCGGGCGATCCCTGCCGGAGGGTCCGCCCGTTTGGATCTGCGGCGATTGCCACCTGGGAAACCTGGGCCCGGTGGCCGACGCCAAAGGCCGGGTGAAGATAGCCATCAGGGATTTAGATCAAACGGTTATCGGAAACCCGACTCACGATCTCATTCGCCTCGGGCTGTCGCTGGCAACCGCTATCCGGGGATCGGATTTGCCGGGCGTGACCACCGCGCTCATGCTCGAACAAATGATGGAAGGATACGAAGGGGCTCTTGCCAATCCGGGTAAGAATTCAAAAAAGTCTGCCGCGCCGGCGTCCGTGCGTCGTGTGCTGAAACGTGCTTTGAAACGGCGATGGCGCCATCTGGCTGAAGAGCGGATTGAAGATGTGAAACCGCAGATTCCGATGGGCAAGCGCTTCTGGCCTATCACCGCTGCCGAAAAGAAAGAGGTCGAGCGCATATTCAAACTTCAGGAGGTGTGCGACCTCATCACGTCGCTTAAAGAGCGCGATAAAGGTGACGAGGTGGAAGTCCTGGATGCCGCCTACTGGATGAAGGGCTGCAGTTCCCTCGGCAGGCTGCGCTTTGCCGCCCTGCTGGGCATCGGCAAAAAGAAGAAAAACAGCGGAGGCTTTTGCCTGATCGATATTAAGGAAGCGGTTCCGGCGGCAGCACCCCATGCCGCAGACGCGTCTATGCCGCGGGACCATGCAAAGCGCGTCGTCGAGGGCGCGCGAAAACTATCGCCTTTCCTCGGACAACGCATGCTGCCGGGGCACTTTTCGGGGACACCTGCCGTCATGCGCGAACTGCTCCCGCAAGACCTCAAACTGCAAATGGACCAACTGACGCGCGACGAGGCGATAGGTGCTGCGCGATTCCTGGCATCCGTCGTCGGCGAAGCGCACGCGCGCCAGATGGACAAGAACGCACGAACAGAATGGCGCGCTTGCCTGAACCAGAACCGCAGCAAAAAGCTCGACGCTCCGTCGTGGCTCTGGACGAGTGTCGTTCAACTGGTCGCAAGCCATGAGTCCGCATACCTGGAACATTGCCGGCAGTACGCGCTGGACGCGGCGCAGAGGCGATGAGTAAAGGTTCCCAAATTCTTCGGCTGTCGTGCCCGCCGAAAATAAAACGCCGTTCCTGTCGGAATTGACGGGAACGGCGTTTTCTGCAGTAACGGCTTTGGACAGGGCATTTATGCCGCGTTGCGGGATTTGTTCTTCGCCGGCGGTGCGATGTCTTCTTCGCCCGCTTCCGCGCCCTGGTTTGCCTTCGCATTGATGTCGCCCGCAAGTCCGGAGAGTTTTTCGTCCGTCGCTTTTTCCTCTTCGAGCGTTTCCTTGAGAAGAGAAACATGCTTCGATTCGCCAAGTTCCTCCGCGAAGGCGATCACCGTTCCGTAGCCGGCCATTTCATAGTGCTCGACCCGTTGAGCGGCGCCGATCAGAGCCGCATCGAGTATCGCGCCATCATGCTCCCCGATGGCTTCGGAGCCTTCCTCGATCAGCCCTTCCATGCCTTTGCATTTCTTGCCTTTGGGACTTTCGCCAAGCTGCTCAAAGATGGTCTCCAGACGCTGAACATGCCCTTTCGTCTGTTCGAGGTGCTCCGCAAACCCGGCGCGCAGATCTTCTGAAGTCGCCGCTTTGGCCATTTTAGGCAGCGCCTTCACTAGCTGGTTCTCGGCGCTGTATAAGTCCTTGAGCTCATCGATATAAAGTTCCTTCAATCCTTCTTCTGCCATAACGTGCTCCTTAGGAGTTTCAGATTCGGTCACGGCTATGATGCAGCCACGACCCTAAAGGACTACCCGCGGCGGTAATCCAGTTTCAGAATCCATTGGGAAGATTTTCGTGCAGACGCCACCAGCCGCCAATCAGTCGATCAAGACAAAATCGCCTTCGATCACGGCTGCCTCTATGGCGTCATGAGCGGCTCGCCAGCCTTGCACTTGGCGACATAAGCGCACGCCACTCTTCTTGGCTTGCTCAATGAAATGCTTATCCGCATGCGATGAAAGAATCACAATCGCCGATTCCGGCAACACCTCTGATAAGTTCCCGCGCCACAGCTATGTCGCCTAGCACGGGCATGGTTATATTCAGGACCACCACGTCCGGTTTCAGTCGCAGCGCTTTGTCAACCGCCTCGGCGCTGTCGTGGGTTTTGCCGCGGACCTCGAAACAAATATGGGATTCCAAGATTCGTCGTACGCTTTTTCGGATAACCACATGATCATCCGCCACGAGAATTCGCAGGCGTCGGCCATGCAACGGTTGCGGGTTCGTACTCAAAGCGCGAGAAGAGACAGGACGGAGGTAGGACGTCAAACGCCCACACAGTGCAAATTGTATTGATTAAGTAAAAGGAGCCTATTTGGAAGGGGTAGGGACATCGCCTGATAGCCGCTCCCCGATGCGGTTGGCTATCGACGTATCCGCCTCCGGGTAGGCCGGCGTGCCACCGGCCGGCTCTATGCGTACGGAAACCCGGACTCGCGGAGCTTTGCGTTTGGCCCTGACATGATCACACCGTATCCATGATACCTGGCACGCTAGCCGCGTTCTGCGTGTTAAAGGCGGCGCTAGATGCTGCCGAAGGGCACAGCCCGCTGCCATCCGTCATTGCGGGACTGTTTCTGTTGTCCGTTTCTGGAATTGTCCGGCTTATGCAGAGCTGGAACAGCGGATCGGAGTTTGCCACCACGGACATGCTGACATCGGCGTGGAACTTCCTTGCCGGCACGATCCTGCCGGAAGCGGCGGGATTAGCGATTGTGGGAGCGATCTTCAATTACGCACACCACCGGCCGTTCATGCCGCTGGTCGGATCCGGTCTTGCTTTCTTGAGTGTTTCGGCCATTTGGAAGCTAGTCCAGGCATGCCCTGGACGCCAAGCTCGGTCAACACGTCTTTGACCGATTCAAATTTGGATGGCTGAATAATCGCTCCTATTTTGGTCATACGTAGTGCATGTCCTCGAACTTGCGTGTTTCAATCGTAGGTGAACTTCGAATTCGGCAAAGTGTAAACTTTCTATTGCGGAAATAGTGAATTTGTATTGTGATGTTTCATCTTGAGGCAACATCTCAAGAGCGCTTGCCAGTCTCGCCGGAGTTCCATTCATGAAAGTTATGGGTTTTTTATTGTTGCTGGCGGGCTGGACGATTGGTTTGGCCGCGATTGTCCTTCTTGGCTCCGCATCGAGGCAAACCGGATTTGTACTGGCAGGGATTGGAGTGGAGGGTCTGGGGCTGGGTTTGATCGCTCGCGCTCACTCTGTTTTGCCGGAGGATGAAGAGTGACATCTCCGCCCATTCCTGCAATTTCCGAGACCACGACAGTCTTGTGCATCCTCTGCATCTTCCTGGTTCCGTTCGCCTGTGCCGGGTTGGCGTTGGTAAATTCTGGCCTAGGCCGGTCGCGAAGCTCGGCGCATTCGATGATGGCCTCTCTGTGCGTGCTTGCCGTGGCAGGCCTTACTTATTTTGTTTGCGGTTTCTCGTGGCAGGGGTTTGTTGGGCTGCCAGCGCATTCTTTCACGGTAGCTGGAAGAGCGTCGAGTTGGATCGCGGCGTCGCCTTTCCTTCTGCGGGGATTGGAATTGAACGGTTCTTCTGTGTCGCTCGCTCTGCTGCTGCAAATTGTCAGCGTCGGATTGGCTGCACTCATCCCGCTGGGGGCGGGAACCGACCGCTGGCGACTCAGTGCCGCCAGCGCTTCGACGGTGTTGTTTGCTGGCTGGACTTATCCGCTATTCGCGCACTGGGTGTGGGGCGGGGGATGGTTGGCGCAACTCGGCATAAATTATGGCCTTGGTCACGGGTTTATCGACGCCGGAGGTTCTAGTTCGATTCACGTCGTCGGCGGGTTGACCGCTTTGTCGATGGCTTGGATATTGGGTCCGCGAAAGGGCAAGTACTCGTCGAATGGACTCCCGGCGGCTATTCCCGGCCATAACGGCGTGCTTGTGTTGTTTGGCTGCTCATTGCTATGGGTGGGGTTCTTGGGACTCAATTCCGCGGGAGCCATTTTGTTTGCTCGGTTAGAACCTAGCCAGGTTGCGCTGGTCGGGGTCAATACGACTTTAGCGGCCAGTACGGCGGCTTTAACGGCAGCGATTGTCACCCGCATTCGCTTCGGTAAATCGGACGCCTCGATCACGGCGAATGGATGGGTAGGCGGACTGGTTGCCAGCAGCGCCGGTTGCGCGCTTTTGAAGCCAGCGGCGGCGGCGCTTGTTGGAATTGTTGCGGCGGCGCTTATCACGCTAGCGGTAGAGAGATTCGAATTCGATCTGAAGGTCGACGATCCCGGTGGCGCTGTCTCTGTGCATGCGCTGGGCGGCATTTGGGGCGTGTTGGCGGTAGGGATTTTTGCCAGATTTTCCGATCGGGCGCCCGGACAATTCCGCGCCCAGCTGATAGGAGTCGCCACACTCGTGGGCTTTGTGCTGCCCTTGGCTTATGTTTTGAACTGGCTGCTGGATCGCGTCTATTCACAACGTGTGGCTCCTGAAGGTGAGCGCCAAGGATTGGATTTGCACGAGCTGGGCGCAGATGCTTATCCCGAGTTCGTAATCCATACCGAGGAGTACATTCAGCGATAAGTCTCTAACTGTCAGTGCCGAGCCGCCCACAGCAGCAGGGCAAAAATCACAACCGGAATGAGGGCCAGCATTCCGTACAGGAGGAACTTTCTGGTCGTCGTCCCTCGGCGCTTTTTCCCGCTGCGTTTTTTCCCGCCACCCAAATCCGTTTGTTCATCAACCCCTACCTGGTCCTGATGCTGGAGGTCCCAAGCGAATTCGTGAGCCTTGGGATAGCGGCTGTTTGGATCGCGTTCCATGGCCCGATAGATAATTTCCTGTAACTGAGGAGAGATTTCGGAATTTATCTCACGTGGTGGAGGAGGGTTGCGAGAGAGCCTCTCATTCATGATGACGAAAGCGTTGGCGCCGCTGAACGGCACCCGCCCGGTGAGCATTTCGTAAAGCATGACTCCGAGGGCGTAGATGTCGCTGCGCGCGTCGCCGCGTTTCCCCTTCACCTGTTCGGGAGAAATGTAGTCGGGTGTCCCCATTGCGTGGGAAAGCTTGGAAAAGGTCAGTCGGCGGGACCCAACATTGGCAGCAATGCCGAAATCGATCAGCTTAATGTGATCGTCGGCATCAATCATGATGTTTTCCGGTTTCAGGTCGCGGTGAACGACACCGCGCGCGTGAATGTACTCGAGTGCTTCCGCGACTGCAATGGTAATCCGTACGGCGCGTTCGGGAAGCAGTTTTCCCTGTTCGTTCAGAAGCTGGCGCAGCAGGTGGCCTTCAACCCACTCCATCACCATGTATTGAGTTCTGCGTTCGCCGTCGGTCAGGACTTTCATGACCCCGGGGTGGTCGAGTTTTCGGCCGATCTCCTGTTCCCGCTGAAAGCGGTCGACGAAAACTGGATCGCTCTCCATCTCCGCATGGGGGATCTTAATCGCAACAGTTTCACCATTGCGCAAATCGGTGGCGCGAAAAATTGAGGCCATCCCGCTACGGGCGGCGACACCTTCAATGCGGTAATGGTCAAGTGCTTCGCCAGGCTGGAGTGTCATCATCAACCCCTGCAATCATGCCAGAATCAGCAGCCGGCAGGACACGTAGAATCCGCGCAGACATCAAAGAATGAACCAGTCGAACCGAATCAGCGCACCCGGTAGGGCCGTCCACGATACATGCCGACCCGTTCTACTCCACGAATGCGGATAAGCTGAATACTGATGTTGTCGCTGCCATCGGCCAGCTTGGCCATCTCGACCAACTTGTGTGCCGCCACGCTCAAATCGGTCCCGGGATCTTGGATAACGGCGGCAATTTCTTCGGGCGCCACGGCACCGTGCATGCCGTCCGAGCAAAGCATGAGCACATCCCCGGCCTGAACCTGGACTTCATTGGTCTCAACCTCTACCGACAGATCATTTCCCAATGATCGGCTGAGAACGTGACGCGTGGGGGCTTTGGCGGCCTCTTCCGAAGAAAGCAGCCCCAGTCGTGCCTGCTCGCTGGCCACCGTATGGTCATGGGTCAGGGCCGCGGCGCGACCGTGACGAACGAGATAGCATCGCGAATCGCCAACATGGGCTAAAACGGCAAGACTAAGGCGTAGCGCGCAGGCCACAAAGGTCGTCGCCATGGCGGGACCTTCAGGATCGGCGGCGCGGCCGATCTCGTATACCAGTTGGTTCGCCTGCTGAAGCAGACGTCGCAATAATGCGGAGAGGGGCTCTTCTCGAGGAGCAGAGCGAAACCCGGCGAGGACTCTCTCCACTGCGGCGCGGGAAGCTACCTCACCGTGCGCCTGGCCCCCGACTCCGTCGGCGAGGGCAAAAAGCCAGCCATGTGTGCGGACAATTTCCGGCGTGGCAGGCACAAAGTGACCCACACAGTCCTCGTTGTGTTCCCGCACGATACCGGCGTCGGACAGTTCCGCAAATTCCACGTCCAGCATGGGCCATTGTAGCGGAGCGAGAGGTTGGTTTTTATTTGCCAACGGCCGCCTAGAGTTCATCTCGATATTGCTCCAGTGCGACGCGCACCAGTTGACTTCGACTCCTGACCCCGGTCTTGGTGAAGAGGTGTTGCAAGCAACTCTTGACCGCGCCCTCCGAAATCTCCATGCGGTCCGCAATTTCCTTATTGCTCAAGCCTTCAAAGACAAAAGAAAGCACCACCTTCTCGCGGCTCGTGAGCAGCGACCGCCCGGGACCGGAAGGATGCGCAGTAATCTCCGTGAGCGATCTACGGAGCAAAGCTTGCTCAAACCATACCTTTCCATTCATGGTGTCGCGGATGCCCTGCACCAGCAAAGCCGGAGGACTGTGTTTCATCAAAATTCCAACCACACCTCTTCGGATCAGCTCGGGCACATCCCTATCGCTCACGCCAGCTGTGACGACCAGCACCTTGCCCGCGAATCCGAGAGCCTGCAGTCTTTCGAGAAAGGCTGCGCCCTTCTCGGAACCAAGATCGAGGTCCAACAGCACGATGTCGACGTTGCGTGTTTTAACGATGCGCGCTGCTTCGGCGCCAGACCCGCAATGTCCAGCTACCCTGAATCCCGGTTCCGCATCCAGCAGGCGAGCGAGGCCTTCACGAAACAGGATGTGATCGTCCAAGATTAGAATGCGTATTTGGCTCGCCAAAGCATTACTCATCGGAATCATCTCCCGCATGAATAAATCGAGCCAGTCGAACCGTAAAGCAGCAACCGCTTGCGCGTGGCTCATGTTTCAACTCTCCGCGGAAGCTGTGCAGGATCGCGCGCGAAACATACAGCCCGAGGCCAGTCGCGGAAGCATTCTGCTGGAAGGGTCGGAACAGTACCGACGAATCGGCGAACCCCTTGCCGGTATCTTCAAATCGAATCAGGACGGAATCGGCTACAGCCGCGGCACTGATGGTGAGTTGTTTAACCTGGGTTGATTCCATAGCCCGCTGGCTGTTCTTTGCAAGATTCAGAAATACCTGCAACAAGCCATAGCGATCCCCAACGATCAAAGGAAGATTGGGATCGACATGCCATGAGACATCGATATCGGACTCACGACAGCTGGGCTCGATCACAACCTGTAATTCGTCCAGCACCGAAGGCAGTTCCA
>Ga0193726_1003189_pt1 | contig 10575 bp, 7 predicted proteins | sample H2c1metaG_FD_144928 | JGI IMG/M metagenome (GOLD analysis project Ga0193726, IMG submission 144928) | Soil microbial communities from a riparian zone of the East river system, Colorado, United States - H2c1 | ecosystem: Environmental > Terrestrial > Soil > Riparian zone | place: USA: East River... | reverse complement strand
ATCAGCGAGTTGATGAACACACTCTTACCGGTGCCGGTCGAACCGGCAATCAGCAAGTGGGGCATTGCCGCCAAGTCGGTCACGCGGATGCGACCATGCAGATCACGGCCCATCGCCAGCGTCAATTTGCTCGGCGAATTGACAAACTCGGGCGCTTCGATAATTTCGCGCAGAGCAATCGTCTGGCGATGTAGATTGGGAACTTCAATGCCAATTGTGGACTTGCCGGGAATGCGCTCAATCAGAATCGATTCCGCCTGCAGCGCCAAGCACAAATCTTCCGTCAAACCGATGATGCGGCTGTATTTCACGCCGGCTTCCGGCTTGAACTCAAACGTAGTGACAACTGGACCCGGATTGATCTGCGTCACGCGCCCCTGAATGTCGAACTCGGCGCACTTTTCCTCGATGGCTCGCGCCCGATCCTTCAGCTCATCTTCGTTGATGGCCTTGCCGCGCATTCCTTCCTGCAACATGGAAGGAGAGGGCAATTTATAGTTGGGATTTTCCTTAGCGATCTTGACTTCAGCTACTTTCTTGGCGGCCGCCTTTTCCATATCACGATTCAGAACAAAGATGGGAGTCTTGTGCGAAGCGTCCTTCTTGCCGGCGGCGTCTTCCTGGTCTTCGGCAGTATTCTTGCCGCGGAAGATGTCTCCCTGGTCGGCAAGATGAATGGTTTTTGCTTCCTCGGGAACTTCCGTTCTGCCGAGCGACTGCGGAGGCACCGGCTTGCGGCCGGAAATGCGGGATTCCTCCACGCGCCGGCGATTGCGATCCTGTTCGCGTTCTTCCTGCCAATCGTGCCAGCGCGCCGCGACCTTTTGTAGAATCCCTAGTTTTTCCACTTTGCCCAGAGGGCCCTTGGGACCGCTCGCCCATGCGTGAGCGCCGCTGAAGGAAAAGCTGGTGGTCATATAGAGAGCTGTCAGAAAAACGGCCGGGGCCACCAGGTAAGCGCCCCAGTTAAAACTGGCGCGCAGAGTTCCCGAAACGAGCGTTCCCAGGAAGCCCCCGGACGGGATCGTTCCGCGAACGTCCGGAACATGGAGCAGCGCCAGCAGGGACGGCAAGGACAACAAGAGAAGCAGATAACCGATGATGGTCGCAAAATGGGATTCGATGACTCGGCTGCGCGTCCAGCGCCAACCAATCATGCTAATGGCAATGGGGAGCAGGAAGGCGGCAAATCCGAAAATCTGAAACAGTGCGTCAGACCCATACGCCCCCACCGGCCCAATCCAGTTCTTGGCCGGGCTGCCTTCCAGAGAGGGGGAACTCACATTGAACGCCGTGTCCTTTGGATAATAGGAGAGCAGCGCCGAGGCCATCAATACGGCCACAGTGATACACAAAACCCCGATCAGCTCATTGAGCCGTTTATTCTTAGTTGGAGTCAGAAAGCGCAAGCGATTCTCCTCAGCTGTTTGGGGAAGGCTGAGTGCCGACGGGTTGCTGGCGCTATCGCAAGCCCGCCTGGAGGAACTCTGAACTCACCCAATATAGCAAACATCACTTGCGAAGCAAAAGGTTTCCCGCCACGAGTTTCCTGGAGGTCTAGTGCATCATCCCGGAAGCCCAGAGCAGCACAGCGGCTCCCACGACAATGCGGTATACGGCAAAGGGGACAAATCCGTGTTTGCGCACCCATCCGAGGAACCAGGCCACCGCGCCGTAGGCCACCAGAAAGGACACGACAAACCCAATCGCCAACACCACCCAACCATGCTGGTCGATATGGGTGACTCCAATGGCGTTTTCCCCGTGACCATGCAAGGACTTGAAAAGGTCGTAGCAGGTGGCCACGGCCATGGTGGGGATGGAAAGAAAAAAGGAAAATTCCAGAGCCGATGCCCGCGACATTCCTGCAAGTTGTCCCGCGGCGATGGTGGACATGGACCGGGAAGTACCCGGAAAAACCGCTGAGAGTATTTGACACGCACCGATCCAGATGGCCTGCGCCAGGCTCATTTCTTCCATCCGCCACGTATGGATGCGGCTCCCCGCCGCCTGCGGCCCGGCAAGTTCCGATTTCGCGTTTCTAGCATCCACAATCCACATCAGCAAACCGCCGACGAGCAGCGAGGTTCCCATGATGACCAGACTTTCCAGATGTTTGCCGATGATTTTGGTAAGCAGGAAGGCTGGCGCTGCCGTGGTCACAAAGGCTGCCGCAACCAGGCTCAGCGGGTGCGTAAATAGCGTGCGGTCGCCCCGCTCTCCTGCGGGAAACGTCGAGAGCATCTTCGAGATGCTCTGCCGAAAGTAGACCGGAAGGCAAAGAATGGCTCCCAACTGAATAACGATCGTGTACATCTTCCAGTACCCATTGGCCAAGTCAATGTGCAGCAAGGCCTCGGCTATCGTATTGAGGCCGTATTGAAGCGCTACTATCTCGGGCGCAGTGACGCCTACGAGATGCGCAAACTCTTGCCCACCGAAATTCTGCAAAGTGGCGCACATTCAGGAGTCAGTGAGTGAACGATTATCTGCTTTCAGTTTTGCTCGGTATTGTCGAAGGGCTTACCGAGTTCCTGCCGGTTAGTTCGACTGCCCATTTGCGCATCGCCGAGGCCTTGCTGCACATTGACTTGGCCAACGGGTACTGGAAGATGTACACGATCGTGATTCAGTTGGGAGCCATTCTTTGCCTTCCAGTCTACTTTCGGCAGAGCATCGCCAAGATGCTCTCGACATTTCCCGGAGGAGTGCGGGGCGACCGCACGGTATTTACGCACCCGCTCAGCCTGGTTGCGGCAGCCTTTGTGACCACGGCAGCTCCAGCCTTCCTGCTCACCAAAATCATCGGCAAGCACCTGGAAAGTCTGGTCATCATGGGAACCTCGCTGCTCGTCGGCGGTTTGCTGATGTGGATTGTGGATGCTAGAAACGCGAAATCGGAACTTGCCGGACCGCAGGCGGCAGGGAGCCGCATCCATACGTGGCGGATGGAAGAAATGAGCCTGGCCCAGGCAATCTGGATCGGCGCGTGTCAAATACTCTCCGCGGTTTTTCCGGGGACTTCCCGGTCCATGTCCACCATCGCCGCGGGACAACTGGCGGGGATGTCGCGGGCAGCGGCTCTGGAATTTTCCTTTTTCCTTTCCATCCCCACCATGGCCGTGGCCACCTGCTACGATCTTTTTAAATCCTTGCGTGGTCACGGAGAAAACGCCATTGGAGTTACCCACATCGACCAGCATGGTTGGGTGGTGTTGGCGATTGGGTTTGTTGTCTCCTTTATTGTGGCGTATGGCGCGGTGGCCTGGTTCCTCGGATGGGTACGCAAACACGGATTTGTCCCCTTTGCCGTATACCGCATTGTCGTGGGAGCCGTTGTGCTGCTCTGGGCATCAGGGATGATTCGCTAGACGTCCAGGAAACTGGTTGCCGGAAACCTTTTGCGTGGCAAGTGATGTTTGCTATATTGGGTGAGTTAAGAGTTCCTCCAGGCGGGCTTGCGATAGCGCCAGCAACCCGTCGGCACTCAGCCTTCCCCAAACAGCTGAGGAGAATCGCTTGCGCTTTCTGACTCCAACTAAGAATAAACGGCTCAATGAGCTGATCGGGGTTTTGTGTATCACCTTGGCCGTACTGATGGCCTTGGCGCTGCTCTCCTATTATCCGAAGGACACCGCGTTCAATGTGAGTTCTCCATCTCCGGAAGGCAGCCCGGCCAAGAACTGGATTGGGCCAGTTGGGGCGTATGGGTCTGATGCGCTGTTTCAGATTTTTGGATTTGCCGCCTTCCTGCTCCCCATTGCCATTAGCATGATTGGTTGGCGCTGGGCGCGCAGCCGAGTCATTGAATCCCATTTTGCGACCATCATCGGTTATCTGCTTCTTTTGTTGTCCTTGCCGTCGCTGCTGGCGCTGCTTCATGTTCCGGACGTTCGAGGAACGATTCCCTCCGGGGGCTTCCTCGGAACGCTCGTTTCTGGAACTCTGCGCGCCAGTTTTAACTGGGGTGCCTATCTGGTGGCTCCGGCCGTTTTTCTGACGGCTCTTTATATGACAACCAGCTTTTCCTTCAGTGGAGCTCACGCATGGGCGAGCGGTCCCAAGGGCCCTCTGGGCAAAGTGGAAAAACTGGGCATTCTACAAAAGGTCGCGGCGCGCTGGCACGATTGGCGGGAAGAGCGCGAACAGGATCGCAATCGCCGGCGGGTGGAGGAATCCCGCATTTCCGGCCGCAAGCCGGTGCCTCCGCAGTCGCTCGGCAGAACGGAAGTTCCCGAGGAAGCGAAAACCATTCATCTTGCCGACCAGGGGGATATCTTCCGCGGCAAGAATACTGCCGATGACCAGCAAGACGCTGACGGCAAAAAGGACGCTCCGCTCAAGACTCCCATCTTCGTTCTGAATCGTGATGTGGAGAAGGCGGCCGCCAAGAAAGTAGCTGAAGTCAAGATAGCCAAGGAAAATCCCAACTATAGATTGCCCTCGCCTTCCATGTTGCAGGAAGGAATGCGCAGCAAGGCGATCAACGAAGATGAGCTGAAGGATCGCGCGCGGGCCATCGAGGAAAAGTGCGCCGAATTCGACATTCAGGGACGCGTGACCCAGATCAATCCGGGTCCCGTCGTTACTACGTTTGAGTTCAAGCCGGAAGCGGGCGTGAAGTACAGCCGCATCATCGGTTTGACGGAGGATTTGTGCTTGGCGCTGCAGGCGGAATCGATTCTGATTGAGCGCATTCCGGGCAAGTCCACAATCGGAATCGAAGTTCCCAACCTGCATCGCCAGACAATTGCACTGCGCGAAATTATCGAAGCGCCCGAGTTTGTCAATTCGCCGAGCAAATTGACGCTGGCGATGGGCCGCGATCTGCATGGTCGCATCCGCGTTACCGACTTGGCGGCAATGCCCCACCTGCTGATTGCCGGTTCAACCGGCACCGGTAAGAGCGTGTTCATCAACTCACTGATGATGTCGATTCTTTATAAGGCTACGCCGGACGACGTAAAGATGGTTTTGATTGATCCGAAGAGGCTTGAATTAAACCTCTACGAGAATATTCCCCATCTTATCGCGCCCGTGGTTACCGATCCGAAAGTGGCGTCGAACGTTTTGCGTAACGCGACTCGCGAAATGGAAAGCCGCCTGAAGCTGCTTGCGCAAAAAAGTGTCCGCAACATCGATCAATACAATCGCACTTTCCAAAAGAACCAGTCTCTGTCGCTCTTTGAAAATGTCGACAGCGAACACAAGCCGCTTCCCTACCTGGTGATTATCATCGACGAACTAGCGGACCTGATGATGGTGGACACCAACAACGTGGAAGAGTCCATTACCCGCTTGGCGCAAATGGCCCGCGCGGTAGGCATCCATTTGATTTTGGCAACGCAGCGCCCGTCGGTCGACGTGATCACGGGTCTGATCAAAGCCAACTTCCCTGCCCGCATTTCGTTCCGCGTCGCCAGCAAAGTGGACTCGCGAACGATTCTCGATTCAAACGGATCGGAATCGCTGCTCGGACGCGGCGACATGCTCTACTTGCCGGCAGGCTCCTCGCGGCTGCATCGCATTCACGGGCCACTCGTTACGGAAGACGAAATTGTGGCTGTCTGTGACTTCTGGCGAGCGCAGGCCCAGGCGAAGTATCAAGAAGAGCTTTTGGAAGCTCCAAAGGATGAGAACGGTAAGGTGGAGGGTGGCGCTGACGGCGAGCCGGAAGGCGCGGAAGACGTCGACGATGCTCTGTACCAGGACGCGATTCGCGTCGTTTGCGATGCCGGCCGCGCTTCTACTTCGACCCTGCAGCGCCGGTTGCGCATCGGCTATGGCCGCGCAGCGCGCTTAATCGACATTATGGAAAAGGACGGCATTGTGGGGCCGCCGGACGGCACGAAGCCGCGCGAAGTGCTCAAGAACCGCAACTGGATGCGCGAACACGACGATTCACTGTCGTAGTTCGCCGCACAAGACAGAATTTCAGTCGGATGCGCACCTCGACTCAATATTTTTTAGAAAGAGCCGCGTCCTGAATTGACACAACTCGTTCTCGCCCCTACAATTTTAAAGTTACATGTGCCGGGGTAGCTCAGTGGTAGAGCGCCGCCCTGAAAAGGCGGGCGTAGCCAGTTCGATTCTGGCCCCCGGCACCATCCCTAGGTCGTTTCCTAGGAAATTCCAATTTCCGGCCGCTACGTAAATTTCCCCATCCCTTTCCATATTGTTCTTGTGCTTTCCGGCTGACTCTGCAAAGAAAACCACGAAGAATGATACCAACCATTGATATCCCTCGGAGCGCTGGTCTAATTCAATTTCCACGCCGAGTTCGTCTTCCACGACGACTTTCAGATATTGGCCATCTGCTAGCACGCGGAGTCTGTTAGCCTCGTCGCGCTTTTTATCTGGCACCCAGACCCTGTTGATTGCTTCGGTGAGTCTCACGCAGGCGGCATTTAGTTGATATGTGCGAGTGTCGAGTTGGTCTCGATACCTTTGAAAAGCAGCAGCGTCGCCATTCGGTGGTTCAGCAGCTTTACCCAAATTTGACAGATCTCTCGCTGTAAAACCCAGCAAACGGAGAAGACATTCGTTACCATAATCGTAGGTTTTGTCGTCAAGGACTCCACTCTCAAGCCTCTGCGCCAAATGCTCCAGATGGATATTAGGTCGAACCCTGAAATATTTGCTAAACAATACAAATACCGGGATGAGCGGGTACAAAATGCCCAGGGCCAAATCACGTCTCGATTCCAACCCGATCGCCGCGGTAAGACGTTCGTGTCTGTTCTCCTCCTGTTGGTCGTTCTCATCTACAAATGGCAGAGTTTTTTGAGCCATGCAGTAAGTCTTGTAGCTACGTCACCCGCTATAACGTATTCATCATGACTGCGATTTATCTTCCAACCCTCGGTTGTTGGGAGGTCCCTAGGGATTACCATGGTGATAACACGTGGGTCGCGCTATATAGTTCGCTGGTACGCGATTAAAACGCGGTTTATTGAAACCCCGAACTAATCCTTATAGGTGCGCCTTTTCTTTCTTAATGGACGGCGTTGTTTGGATGAGATAGAAGCTTAGCCAGGCCTGCCTTGTTGGCACGAATTTCTAAATCCGCTGTGAAAAGAGAGTGACCTTTATGAAGCGCAAACTTGCAATCACTGTCGTAACAATGATATTTGCGCTGGTCCTGCTGTTGGGAGCCAAGAGTCTGTTTGCTGCAACCTGCACCGGCGCGGATCCGTGTCATGCCTGCAAGAACTGTAAGTATTGCAAGCATTGCGCGAAGGATGGCGGGAAGTGCGGGATCTGCAAAAAATAGGTAAGCAAATGATCCCAGATGCGATTTGGCAGGCTATCGCCGGCAGGAAATGTAATCCAGTTTTTACTACCCAGGCAGTATAGCGCCCGGCAAGAAACTGGTTGAGCTGCACCCTTGGTCGCGCTAGACAGCGCTGCTAATCTCGTTTTAAACGCTTGGTTTTTCGGCAGGGCCAGCGAATCGCAGGAGTAACATCGAAGTTCTCCCCCGTATTTTAAGACCTCGAGGCGGCTACAGCCGAATGACTCCGCGCGAGGCACTGCGTACCTCGCATCGCCGTTCGGAAAATCAGGAGTGAGATCTTTCCTCTTCCGTAAATAGGCATCAAAAGTGACCGGAAGGTGACACGGAGCTGACAACCGATCGCCACTCCTCGCTTACGATTCCACTCCCAGCTATCACAAGGTAGTCGCCCACCACCAATTGTGATTTGAATAAATTTCCCAAGGAGAAGTGCATGACAAAACCATTGCAAGGCATTTCCATCCAGGTACCAACGGATCGGCGGTCGTTTCTGAAAAAAGGAGTGCTGACAGCGGGCACCGCTATGGTGGGAGCGGGGTTAGTTGGCGACGCCCTTCCGGCCTTTGCCAAGCGGGAAGACGAGAAGAGCGGAAAACTTGGCAAAGGAGATGCCGCAATTCTCAGATTCCTCGCCGCTGCAGAAATTCTCGAAACGGATCTTTGGCAGCAGTACAACGAGCTGGGGGGAATTCAAGACAACGAAGTTCCAGGAGGAAGTGGAAGTGCACTTTACATCGCCGCCCTTCAGCAACTGGATGGGGACATGCCTCAGTATATCCATGACAATACGGAAGACGAACTGACTCACGAAGTCTTCATCAATGCGTATCTTGAATCCAAAGGTGCGGACGTCGTTAATTTGGATAAGTTCCGCACACTTCCCAGCAGCAAGGCCACCGGGGCCCAACAAATCGGCCGCCTTACGAATCTTATGCAACTATCCGTAGACACCACTTGGTGGACACGGTATCGCAGCCGCACGAAAAATCCTGATTTCGGAGACAATTTCCCTCAAGCCGTTCCGACGCTTGCGGTTGGCCAGCATCCGGCCATCCCCCGCAGCGATGCCGACCTCGGACCCAGCAACCACATTCAAGCCATCGCCAATACGGCCGGCTTTCATTTTGGCACTATCGAGCAAGGCGGAACCAGCCTCTATCCATCCTTGGCGCAAAGAGTGTCCAGCGTGGAAGTACTGCGAATCTTGCTTAGCATCGGGCCCACCGAGGCCATGCACTTTCAGACTTGGCATGACAAAGCGGGCAACGCGCCGCCATTGACCGATCCTACAGACCCGACGCTGATCTTTCCGAACCTGAACGCGTCGCCTTTCGGCGGAGAAGATTTCCAAACCAACTTGATCATGCCGGAACCGACCGTATTTCTCAGCCACAGCTTACCCGCTTGCTCCATCGTGCGGCCGACAAACACAAAGGGCGCAGCTCGGGGAGCATTGCAGTTTTTGACTGCGAGCAACTTGTTCCTCGGGCAATCGAAGGAGTTCTTTGCCTACCTTCTAGATCTTGCAGAGGACGCTGATCAAGCCCAGCGGGATAGGGACTAGTCGATCACGCAAGTAAATCCTATGGCGAGTTAGTGTTGAACCAACGCTGGCTCGCCTTTCTCTAGGCCGCGCAAGACACTTCAAATCCGATGCGACCCGTGGTGCATGCCGGGCCCCCGGCACCACCGATACTGCCACGGTTCTACAAAATTCCAAGTACCTGAAGCTACTTACTGTTCACTGCTCGGTGTGAGTGTGATCCTTTCGATGTGCTTAGCGAACATCGTCCGCGTTTTGGCCGGGTCAGAATTGACGCTCGCGCGGATGTCCCGCATGTGCAGAACAACAAAACTGCGGAGATTTTGAAGCTTCACGTGAAGTGAATCAGGTTGTGATTCGAGACCTTCGCTTTTACCCGAGCAGCTTCAATTTTGTGGCGCGCCATCGCCTTGACTACTTCACGTATCGTGAAGTAGCGTCGGGCAGTGCACATTGTGACGCGCAGGCATCTTAGTGAGGCCATGCCGGAGTATCCAGATGCTGCGAATGAGATAAAGGCATGGGTCGTGATAGTCGAAGGCGTCCGATGGCACAATTTTGCGGAAGTCCGGCGCATGTTTCGGGACGCCGACTACGTCGACGGATACGTCGTGTTCAACATCCGGCGAAACCGCTTCAGGCTCATCACGGTCATGCACTATGCACAGACAACAGATGAGAAACGGACGGAGGGACACCTCTACATTCGGTCCTTCCTGACACATAAGGAATACAACGATCGCCGGAAATGGGACAGGGGATTTGGTGCAAAATGAATACAGTTCTCGCAGACCCGGCAAAAATGATTGCGAAGGGTGCTCCCCACGTCATACACAATGACAAAGAATTGGAAGTGTACACAAACGCACTCTTCCAATTGACAGCTCTGGAGAACCCTTCTTCCTCACAAGAGGAAGCAATCGAACTTCTGACTCTACTCGTAGAACGCTACGAGCAAGAACACTATCCAGTTCCAGCCTCGGACGCGGTTTCTGTCGTGCGGTTCCTTATCGAACGGCAAGGCCTTACGCAACGTGAGTTGACGCCGGAATTCGGATCGGAAAGTGCCGTTTCGATGTTTCTCGCAGGACAGCGGAATCTCACGCTAGAACAGGTCCGCAAATTAAGCTCACGATTCAAACTCTCTGCCGACGTTTTCATCCGGAGCCTATAGCTAAAGCCGCAGTCGAGAATCCTTCCCCCCTCCTCTCGCTTGGCGGTGCTAGGCCCCCAAGTCTACAAAGAACATGGCTTGTGGCAGAATCGTGCATACCGGGCTCCCGGCAAAGTACATGAGTCGCAAATCCGCCCCAACAACATCTAGTACGCCTTTCACTAAATAACTCCACTTTGCCCGAGTCTGACACTGCCAACAGGTTGAATTTCCCAAATTTCTCAGCCGTCCTAAACGCTAGACGACTACCCGCGTGTACCTGCCCCGAACGTCGCTTCTGGATACTTTCCGTTTTGCCGTCGATTAGCCCGGAACCCTGCACGTCAGCGGGATTCTGCTCGCGCTTGCGTGTGGTATGCTTCGCCACGCCGCGTCGCGAAGGGGCATCCATCTTCCACTAGGAGACTGGTCATGAATCGCATTCTCTTGAGCACGTTCGCGCTGATTGCAGTGATGGGCTGCGCCGCCTGCAACTCTGGCTTAGCGGGTACACTTCAGCCCGCAACTTTTACGGCCCAAGATGAAACGGCGGTGCGGACAATCGTCTCCGAGTTTGCCAAT
>Ga0193726_1003188_pt1 | contig 10576 bp, 8 predicted proteins | sample H2c1metaG_FD_144928 | JGI IMG/M metagenome (GOLD analysis project Ga0193726, IMG submission 144928) | Soil microbial communities from a riparian zone of the East river system, Colorado, United States - H2c1 | ecosystem: Environmental > Terrestrial > Soil > Riparian zone | place: USA: East River... | reverse complement strand
AGCGAAATCCCGGCCAGGGCGCAATTCCCCTTCTGCATCGAGAGTGAAACGGTTCTCCGGCACGCGGAGGACCACTCGCTCAGCGCGCAGCCAAACGGCGAGCGAATTGCCATTCATAAAGAATGGTTGAGAGTTTGCGCTCGGGACTTCCGGCAAATTTCGAAACGAGCGACTCGTGAATGCCAGACCTGCGCTCCAACTCCACAAACCATTTTCCACTTCGTGCAATTCCAATCCACCGGTTGCGCGGCGCACATTTACGTCTGTCAGCGGAGTGGCGCCAAAATAAGTGTTCGACAGATTCCAGTTCTCGTTTCGCAGGTCGCTGAAGAACCGAAGACGCAAGGCGGGATTATCCAGAATCGGGGTGGACAGGGAAGCGTAGACGCGGCGTTTTTCTGAATCCCAGCGCACGAGGGACGTGAAATTTATTGCGCGATGATCCAGATTGTAAAACTCGGGATAGACGGTGGCGTACGGCAGGCCACTTAACAGCGACACGGCATTTGCAACCGGAGAGTCCATCCAGCCGGCGCGCGGGGCAACGTGAATTGTTGCTTCATAAGTTCCTGTTGCTGTCGGCACCAGTTCCAAACGCGGTCGCGGAAACAGTTCCAGATTGTCGAGGCGCGCGTTGGTAGCCAGAAGCGCTTGAACCTTTAAAACCTGTGGCGCGTTGAATTGGACGATCCGGTTCATGAGCGCCGGAGTAAGGTGTGGGGTGGGAGCGACGGAGACGCTCGCCAGTCGCGGTTTTTCAATCGGATTCCAATATTTCAAGGCTGCTTCAATATTGCCATCCAGAAAATAGAGCGTGCCCAGAAATTCCTGCGGGTAGGTATCCGTCGCCTGTAGTCTGAGGGCGGCATGAAGATCTTTCTTGGCAGCGGAAAAGTCTTTTGTCTTGTAGGCGATTCCCGCCAGTTCCACCGGAAATCGCGCGTCCGCCGGGGCTTTCGCCCGTCCGCGTTCGAGCGATTCGCGCGCTTCCTGCCAACGCTGCAGGTGAGCCAGAGCCAGCCCTTCGATAAGATCAAATTCAGCTGACTGCCCGGCGGGACCGGCGGCAAGTGTTGCTGCTTGCTGCCAACGCTCGGTTTCCAGTGCCGTTTGTGCTGCCGCCAGGCGATTGGCATCGCCCGTGGATTGTTGCGCGAACGAGTGCGTCGCAAGCGCCGCGACCGCACAGAGTGTGAGAATTAGTTGGCGTGCTGCGGAACGGCGAGCAGCATCCAATTTCGGACCGGTTGCCATGTCTTCTCAAAGTCCGCGCGCTCGATGCGCATGAGCCGTCCGCGGGCGGGATCGTTCACCAGAACGGCGGGTTTTCCCCAGTCCATTCCTGTAACTACGACATAGTGTAGCGGGGACTTTTTGCCGCTAAGCTGCAAGCCTACGATAAGCGGCCGGCCTTTAACGAGATGCTCTCTGAGATCTTCCCACTGGCCGTGATAGGCGAACGTGCGAAAGTTCAAATCTTTGAAATATTTTTCCAGGTCGGAAGCAAAGATACCGCGCGCTTTGGGGGAATACAATTTCCTCTGGATGGCCTCAGCAGACCACTGGCCAGGCTCAGTGACCGCTGCTTGCGCGTTCCAGTATTGCAGGACCATGGAGATCGCTGCAGAGCCGCATCCCTCTTCTGATTGTTTTACGTAGGGAACATCCAGCCAGACGCCATTCTGGTGCTGGGAAGCGGCATAGCCTCCCAGCACCAGAAAGAATAGCAAGAAGGACAGCAGCCTGGCCTTCACGAAGATGTGCTGGGTGGGGATCCCGTTCAGCGTACGGCCAAAGCGATGATGATCACCGCGACGATAATCAGAATTATCCACAGCAGATCGCGATTGGACAGGCTGCCGGCGGCAAAATCACTCTGGGCTTGCCGGGAACGCTCCGCCAGCCGCGCCACGTCTTCGTCGCTCATCTGACTGATCGCTTTGTCGACTTTTCCGTATTCAACGTTCGCCGATTTCAGGGCCTGCTGGCCGGTATCTGAGGTGAGCAGCGAGCGAATTGCGCCTTCATCCGATTGACGCGTTTGAGCGGGCTTCGCCGCATCCTTGCTCAATTCGTCCAGAGAAACGACGTGCTGCTTTTCCTGTGCCTTGGCCGAAAAACTTACGCTGCCGAACAACATGCCAAATGACAGAACCTGCGCACATACTTTCGTGAAACTCCCTCGCATGCTTCCTCCTGTTTTTGGCTGGGCTAATAGTCTACGAACCAGAATTGCGGCTAGGCAAGATAATTTCCGCCGAACATTCCAGAACGGGCACCACGGCTGGAATAGAATTATGGTTTAGCAGCGAGCGGTCGCTCGTATTTGCTGATATCAACGGACTGCCAGTCTCCACGTTTGATGCCCTCGCGAATTTGCGCCGCGGTCTTGCCTTTCTTGGATTGCTCGTAGCTGTAAAAAGATTCATCTATGCAAACGTTGCAGGCGGCGCCGTGCTTGCTCACAAAACAATCCAGCAGGCTGCCGTGCCCCTGGCTGCGGTCGCAATGGCAGTAGCAGGGCTGCTGGTAAAGCACTTTTTTGCTGAGTGCAGCCACACGATAGGCGTTCTGCACGACGGGGTTGCTGAATTGATCGGGGTTCATCGTGGCGGGCAGTGGTTCTTTCGGGACTTGACTGTGGAACGCGGGCACCGGCTCATTTTGTCCAGACTGCGACGTGTCCATCCCGGGCATGGACTGCCGGTGAGAACGCAACGCGGCATGCTGCGGCAAAGCCGCGAGCGCAATTGCAACGCAAAACAGAATCAATCCACCGAAACTCTTTCGCACGCCCCGCATATTTTCCTCGCGATCCTTCCGGGCCCCAACCTTGGCCCTGCTAATTCTACTGTACGGCGCTCGATTCAGAATTTCCACTCCGCCGCGCCGTCGCAGGACCGCGCCCGCAGACTATTGCAGATGCACAACGGCAATGCGCACGCGCTCCAGTCGGGTGGTATCCAAAACCCGGTCCCCGTTCAAATTGTCAAGCTGGCTGTTGGCGATGAAATAGAAATCGTTGCCCTTGATCGCCCCCGTTGTTGGCAGCACGGTAAACGGCGACCGGTTCTCCAAAACAGTGGTTTGCAGCACGCGACTCCCATCCTTGGAAAGACGAAACATCGCCACGCGCGGAGAGCCTATGCCGTTCTGAATCGCGATCAAGCTTCCGGCATGCCAATAGAGGCCATCGGCGCTGGCCAGCGTACTGCGAGGTCCGGGATTGACGTCCGTACTGGTTCCGCTGCCAAGATCGATTCGCACTACGCCGACGTTGTCGGCCACGAATACCTGTCGACTGTCGCTGGTTTCCGCAACTCCGTTGGGATACAAAAGCGGGCGGTAAATGCGCAGCGGAGAAAAAGTTTCCTGGCGCGGATCAAACCGCCACACCATATTGGCCAGACTGTCGGACAAGACAATCTCGCCATTTTCCAGCACCACCAGATCATTGAAGCCGTGTCGCGCGCTATCTTTCGGCGCATAGCGTCCGAGCAATTTCCCGCCAGCATCGAAGTGCAGAAGCTCGGCCTTACCGACGTCTTCTGAAAACGAATTGGCCCAGATGGTTCCGTCGCTCGGATGCAGACGGATGCCAAGAATCGGAAGAAGCGCTCCCGACGCGGGCCGGCCAAAATCGGAAACCCGCCCTTCGGCATTGATTTTCACGATCTTCCGGCGGTTCAAACTTCCGAGATAGAAAACCGTCTGCCGGGCGTCGTATGCCAGTCCTTCGGGAATCAGGTCTTTTTCTTCCGTCACAAACGCGATGCGCGCCTGCGCAACGACCGGAAAATCCCGATGAACATCCTCGACCAAGTCGATAAATTCCTTGGACTCTTTGAGTCCTTTGAAGGCCGGGTCGCCGGCCGGGTCAAACCCCTCGCGCAGGGCCAAACATTCTTTTAGTAACGACAGAGCTTCGCGCGTCTCGCCCAGATGCTGCTTGGCAATGGACAGGAAATAGAGGATTGCGCCGCGGTCGGGAACAATGCCGCCGAGCTTTTCCGCCACCGCAATTTGTGAGCGAACCTCGGCGGCGTCGGCGGGTTCGGCCAGCGTGCCCTTCGTTTCGTCTTTTTCCTGCGCGCAAGCCGGCAACAGCAGGCCGCTGGCGCAAAACAGAGCGGCGAGGAGACCGAGGGTTTGCTTCAAAGGGCGATGCATCGGTTTTGCTTGCAAGACAAGGAAAGTATTTTGCAGGACGTCAGCATTGTCACGTTCAATATTGGATTCTCAGGTGGATGCAACCAGAACCGGACCGGGAGCGCTATAGGTATCGTCCGGTGCTGACGCGCCGGGGGTACGGCCGGCAACGTGACGCTCGCGCAAATTGCTTTTCACGCGCCGTCCCCAGGACCGTACGAACGAAAAATTCAGCGCGCCGCCGATTGCAGAACTCGCGAGAGGAATCATCCGCCCAACCCATTTTTCAGCCGCTTCGGCGCCCAGCTTTGCCGCCAGCCGTTCCACAATGCGGGGCGCCAGCTTTTCAAGCATCTGTTTTTCCGCTATGTCCTTGCCGTAATCAATTCCCGCCGCCACCGCCGCCGCTTTCCACATTTCAATGCGCTGGTCGCGTCCCTTGGCCTCAAACCCATAGAGCAGGCAGAGCCGCTGAATCAACCGCAAGGTAATCGCGGTCAGCATCCCGGCATCTGGAAGCAGCGTAATCATGCCGCCCAGGCCAAATCCTGCGCCTTCGGCCAGCGCCAGGCGGCCCGCGTCGCGAATCAAGATTTCGGCAATGGCGTCCAGCCGCTCCACGGGAACGTCTTTCATGCGCGAGAAATTCGGCACCCACAGTCCGTGTTTCTCTGCCAGCTGTTTGCGAAAATCTTCCGGGTTGACCTCGACGGTCTTCATTCCGGCGATAAAACTGAAACGCAGAAAGCGTCCGACCGTCCGGCTCGCCAGGGACTTCTTTGCCGAGTTATGTAACCTAGTCATGGTCTCCATCATCCTACGGCGGTTAGAATCCCATGGCAACCACGGCGTTGCACGGATTTTCCTTTCAAATTGACGCTGGCACAACAGACTGAAAAGAAGGGATGTTATCTGGAAGGCATCGGGGAATCGAGAGTCCTACTTGACGCCGCGGCACTTTTGGGTAAACTGCATTTTCTTTATGGCCACGATGACACAACTGATTCCCGGCGAGGTCGTGCACGATTTCGACTTCCCGCAACGCGAAGCAGCCTTTTTCTATGGACTGTTTCTGCGCGGGCATTCTGCCGAACTTTTACGCCGCGACATTGAGGTTCCGGTGACGGTGCTCGTCAAATGGCACAAAGAAGCCGAACGCGATCCCACTTTGCGCGATGTCTTTACCAGAATTGTGGACTACCGCCGCCACGTGCTGGCCATTTTCGACACCCTGGTTGGCTCCGATCTCCAGGGCCAACGACTTCAGTAAGCCCGTTCCGGGTTTCCGCTGCCGGAATTTCCCGTCCTTCCGTTCAGGTCAAAAAATGACAGGCAACCTCTCCCCAGCCCGTGGATTCTAACCCACGCGGGGGATAAGTCTCACAAAATGAGGGGATTCCTCGATTGACGCGGGGCTTGTCCGGGGGTTAGAATCGCAACGTCCTAGAGCTTGAGGTGTCTTTCCATGTCACGGGTAACTAGAACCCTGTTGGTTTCCGTTTTCTCACTCGCCATAGCCTTACCTTCCATCTCTGCGCAACAGGCCGCCCCTTTGCAGGATCCGGCCGCCCTTCCTACTCCGAAAAAGATGGATAAAGAGCAAAAGCGCAAAATGAAAAAGGCGCTGAAGGAATTGGACAGCACCTACAAACAATGGTTGAACGAGGACGTCACTTACATCATTTCGCCGGAAGAACGTACCGCGTTTTTGCAGTATGAAACCAACGAAGAGCGCGAACAGTTTATCGAGCAGTTTTGGCTGCGCCGCAGTCCCAACCCGGACCTCCCGGACAATGAGTTTAAAGAAGAACATTATCGCCGCATCGCCTACGCCAACGAACACTACGCTTCCGGTATTCCAGGTTGGAAGACGGATCGCGGCCGCATGTACATCGTCTGGGGTCCGCCGGATGAAATTGAGTCGCATCCGACCGGCGGCACATACGACCGGCCAATGGAAGAAGGCGGGGGTTCCACTACCACCTATCCTTGGGAAACCTGGCGCTGGCGCTACATCGAAGGCATGGGCGAAAACGTCATTATGGAATTCGTCGATCCTACGGGTTCAGGCGAGTATCACTTGACGATGGATCCTTCAGAAAAAGACGCACTTTTGCATGTTCCCGGAGCCGGTTTGAGCTTGATGGAATCGATGGGAATGGCGTCAAAGACGGATCGCTTCACGCGTTCTGATGGCACCAACCTCCCCACCTCGCTCGGCGGCACGCCTGCCAGCATGAACGAATTTACGCGCCTGGAAATGTATGCCAAGGCGTTCAAACCGCCAGAAGTAAAGTACAAGGATCTGGAAGCCCTGGTCACCGCGCGCATCGTGCGCGACCAGGTGCATTTCAACTGGCGCACCGACTATCTGAAAGTCACAAACGAAACGGTTTTGGTCCCGGTGACCATTCAAATCCCGAACGGACAGCTCACCTTCCAGACCAAAGATGGTGTGCATTCGGCAACCCTCAACATTTTTGGCCGGGTGAGCACGCTGACCGGCCGGGTAGTGCAGACCTTTGAAGATCCCGTCAGCAAGGATTTTCCGGATTCTCTGTTCCAGCAGTCTCTGAAGCTGCAGTCGATTTACCAGAAGGCTGTTCCGCTGCGTCCAGGACTGTATCGTTTGGACCTCGTCATCAAAGACGTGCAGAGCGGGAACGTCGGCGTTATCAATACGCGCCTGCAGGTTCCTCGCTATGACGACGCCAAGCTCGAAGCCAGCTCACTCATTCTTGCCGACCAGATTGAGCACGTTCCCGCAAAGCAGATTGGCACTGGCCAATTTGTTCTGGGATCCTCCAAGGTTCGTCCGCGCATGGAAGGTGACTTCACAACGGCGGACAAACTTGGTATATATCTCCAGGTTTACAACCTGAAACCGGATGAAACGACGCACAAATCCAATGCGACTTTCCAGTACACCGTGAAAAAAGGCTCGGAACAAGTCCTGCAATTTAAAGAGAATTCGAGCGAAATGAAACAGACGGGCGATCAAGTCACAGTAGAGCGGCTCTTGCCGCTGTCGACTCTTAGTCCTGGCAAGTACTCCATCGAAATTAGCGCGACAGATACGCTTTCAAATCAGACCATTACCAGAACAGCAGATTTCACCGTGAAAACTCCGCCAGCAACCAAGACGGCCGCGAACGTTACACCTGGGAGGTAAAACAACGTGATGCAAGGACGGCTCCGAACCCTGGGGGCTCTGGTCCTAACCGCCGTGGTTTCGTCCTTCGGGGCGCATCCGACTGCGGCGCAGGCGAAGCATGCCACCGGCAAGCTTGCCGGAGTAGTGCGTGATACGGCCGGCACGCCGCAGATGGGCGCGAGCGTGGAACTAATTTCAGAAGCCACCGGCGCGCTCATTGCCAAGGGATTTCTCACCAACACCGAAGGAATTTTTCGGGGCGAGAGACTTCCTGCTGGCCTGTACACCGTTCGCGTAACCCTCGCAGGTTTCCTTCCCACTCTTGAAAAGCGCGTTCGCATTACCACCGGTCTCACCACTGTGCTGCGCATTCAGATGGAGTCGATGTTTGCCTCGCTCGACCAGCTGCGCCGCGTACCGTCCGGTGCCACGCTCGAGACCGACGACTGGAAATGGGTGCTGCGCTCCGCTTCTGTTGATCGGCCCATACTTCAATGGATGGACAAGGATCAAATCGCAGCGGCAAGTCCAAGCGTCGAGCGGGCCCTCGCGCGCATACCGCGGGCGCGCATTGAATTTACCGATGGAGCACGGCGGCCGGGATCGGTTTCCAACGTCGCCGCCTCTCCGGCTACAGCGTTTGCCTATGACCAGCGAATCGGCTCATCCAGCCGGATGATTTTCGCCGGTCAAATGAGTTATGAGTCCGATTCTCCGGCTGGTGGATTTGCCACCGTGTGGTTGCCCACTGGTTCGATGAGTGCAGGGCCGCACACGGCGCTGGTCTTGCGTCAGGCCAAGCTCGGTCCCGATGGCGCAACCTTCCGTGGAGTTCGCGCCGACCAGGGTGGTGCGATGGCCCTAGGCAACCGCGTTGTTCTCCGCTATGGCGGAGAATACGTTTTGGTAGGTCTGGGCACATCGGCTTCCTCTTTGCGGCCGCGTGCGGAAATCGATACGCGTATTTCAGATGAATGGCGGACAATGGCCATCTTCGCTTCTCAGCCTGGTGGCTCCTCGCCGCTGGAATCCTCGGACAGAGAAAATGGGGGCGAACTGGTTGCCGCCTTGAATGAATTGGACGCTTTCCCTGCTTTGCTGTGGCGCGATGGCCATCCGGTCTTGCAAAGCGGCTGGCACGAAGAAATCGCCGCCGAGCGCAAGCTGGGCACGCACGGAAAACTGCAGATTGCGGCGTTCCACGACGACAATGGCCACGTAGCCATCTTTGGACGCGGCAACAATCTTCCAACGGATGAATACTTCCAAGACTATTTTTCAAACAGCTTTGCCTACGACGGTGGCTCGTCGAGCAGTTGGGGTACGCGGGTCGCTATGCAGGAAAAGCTGGATGACGACATTGAAGTGACCGCGGTCTATGCTTTCGGAGGCGCGCTGAGCCCCGCAGACGTTGCGGAGGGCGCTCTTCGCGATGTACTGCGAACCATGGCCCGCCATTCGCTCGGTGCCAACGTCTCCGCCAAAGTCCCCCGTCTCGGCACTCGTGTGAATGCCGGATACAAGTGGATCAGCGGAACGGCCGTTTCCCGCGTGGACAGCTACGGCGAGTCGCTCTTTCAGATGGATCCCTATCTCCACGTCAGCGTTCGCCAGCCACTGCCCAGATTCTCGCTCGGCCGCTGGGAAGCCATCGTGGATTGCGACAACCTTCTGGCGCAAGGCTACGTTCCGCTGGCCAGCCGCGACGGCAATGTGATGGTGGTCCCTGCCTTTCGCTCCTTCCGTGGCGGTTTGAGCGTCCAATTCTAGAGAAAACTTAGTTCCTGAAAGATGTAGGTGTCCTCCCAGAAAATGGATTGCCGGGAAGTCTCTGCCCTTCGTTTTCTGTAATGTGTTGATAAAACATGGGTTGGCCGGGAGGATTCCTACCAAACATTGGACATCCGTTTGCACCTGATATTTTATGCGGGGGTGTATTCCCGCCAGACTAAGCCATGAAGCAGAACCTGCGAGTCAGCCTCGGAGCGGTCACGCTGGCCCTTGCCACCGTAGCAGCGATGATTTTTGCTTGGCTGAACTTTGTCCAAAGAGTGCAATTCGAGACTCCCGACGACGGAGTGACTTGGCTCGATACCCTGCACGGCGTGGAAGCCTGGCACGTTGCGCAAAACTCCCCGGCCGCGCGAGCCGGTATCCGCGCTGGCGATCAAATGGTGGCGTATAACAGCGTTCCCGTTACCAGTGCCGTGCAGGTTACCAAAAGACTTTGGCGATCGGGAATCTGGTCGCAAGTTCGTTACAAGCTATTGCGCAACGGCGAAGAGTTTGAAACTCCGCTGGTCATTGCGCCTGCTGAAAAACCGGCCTCCATAGAAAACTACTTTCGCATCATTGGCCTTCTCTATCTCTTTATCGGCTTGTTCATTTTCATTCGCCGGTGGAACGCTCCGCGCGCTATTCACTTTTATGTTTTCTGCCTGGCGTCCTTCGTGTTTTTCTCCTTTCAGTACAGCGGAAAGCTGGATGCGTTCGATTATGAAGTCTATTGGGCCAGCATCCTGGCGCGTCTCCTGGCGCCCGCTCTGCTGTTTCATTTTGCGCTGGTCTTCCCGGAAAGAACGGAAGGGGCAACGCGTTCGGTCTCGAAGCTGGCGCTCGTCTATGGACCGGCAATTGCGCTGGTGGTCATTCACATCAGCGTGGCCCTCCAGGCTCTTGGTTTTGTTCCCTGGCTGGGTTCCCGCGTTTTGCTGGATAAAATTGAGCTTGGCTACCTCGGCGCCTGCTTCCTGGGGGCCGGAGTCGTCTTCTACAGGAGCTATCGCAGCGCTCCTTCAGGCGTCCTACGGCAGCAGCTGAAGTGGCTGACCGGCGGCACGCTGGCAGGAAGTCTCCCCTTCACGCTGTTCTACGTTCTGCCCTATATTCTGGATTCGGTTTCCCGTGGACTCACACGGTTTGCCGCCCTAAGCTTGATTCTGATTCCGCTTTGTTTTGGCTATGCCATCATCCGTTACCGATTGATGGATGTGGATATTATTTTCAAACGCGGGCTGGCTTACACCGCAGCCACCGCGGCCGTGGCGTCTGTTTATTTCGCCTTAGTGGCGCTTATTGGCAATATTTTCCATACGCAAACCACTGGCCCGGTTGGCGGCGTGATCGCGATCGTTATCGCTTCGTTCTTGTTCCAGCCTTTTCGTGAAGGGATTCAGGGACGTCTCGATCGCTTTTTCTATCGCGACCGATTGGACTATCGCAGAACGCTTATAGAATTTGGTCGCGCCCTGACCAATGAAGTGCGTCTTGAAC
>Ga0193726_1003187_pt1 | contig 10579 bp, 13 predicted proteins | sample H2c1metaG_FD_144928 | JGI IMG/M metagenome (GOLD analysis project Ga0193726, IMG submission 144928) | Soil microbial communities from a riparian zone of the East river system, Colorado, United States - H2c1 | ecosystem: Environmental > Terrestrial > Soil > Riparian zone | place: USA: East River... | reverse complement strand
CCGCGTCCGCCCGGCCGATCTGCGAGGGCGCCCGAGCGTAGGCTGGCGGCATGCTGCTGGCCAAGGGCCTGGCTGCGGGCCTGCGCGGAGGCGGCCTCGCCAGGGGCCGCGGTTTGTGGGTCAGCGCCGCCGCCACGCTTGCACTGACGGCGGTCTGCGCGTGCTCAGCTCCCTCGGCCGGGCCGCCAGCAGCTGTCACATCGCCGGGCAGGACGGGATCGGGGCTGGCGGGGCGGCCCGTGGCGCTGGTATACCGCGGTCCGGCCAGCTGCCCGGGATGCTCGGAAGCGGCAGCGGCGCTGATCAGGCTGTCTCCGCTGCATTTCACGGTCTCCTATGTCGGGCCGGGCGAGAAACTGAAGATCACCGCGGCCAGCCTGCGCGGGGCGGCCCTGTACGCCCAGCCGGGCGGCAACGGCTCGGTCCGGCAGGGGATGACGGCGCTGGGGCCGGCTGCGGCGGCAACGATCAGGTCCTACGTCGGCGCGGGCGGACATTATCTCGGCATATGCATGGGGGCCTACCTGGCCGGCTCGGACCCGGGGATGAGCCTGCTGGCGCCAGGCGACACGGGTGAGTACGACCAGACCAGCGGGGCCTCGGTAAGAACTGCGGCGCAGGCGGTGATCCCGGTCGTCTGGAACGGGACCGTCGGCTACCAGTACGCCCAGGACCCGGCCTACATCATCCCGTCCGGAGTACGGGGCGAGAAGGTGCTGGCCCGGTTCACCAACCACCTGGTCGACGCGCTGGTCCGTCCCTACCGCCGGGGTGCGGTCGGCGTCGTCGGCACGCATCCCGAAGCCGACCGCACCTGGTTTACTCCCGCCATGTGGCGGGCCGCCAAAGACGGGTTCAGCTACCCCGAGGGGCTCCAGCTCATTGCCGCGCTCATGCGGCTCCGCCCAGCGCCGTAACCGGTCACGTTTGCCTGCGATCCGGTGCGCCGGACCCGCTGAGGCGGCCACCGTCGCCGGGCAGCGGCTGCTCGTCAGAACGGGACGATGGTAGTGAGAAGGCCGGCTGGGTGTCCGCGGCCGGCGAGAATCCGGCAGAAGTCGACGGCATCGAGTGACAGGTGCTCGGCCTGCGGGTGACTCGGGCCGCGGGCGTAGCTTTGACCGGCCGGGCCGGAGAGCGTGAGCGTGAAGGGCTGGCCATGGCGGCGAGCCCACTCGGCGACGACGTCGGCAACGATGCGGCCGTCGTGGCTGGCGGTGAGCTCGAGCGGCCGGTCCAGGGCCAAGGCCGCGTCGGCGCGGTGCATCCACAGGTCACGCAGGTAGATGGTGTCGATGAGGTAGCCGAGCTTCCAGGTCTCGTGTACCGGTCCGTCGACCGCCAGTCCCGCGTGGTGGCGCACGAGCGCGGGCGTGCGCGCCCGGCCGCGCACGGTCTTCGGCGCGGCCGCCGTGAGCCGCCGCACGATCTGGGCGGGGCTGAGGCCAGCGCGCTCGTGCACCTGCACGGCCGAGAGGGCAGCTTCGAGCGGCCCGCCGTGCTGCCGGCGGTGGGCGCGGGCCTGCCGCAGCTGATGGACGTTCTCGCGGACCGACGCACCGGATTCGCACGCGCCCAGCACATGCTGGTACATCGCGCGGATGTTCCAGGCCGGGCAGGCGGTCCCGGCGGTCCAGGCCGCGGCATCCAGCGACCCGAGCAGCGCGAGCGTGCGGTCGAGCTCATGGGCTTGAAGGCGCATCGCCTCGTGGTGGGTCAGCGGCTCGATGGCCGTGACGTCGATTGGCGTGCTGGTCATGCTGCTCCTTTCGGGATCGCCGGTGGCTGGGGCAGTGCGGGAGCGGGCCGAGCAGGGGCAGGGCCTGGCAGGCAGTGGGCGAGGAACATGTCGACCGACTCGTCGATCAGGCGGATCCAGCGGTCTCCCCCGGGGTCGTTGGAGACCTGCTGGTCGACCAGGCCGGTCACCAGCGCGGTCGCCAGGTCCAGGTGCCGCGGTTCGGTGATCGCGTTGCGGACCAGCACCTCACGCAGCACGCCCACGGCGCGGACCGCCGGGGCGTAGGACTCCGCTGACGGCACGAACCCGGGCAGCGTCCGCTGGAATAGCAGCTGATAGCGCACCGGGTCGCTGGCGCAGAACACGGCGAACCGCCGCGCGGTGGCCGCGAGCACCTCGCGCGGCTTATCGCTGTCATGCGGCTCGTCCATCTGGCTGGCGAACTGCCGGGCCGCCTGGCCGAACATGGCGTCGTAGATGGCGTTCTTGGAGTCGAAGTAGGCGTACACGGTCGGCGTGGTGATCCCGGCCCGGCGGGCGAGGTCCCGCAGCGACAGCCCGGCCAGGCCCTCCTCGCCGACCAGGTTCCAGGCCGCCCCGACGATCGCATCACGCGCCGAGCGCCTGCGTGCTTCCCGCCAGCCTGTCTTCTCAGATTTCCTTATCATCGCTCGTAATACTTGCACGGTGTCTAAATTTTGCATAGAGCCGTCAGGGCCTCGGGCGCGCCTCCAGGACCAGCCTGAGCTTGCCGAGGTTCTGTGCCACTGCCGCCTTGATCTTGGGGGCCGCGAGCGGGGCAAGAAGCTTCAGCCTGGCCCGGGCGGGCTCGAGTTCCACGGCGTTGACCAGCCGCGTCACGCCAGCTACCGCCTCCAGCTCATAGCTGACGGTTGCCCGGAAGGGCCCGATATCCCCGCGGATCGCCAGCCGGCTGGCGGGCTGGAAGACGGTGACCTCGAATTCCTCGGTAGTTCTGGCCGGGATCGTACGGATCTGGCGGTATCTGGTCCCCACTCCGACCGGCCCGGCGGACATCTTCCTGGTGTCTTCGATGGCGTAGTTCCACATCGGGACCTTCTCGAAGTCGGCGAGGAACGCGAAAACCTCCTCGGCGGGCCGCTGGATCGTCGCCGTGTTCTCGAACGCTGGCATGGATGTCTCCCGGGTCAGGCGGCCAGCAGGCGCGCCGCGGCGGTCGGGTCGTGGGCTGGCAGGATGACCAGGTCGGGCATCCGCTTTTTGAGCGCCAGGACCTTGCTGGTCGTCTGGGCGAGCTGGCGGCGGCTGCCGACGCCGGGAACCTGCCCGCGTTCCAGCAGCTCGGCTCCGTAGGTGAGGTCGCCGACCAGCAGCAGCGGGGGCCTGGTTGCGCGCCGGATCAGCAGCGAGATCGAGCCCTGGGTGTGACCAGGAGTGGGGAGCAGCACCAGTGAGCCGTCTCCCATCACATCCAGCGACTCAGTGAACGGCGCCAGGACGGGGTCGCCGGTCGGCTCGAAACTGATCTGGCGCCACTTGGCGCCGGGGACCTGGATGTGGCTGCGCAGGAATCCGCGCGGCTCGGGTGCGGGGCGGAACGCTTCGGTCCACTCGGCGGCCGAGACCAGCAGGTCAGCGTCTTTGAGCTCCGCGACCCCGCCGATGTGGTCCTGGTGCAGATGAGACAAGATCGCGGTTCCGACGTCGGCCGGCGCGTACCCGAGCGAGGCGAGCTGAGCGGCGAGAGTGTCCTGCTCGCCGATGTCGAACCGAGCAAGGCGATCGTAGATCAGCCCGGTGAAGCCGCCGGGGAAATACCTGTCATCGGTGACCGAGGCACGGTCCTGCCCGGTGTCGAACAAGAGCAGCCCTTTCGCGTGCTCGATGACATAGGCGTTGACCGGCCGGGGCGGCGTCCAGCGGCGTGATGTCAGCAGCCACCAGTACAGCGGCTTCCTCGTACCGAACGGATGCTCCGGGTGGATCTGCACGGTTCCCGTGCTGATGACCGATACCGCCTTCACCGCATCCGCGAAGGATCCGGGTTCCAGCCGGGAAACTGTGACCGAGCCGCTCATCGCATGGTCCCTTTTACTCGGGCGAGCCCGGTGCTCCGGGCCTGACTCAGCCAGCCTGCTGCTGTCTGCCCGGCCTGTCAGTGATGTCAGTAGCGGCGTCCGGTAACCAAAGTCACAGGCCAGGCGGATCCCAGGTCTCGCTGTGCAGTCGCGGCGCGTCGAGAATCAGCACACTGTCCGATGACGTGGCCACGATCCCCGCGACCCGCAATTCACGCAGCACCCGGGCAACCACCTCGCGGACCGACCCGACCGCATCCGCAAGCTCCTGCTGCGACACGCGGGCCACCAGGCGGCCCCGCGGATGCTGCTGGGCAGACGCGATATCGAGGAGATGAGCGGCGACGCGCTGCCGGACCGAACCGAACGAATTGACCGCCGCCTGCTGCAAGGTCTCGTAAAGCCGCCGGTTCAGCTCTTCCGCCAAAGCCCACGCCACCCGGGCATCGCGCCGGGCCGCGCCGGTCAGCGGCCGGGAGCTGACCCGGAACAGGCTCGAAGCCTCCAGCGCCTGGACATCGACATTGGCCGGCCCGCCCACCAGGACGGCGATCCCCAGCACATCACCGGCCCGCGCGTACCGAACGGTGACCTGCCTGCCTTCCGGCGAGGTCATGTAGACACGGATCAGGCCGCGCACAACCAGCATCGCCCTCGGGGCCGAGCCAGCCCGGTAGATCTTGGTGCCCGCCGGGTAGTCGGCACGTTCCCCGTCTGACCGCAGCGTCGCCACGACGTCCGGCGGAAGCCTCCCCAGAAAGCTGCGCGCCAGGGCTTCTTCCACGTCCCGGTCAGCCACATTCCACCGCCCAGATGGGAGGAAGGCGCGAACGAGCATCACGTCCAGCGGGCAGTCTAACGGCCGTCATGCTGGTGAAACTGGTCGAGACCCGGCGGGCTCGTCACTCCGTCCCGGCGCAGCGGCTACGCTGTGCTCGCATGGACCCGGTGATCTCGTGCCTGGTCTTGGTAGCCGCCGCGCACGAGTGCGCCAGCATCGGGGGGTTTGCCTCATGAGCGCCCCCGGGGCGGAGTCCGCCCAGGCCGCGGAGGAGGCGGTCGCCGCTCCGCCAGCCGGGTCGGGAAAGCCGGAGCTGCGGGACGATCCGCGGCTGCCATGGCAAGGGAAGCCGCGGGCGGCCGACATCCTCTGCTGGCTCGGCATCGTTCTCAGCGGCTTGCTGTACTGGGCCCTGCTTCCGCTGCGGCTGTCGCTGGTCGGGACTCACCCAGTCATAGCTGAACTGCTGAACGGCGGCACCGAATCGATCATCTCGGCCGCCGCGTTGGCCAGGACCGGACACGGAACGCTGGTCGTGGCGGTCCTCGCCGCAATCCCCGGGCTGATGAAGTCCGACGCTCTGTACTGGTGGGCAGGCCGGCTGTGGGGCGAGCGGTTCATCATGGTCCTGCCCGGGAGCCAGCGGGTGGCCCGGCGCCTGCCCCGCGTGCAGCAGGCCGGCCGCAAGGTCACCTGGCCAGCTGTACTGGCCAGCTCCTTCCTCCCCGTCCCCAGGGCACTCATCTACGTGATTGCTGGCTGGGCCGGGATGAGGCTCGTCACGTTCCTCGTCCTGGACCTGATCGGCGCTCTGCTGTGGGCGGGCCTGCTGTCCGGGCTGGGGTACGCGCTAGGCCACCACGCGGTCGTCGCGGCTGCGACCATCTCTCGCTACAGCTGGTGGTTCACGATCGGGATCCTCGCTCTGAGCTTGTTCTTTGTCGTCCGCTCGCAACGTCGCCTGAGGGCGGTTGCGGCCAGCCCGGCTGACCAGGCCGACGGCTGACCCCCGGCCGGCTCAGGGGCTGCCGGACCAGGATGGCGCGGGTATAGAGCAGGTCAAAGCCCTGGCGCTGCACGTTCTGGTGGGACTTGGACGCCGGCTGGGTGGTCACGACAGCGACATCGCAGCCCGCGGCCGCCGCGTCGGCGAGCCGGGCCGACAGCAGCGCAGCCTGAATACCCCGGCGGCGGTGCGCGGGCGCGGTGGCCGCACCGGTGAACTGCGCGATGCCGCCGGTGATGCGCATGCTGGCGCCGCCGGCCATGACCCCGTCGCGCAGCGCGGCGTAGCGCGTGACGCCGGCCGCCGCGAGGTCGCGCTCGGCCCGCGCGATGGCCAGCCGGGGGAACTCCTCGTGCGAGGGCAGTCCTTCCGTGTCGGGGTGGGCAGTGCCCTCGATCTGGACGTCGAGCCAGGACCCGAACTCGTCGTCGCCGCTGGCCCGGACTTCGATTCCGGGCGGAGCATCCAGTCGAAGGTCGCTGGGCACGGCCCGGCCGAGCACGTTCTCGAACGAGACGAGCTGGTAGCCCCGGCTGGTCAGCAGCGCACCGATGCCGGGGTCGGCGAGATGAGCGAGCTCGACCTGCGTGGCAGCCCCGCGGGCCGCGAAGGCCTGCTCGATCTCCTCCATGGCGACCGCGTCCGGCACGCCGCCGAACCCGAGGCCCGCGACCTTGCTGAACGGCGAGTCCGCCTCGGCGAAGCTGGCCACGCCGCCGGCGACCGGGATCACGAAACCTGACCCGTCGCCTGCCCGGCGGGCGGCGGCCGCGCTGGCCGCGGTAATGAGCTGGGCCTCGGCCCGCTCGATGCGCCCGGCCAGGGCAATGTCACAGAACAGCGGCAGCCGCGCGCCGCCGGCGACAGGGTGCCGGGCGGCGCTGGCGGGTGATGCGCCGCGTTCGGGGATGCCAGGTAGCGGAATGTCCTGCGCCGGACTCACTGCCTCATTCTCCTTCGACCAGCCGTTCGATGCGGGCATGACCTGGCAGGCGGGTACCCGCCCTTAGACGGGCGGGAGCACCTGGTGGCACCAGATGGTCTACATCGGGACGAGCCGCATCGACGGGATGGAAGCTGCTGCGCAGCGGCCTGCCGTAGCACTCCAGCCTGGGCACGCAGGAATCACCTGACAGGAGCGCTACCGTGCCATTGGGCACAAGGCGGGACGAAGAGCGCCCCCGCGCTCGCGAGCTGCCGCTAGCTGCGCATCTCGCGCCTCAGCCGGGTCAGCTCGTCATCGACATCCGGCGCCTGCTGGCGGGGCAGCTCCCGGTCAGGCCGCTTCCGCCCAACCTGCTTATTGCGGTAGGCCGCCTTCACGCCGAAGTAGATGGAGCGGCCGCCAGCCCGCCGATCACGGCATAGATGACCAGCCCGATTACCGCGGAGACAACCAGGTAGCCAATCACTACTCCGGCAGCGATGCCCGCTATCTTGATCCACCGCATCTGCCGCTCCCCCTCGCTCCAACGGAGCAGCCCGAAGCTGCGCTCCCGGTACCGATGGTCCCGGAACAATATTCGCAGCATAGCTATCCGCGCCACGGATCCGGCGGAAGGTTCAGGTGAACTGCTGGCTGGACATCCGGCAAGCGCGACTGTGCGCATGATCTCGGTCTTCCCGCCCCGGCCGCGCCGAGGATCCGCTGCCTCCGGTCGGCCGCGCGCCGTGCGCGGGCCTCCGCCTCCGCCAGGTGCCTCCCTCTTGCGTTCCGGCTCCGGTCGACCTATGTTAGCATCGCTAGAAAATATATCACTGCTAGCTGAGGAGTCCAATGCTGAGCGCACTCGCCGTCGTCACCGCGACCGTCGTCGGCACCATGGTCGGCGTGGAGTTCGCCGTCGCCGTCTTCGTCAACCCGATCCTGCTACGGCTGGCCGCCGGGCCGTCACTCGAGGCGCGTGCCGACGGCGCGCGCGTCCTCGGCCGCGTGATGCCGTTCTGGTACTTCGGGTCGCTGATCCTCACAGCCGGGCTGGCCGCCGCCACCTGGCACCGGCCAGCGGCCGGCGCCGCCGTCGCGGCCGCCGCCCTGCTCGCCGTGAGCGTCGTCATGTCGATCGCCCTGCTCGTGCCCATCAACAACCGCTCCGCCACGTGGACGGCCGACGACCATCCCGGTGACTGGCGCGAGCAGCAGCAGCGCTGGGACCGCCTGCACTACGTGCGCGTGGCCATCATCGTCGCGGCCCTCGTGCTGACGCTCATCGCTGCGACGGTCGCGTGACCGGCGCGCCCGCCGCGCGGATCGGGTTCCCGGGCTACGGGTGCACGACCTTCCGCAGCTGCCAGAGCATCAGCGTGGCGCTGTAGCGGCACCCGGAGTCCCACTTACTCCCCTTTGCCTTGCCGCACTTTGAGTCCGGCCGGTGCACACCCTTCCACCATTCGTTGGTCATCTTCTCGATGAACTTGTCGAACCCTGCCTTCTCGTACTGGCGGAATCCGGAGATCGCGCCCGGGAGCTCGAAGAAGTCATCACCCGGGTCGATCCTCCACTGGTCAGCCCAGAAGAGCGTCTTCCCCTCCGGCTGATTGTCGACGAACAGGGTGACGCTGTGATAGCCATCCATGATCGCCATCCCGAAGATATGCCAGCCGAACTCGTTCCCCACCTTGTCCATGACCTTGTCGAACGCGCTGGTGGCCAGGGTCGCCGGCTCCGTGTCGCCGTTGGTCAGCTTGCCAGCGGCATCCTTGAACTTGATCTCGACGCGCGGGTCGGCCACACCGATACCGGCCAGGGCGTCGCCGGTATGAACCATCGTGTAGGTCTGCCCCTTTTCCCTGAGCCTCTTGAAGCTCTTCTCGATCTTCTTCACGACTGCCTCGCTCGTGAACAGCTGAGGTGCCAGGGAGTGGATGATGGCAATGCAATTCTGGCGTATCTGATTCGGCAGGTCCGCCGGGACCGCTTCGTCCTTCTCGGGCAGGATCGCATTGTAGTGAAAGCGGAGGTACGCGTCGCGCACGACCGCGTCGGAGAACACATCGGCTTTCTCCTGGTCCGACTTGCGCGACGCGGGGGGGCGTGCCGGGAATCGCCTAAGGAGAAAGCGCGCGGCGGCAACGTCGAGGCGGTTGCCGATCCGTGCGTCCTGCAGCGCGAAGATGCCGGGCACGCCGGCCTCGTCGCGCGTGAAGGTCGTCGCGGCTGGGTTCGCGTGGATCAAGCCGATCAGCTCGTTGAGCTCGCTGGTCTTGAACCGGTCGGTGAGCTGCCCGATCTGGTTCATGTAGCCGAGCAGTCCGACCTTCCGCGGCAGGATGTCGCGGACCTGCGTCAGCCACGGCTCGGTATCGGGCTTCGGCTGCCGCTGAACGACAGCCCGGCCGGCGTGGGCCTGCTGCGCGACATGGGTCAGCTCGTGCGCGAGGAGCCGCTGCCCCGAGGGAGTGCCGGGATGAAACTCGCCGGGCGCGAACGCGATATCGCGGCCGACGGTGAAGGCACGCGCGTTCAGCGCGGTCGTCGCCGCAGCTCCCGCGTCGCCGCGATGCACGCGCACGCCGCCGAGATCGAAGCCGAAACGCGGCTCCATGATCCGGCGTACACCCTGGTCAAGCGCCTCCCCCGCGCTGCGCAGGAGGCCGTCGCCCGAGTTCCGCGCGAGCGCCGATTCGCCGGCGCTCCGCTGCACCGGCTCGGGCAGCGACGCGCTGCCGCCTCGCGAAATCGCATCGGCCGCCGCCCGGGCCTCGCGCTCGAAGACGTCGTCTGCGCAGCCGATCGGGATGGGAGCGGCCGCCGCCCCGGCAGCGCCAGCCGCCTGGACAGACCGAAGTGCGACAGGAACCTGCGAGGGTCGCAGCCGGCCCGCAGCACCCGGCGGACGCGCCGGCGCGGCGCGGCCACGGAAGGTGTCTGCGCTAGCCCGGGCGGCTCTGTCCGCCGTGCGCGGCTGGGGAGCCGCCATTCCGTGCATGACTAACATTTACCCGTCCCGACGTCACGTTACCGCAGCAGGCATGTCCTTCTTCAATGGTCATCACCAGCGCAGGATCCCCCGGCCGGGGGATAATTCAGCCGCAGGAGGTGTGGCATGGGCAAGCTGGTCTGCACGGGCGCCGCGCTGCAATGCTCGTTCGGCGTGAAGCCGTCTGCCTTCTCCGCCTCCGGGCAGAAGGTCGCCGCCCAGCAGGCCGCCGGGGTCGTCACCGACACCTCGGCGCAGAGCATCCCGCCGTTCGGGACCTGCACGAGCCTGTCCAACCCGCAGGTCGCGTCGGCTACCGCGGCGGCGCAGAACGTCCTGGCCCCGCAACCCTGCAAGCCGGTGATATCGGCGCCGTGGACACCAGGATCGGCACGAGTCACGATCGGCCGGGTCGCTGCCCTGGACGATGCCTCGCAGTGCGCATGCGCGTGGGCCGGGCTGATCACCGTCAGTTCCCCGGGGCAGGAGTCGGCGGCAGCGGGCTGAACGGCACGACGGTGTTGAAGACGCCCCAGTCGTTCATCGGCGCCGCCGCGGCCGGCCGGGGCAGCGCTTGCATCGTCGCGCCGACCAGCACGTTACCGCTCACCACCAGGCCGGCCGTCGCGGTCGATACGGCATCGGTGGGCTTGCCGGGGATGACCAGGATGCTGTAAGGGAAGGCCAGCGGCGTGCCCTGGCTCACTATCGTCGCCTCATTGCGGATGGTGTTGCCGGTAACCACGCACTCGACCAGGTTCGTCAGCCAGGCGGGCGCCCCCATCGGGATCCTGGACCGGATGCGGTTATCACTGACCATTACCGATCCCGGCGTCGCGGCCTGGTCGACCAGGATCAGGCCGGCCCCCGAGTAGGAGTTCGGGATGACCGCGTCGATCTGGTTCCCGCTGATCACCAGCCGGAGCACGAGCGAGGTACCCGCGTCGGCGCCGGCCCGGACGGTGTAGTCCGTCGGCGCCGGCGGCAGGAGGATCGGCAGGACCGGCGTGGGAAGAACCGGGATGATCGGCAGGCCCGGCTGCAGGATGATCGGATTCAGCACGATCGGAT
>Ga0193726_1003186_pt1 | contig 10583 bp, 6 predicted proteins | sample H2c1metaG_FD_144928 | JGI IMG/M metagenome (GOLD analysis project Ga0193726, IMG submission 144928) | Soil microbial communities from a riparian zone of the East river system, Colorado, United States - H2c1 | ecosystem: Environmental > Terrestrial > Soil > Riparian zone | place: USA: East River... | reverse complement strand
GGTGTGTGAGTACCGCGCAACGCGCGAGTCGCCGCCTAGATGACGGAACGGATTTTTGCGGCGGCGCGGTGAGCAAGCAATTTCACGTCGGCTGTGCGCTGCGGCGTCATCCCGGTCCCGGGCGTTCGCGCGCTTACGCATGGCATGCGGCGTGGATGCTCCGTGAATTCATGCGCGCATACTGGGTTGTCCTGACGATGTTGGTTGGATGTGGAACCGAGCAGCTCGCAGATCGCGAACAGCTCGCGACCACGACGACGATCGTGTCGCTGACGTTCGACGACACCTTGGCGGACCAGGCTCAAGTGGGCGCCTTGCTGACCGCGCGTGGCATGCATGCGACGTTCTTCATCAACAGCCCACGCATCGGCGCCACCGGCTACATGACGAGCGCGCAGATCGCGAGTCTGCTCCAGAGCGGCAACGAGATCGCGGGTCACACGCTCGATCACGTCGATCTGACGACCGTGTCGACCGACGAGATGCACCGTCAGATCTGCACCGATCGCGTCGCGTTGCTCGGACGGTCGTATCCAGTGACGTCGTTCGCGTATCCGTTCGGCGCGACGAACGCGACGGTCGAGCAGGTCGTGCGCGATTGCGGCTACAACTCGGCGCGTGGCGTGGGGAACCTCGTCTCGGGCGCGGCGTGTCAGGGCTGCCCGTTCGCCGAACGCACGCCGCCCACCGACCCAGATCACCTCAAGACGCCGGACTCGATCAAGGACTCCAACACGCTCGCCGACATCCAGACGTACGTGACGCAAGCCGAGGCGCACGGCGGTGGCTGGGTGCCGCTCGTCATGCATCACGTCTGCGACGGCTGTGACGTCGACTCGGTCAGTGCCGCGACGCTGACCGCGTTCCTCGACTGGCTCGAGCCACGCACAGCACAGGGCACCGTGGTTCGCACGATCTCCAACGTCATCGGTGGCGCGGTGCAGCTGGGAGCCGCGCTCCAGAACCCGTCGCTCGAGGTCGACGCCAACGCCGATCTGGTCCCCGACTGCTGGCAACGCGGCGGCTTTGGCACGAACACCGCGAGCTTCGCGTTTACCACCGATGCGTTCGACGGCGTGCGCGCACAGCGGATCGATATCTCGGCCTTCACCTCGGGCGCGAGTCGGCTCGTGACCAAACAAGACGCCGGTCCGTGCGCTCCGGTCGCGAGCCCGGCCCACACCTACGGCCTCACCGGCCACTACCACGCGACCACGCCGCCACGTTTCACGGTCTACTACCGCAACACCGCAGGTGCTTGGATCTACCTCGGTGAGAGTGCGGCGTTCCCCGTGTCGACGCCTTACGTCGCCGCGAGCTACACGACCCCGGTGATGCCCGCCGATGCGACCGCGATCAGCTTCGGCCTGTCGATCTACGCGGTCGGCTCGATCACGATGGACTCGTTCGCGATCGCGGACACGACCTTCGGCGACGTCACGCCGCCGATGCCGGTCACGCTCGCGCCCGCCGCAGGCGCGAGCGTGACCGGCACCGTCCCGATCGTCGCGGCGACCAGCGACAACATCGGCGTGGTGCGTGTGCGGTTCTATCTCGACGGCGTTCAGCTCGGTACGCGGACGATCACTCCGTTTCAGTGGAACTGGAACAGCACCACGACAACGCACGCCAGCCACGTGCTCGCGGTACAAGCCGAGGATGCAGCCGGCAACGCGACACGCTCGGCGTCCATCACGGTGACCGTGCACTGAGCTACGGGGTGGCTCGAAGGTTTCGAGGAAGCGGGCCACGACCGCTCAATTCTGGTGTCGTCATGTTGGAGAGACGGCTTCGGACACCGAAAGGATACTCCCGACGTGTCAGCTCGCTTCGAGCGCCGAGACTCGCGAGAACAGTGCGGTTTGGTCGCCCGTATAGACGACCTCGCCGTCCTGCTCGAAGCGGAATTCGTAGCGCCCGACGATCGTTCCGCGGATCCGGCGCACCGTGGTCGCCGTGCACGTCAGGAACATCGGTGGGCCGATTCTCGCCATCCGGCGAAACCGGGCCGCGTGAATCTGCGTGCCATAGCCAGTCCAGCCATCGGCGTGGCGAAGATCGAGGACGAAGTACGCATGGGCAAATCCCATCATGCCGGTCGCGTGGATCATCAAGCCGCCGGCGATGTGCCGCGGATGCCGCTCGGGATGCGCGCGTTGCTCGCGCGTGAGCGGGAGATCAGCAGACGTCGACATCGTCGCGACGACCACGCTGGCCTCGCGATCGATCCGGACGATGTCGTCGATCAACAGGCCACCGGGACCGTACGGGCAATCGGCGACGAAGGCGGGGTCGAGCACCGCGGGACGCTACCCGAAGTAGTCGTGGAACGGAATCCCGACTATTTCATGCCCATCTGTTCCATCGTGTCGGCGTACGCGTGCTCGGTGGAGAATCCGGGCAGCGTCGCGTAGACCGCGACGATCTTGCCGTGGACGTGAGGCCACTCGATGAACCAGCTCATGTTGCGTGCAAGCACGTCGACGAGATCCGCCGGAACGTCCTTGATGTTCTCGTCGCCGAGCGCGAGATCGCGGATGAACTGTGGGTTCTGCGCGTGGACCTGCTCGACGGGCGCCATCATGCGCGCGAGCTTGTCGGCGCGCGCGGCAGCGACGGGCTTGCCCTTCTCCGCGCATTCGGGTGGCTTGCTGTCGTACGAGGCGTCGAGAAGGCCGTGGAGCCGGGAGAGGTCACCGCGTCGCGCGGCTGCCTTCTCCGATTTGGTCCACTCGCACGCGTGCGAGGTCCAGCCATCGTCGTCGTGGACGAGCTCGTGTCCACCCGCGTCGAACACATGACTCTGTTTGTCCGTGACGAAGATGCGCTCACCGTCGAAGGAGAACATGTCGAGGCGATGGTTCTCGTCGTTGCCGGCGCGACCCTCGTGAACCTGGTGCGCGATCCGATCCGCCCCCGTCACGATCGACAGCAGGTAGCCACTGCGTCCTCCTTTTCGCCACGTCGACGGTGTGGCGTCGGCCGATTTCGCAAACACCACGCCGTGCTCGTCGAAGTGGCTCCACGTGCCGGCGGCCGTGCCGCGAACCAGCGCGCCCTTCGCGATCGGCGCGCGAGCGGGCGAGTCGTAGTAGAAGCTCCATTCGCCGTTGGGGTAGCCGTTGCGGAACTTGCCTGTGCCGGCGACGTTGCCGCTCGGGTGATAGAACGTCCACGTGCCGTGCGGCACGTTCTCGACGAACGGCCCTTCCGCGAGCAGCTTGCCGTCGGGATAGAAGCTTCGCCAGCCCGCCGCGCCCTTGGCGAACACGCCGCGACCGCGCAGCACGTCGTTGTCGGCGACGACCTTCCACTCGCCATCCATGCGGCCGTGCAAGAAATGGCCGCGCACACCTTCGTTGCTCGTGTACTCGCCGTCCTCGACGGGGCGCTTGTCGAAGTTCCACGTCGACCACATCTCGATGTCGGCGATCTCGTAACCCGGCTGGATCGAGGCGAGCTCGTCGAGCGTGAACCCCGACGACGCCACCCAGTCGTGGACTTCTGGCATCACCTTCGCGATGTCCTCGATGTAATCGTAGCGATGCGACGCCGCGATCTTCTCCGGCAACGCGCGGCCCGTCGATTGCTCGATCAGATAGCCGACGGCGCAGATCGTGCCGTGATCGTCGATGAACACCGGCGTCCGCCACGGCACGTGCACGTTGAGCGGCGTGATGTCCTTGGCGATGTAATCGTCGAAGTAGTGCAGTAGCTCGGCACGACGCGCCGCGAGCTCGGGCTTCGTCGGCGGATGCGACGCGAGCAATCCACGCACGTAGGTGAAGTGGTCGTGGACACGCGCATGCTCGTCGTCGGGGCCGGGCTGGCGACCGTGCGCGGCGACGAATCCATCATCACCGAGGTGATGGTTCGCGCCGGCGCGAAGGCCACGTGCCGTCGGATCGTCAGGCGGCTCGGCATGCCCCGTGGTCGCGAACACGAGAGCGATCGGGAGCATCCAGGAGGCGCGCATGGGTCGGCAACGCGGCGATGCGCACCGTGTATTCGCCCGCGCCCAAAATTGGTGGGCGCGTCACCGACACCGCGCGTCTAGATCTGCTGCGTCTTCTTGCCGGCCTTCACCCAACCCATGATGCCCTCGGGCATGACGTAAACGTTCGTGTACCCGAGGCTCTTGGCGCGCCCGGCGCCAACATGACAGGCGTGTCAGCCAGGGTCTGCGCAATAGAACACGAGCTTCGCGGCCTTGTTCGCCGGCAGCACGCTGGCCGGATAACTATCCGTCTCGGCGATCAGGACCGCGCCGGGGACGACGCCCACCTTCTTGCGGAGCTGGTCGTGGTTGCAGTCATAGGTTTGTACTTCCTTCGCGGCAACCGCACGATCGACTTCGTCGACCGTCATCGACGGAATCTCTTCCTTCTTGGTCTCGTTCGGGCCGGCTTCGGCGGTATCCGATTTCGAACAGCCGGCGACGCTTGCAGCAAGCGAGAGGGCGAGCAGGATCTTGCGCATCCCCGAGCCTACCGCACGTCTAGTACGAAGACAGCGGCGCGTTCCGGAGACTCTCGATCAACGCGTCGACCATCGGAGAGACTCCCGAGGTACGCACGGCTCGTAGCACCAGTGGGGGCAGCGCGGGGCGAACCGCCACCTCCACGAGCGAGCCGTCGTCGAGCTCCTGCTCGACTGCGTGTGCCGGCAACAGCCCGAGTGCCGTGCCACCCATCAAGATCCCACGCTTGACGCCCTCGATGGTGCCGAGCGTCTGGGTCCGAGGGACCGGGACCTGTGCGACGTCGAAGTAGTGTCGCAGCACCTGATGGTAGTTGCCGGACGCGTCGCACATGAAGAAGTCACACCGCCGGAGCTCGTCGGGTGTCGCGCGCTGGCCGACGAGCGGGTGCGAGCTCGATCCGAAGATCACGAAGCGCGTGCGGGCCACGATCGCGTCGTTCGACACGCTCGTTTCACCTTCGAGAATCAGGCCGAGGTCGCATTTTCCGGCTGCGACGTGATCGCGGATCTCCGGGCACGTGCCGGTGATCACCTCGAGGCGCGCCTTCGGCCACTGTGCGCGCAACGCCGCGAGCCGCGACGGCAACACGTACGCGCTCACCGATTCCACCGCCGCGACGACGAGCGTCCCGCTGATGTCGGACGAGACCTTGGCCAGCTCGGTCGTGAGCTCGCTCGTCAGCGCGTCGAGCCGGCGAGCGTAGTCCAGCAACACGTCTCCGGCGGGCGTCAACGCCTTCGTCGCGCCCTTCTTGAACAGCGCGACGCCGATCGATCGCTCGAGGGCGCTCAGCGTCTCGGACACGGTGGACTGCGAGATCCCCAGCGTTCGCGCCGCTCGCGTGTGCGAGCCGGCTTCGACGACCGTCACGAAGACGCGAAGTTGCCGCAGCTCGAGCTCGGTCTTCACGGTTCGGTTCCGCCGATGGGGCCCATCGCTGTTTTGGTGCGACCGTCCGAGGAGCGTAGACATGGACGATGTTCGCCTCGAACGCCGTGTTGTTGGTCGTCGATGTCCAGCAAGGCTTCGACGAGCCCCGCTGGGGCCGACGCAACAACCCCGACATGGAAGCGCGGATCGTCGACCTGCTCAGCGCATGGCGCGCGACCGGACGTTTGACGATCCATGCGAAGCATTGCTCCACCGACCCTAGCTCGCCGCTTCGGCCCGGACAATCAGGGAACGATTTCAAGCCAGCGGTAACGCCCCGCATCAGCGAGCTGGTGATCGAGAAACGAGTGCACAGCTGCTTCATCGGGACCTCGCTGGAAGCCGATCTGCGACAGGCCGGTTGTGACGGCGTGGTGATCGTTGGTTTGACGACGAACCATTGCGTCTCGACGACGGCGCGGATGGCGGCCGACTTCGGCTTTCCGACATGGGTCGTTGCCGACGCAACCGCCACGTTCGATCGCGTGGGACCCGATGGAGTCACCTATCCGGCGGAGCAGATCCATGCGATCGCACTCTCCGACTTGCACCGCGAATTTGCCACGATCATCGATACCAGGACTGCGATTGCTGCCGTGGAGGTCACCCGTGAACCGATATCTCGTCGTGGCGTTGTTCGCGTGCACACCGTCGGCACCTAAGCAGGCCGCGCCCATCGCGAGCCATGTCGACAAGGGTATCGAGGTCGTCGATCTGGATCGAACCGCCGACCCGTGCACCGACTTCTACCAGTTCGCGACCGGCGGGTGGCGGGCCGCCAATCCGATTCCCGCGTCGCAACCGCGATGGAGCCGGCGCGCGGCCGCGCGTGAAACGAACCGGCGCCAGCTGCAAGAAATCCTCGGCGAGCTGTCGCGACGAGCCGACGTGCCGCCGGGCAGCACCGACCAGCTCGTCGGTGACTACTACGCATCGTGCATGAATGAAGCGAGCATCGACGCGGCCGGCGTCACGCCTCTCGCTCCGCTGCTCGCCGAGATCGACGGCGCTCGCACACCGGGCGACGTTCAACGCGTGATCCGTCGCTTGCACGCGCTCGCCGTTCCAGTCCCGTTCGGGATCGCCGGTGCGATGGACGTCCACGCACCGACCAACTTCATCGCGAATCTCGTCGCCGGTGGCCTGGGCTTGCCGGATCGCGATTACTACGTGAAGCCGGACCACGCCGACGCGCGACAGAAATATCGAGCGCACGTCGCGGCCGTGCTCGGGCTCGCGGGGGCCTCCGATCCAACGCACGACGCCGACGCGATCATCGCGCTCGAGACGCGACTTGCCGGCGCTTCGCTGGCCAGCGCGGCGGCCGCCGATCCCGTCGCGACAGACCACAAGATGTCGTTCGCGCAGCTCCAGAAGCTCGCGCCGCACTTCGAATGGGCCACGTACTTCGACGAGGCCCATCTGCCGCGCGTCGACCTCAACGTCGCCGAGCCGGCGTACATGCAGCAAGTCGACAAGGAGCTCGGCGACACGCCGATCGCGAGCTGGAAGGCCTATCTCGAGTGGCAGTTGCTGCGCTCCGCATCGCCGTGGCTGTCGAAACCGTTCGTCGACGAGTCGTTCGCGTTCGACGACAACTATCTCGCGCACGCCACCGAGATGAAGCCGCGCGCGAGACGCTGTGTCGACTCGACCGAGGCGTTGCTCGCCGAGCCGCTCGCGAAGAAATACGCCGACAAGTATTTCTCGCCCGCGGCCAAGGCAAAGCTTCGTGCGATCGCTCGCACGCTGTTGACGGTGCTCCAGGCCGAGATCCCGGGAGAGACGTGGATGCAGCCCGAGACGAAGACGAAGGCGCTCGCCAAGCTCGCCACCACCAGCATCGAGATCGGCTACCCCGATCACTGGAACGACTTCTCGACGCTCGCGATCCATCGAGACGCGCTGTGGGCGAACGTTGCCGTCGCTCGCGCGCGCTCGGTCGCCGATGATCGCAGCAAGATCGGCAAGCCGACTCCGCGCGATCTCTGGCAACTGCCGTCGTCATCGCCCGACGCGTACATCGAGCCCATGCTCAACCAGCTCGTGCTTCCAGCGGGCTACTTGCAGCCTCCGGTCTTCGATGTCGATGCCACGGACGCGTTCAACTACGGCGCCATCGGGATCGGCCTGGCGCACGATCTCACGCACGGCATCGACACGCTGGGCTCCGGCTTCGATCCGATGGGAACGCCCGTGCCGTGGTGGACCGACGCGGATCGCGACGCCTTCGCCAAGCGCGGTCAGTGCGTGATCGATCAGTTCGACGGCTACGCCATCGACGCGAGCACGCATCTTCAAGGCAAGCGCGTGATGTCCGAGGTGATCGGCGATCTCGCCGGCGTCCGGCTCGCGTACAAGGCATTCGAGGCGACGCACCCGGTCACCGTCGTGGACGGCTTCACGCCGGAGCAGCAGTTCTTCATCGCGTGGGGACAATTTCGCGGCGAGGACATGCGGCTCGAGGCCCAGCGTCAGATGATCGGCAGCGACATCCACCCCGTCCCGAAGTTTCGCGTCAACGGTACGCTGTCCGATGCTCCCGAATTCCAGCGCGCGTTCTCGTGCAAAGCAGGCGCCGCCATGGTGCGGGAGCTGCGCTGCGCGGTCTGGTAGACGTCATTCACGGAATCGGCGTTGCGCAGGACGAGCGCTCGCTCGAGCAGCGGGCCGGCGTCGCGCTCCCGATGGGTCTGGGTATACAGCTCGCCGAGCGACGTCAACGCGAACGCGAGGTCCGGATCGTCCTTGTGTGTCTTGGTGCCGAGCGCGAGCGAGCGCCGGAGAAACGCCTCGGCGCGCGCGTAGTCGTGTTCGTGGATCAGCGAATCCCCGAAATCGCAGAGCAGGCTCGCGAGCGCCGGGTCATCGCCTTCCTTCTCGAGGATCGGAAGCGCTCGCTCGTACGCCTTCACCGCCTCGTCGTCGTGACCGCTCGTGGCGAGGACGGTGCCGAGGTTGTGGAGTGCGTCGGCGACGTCGGCGTGATCCGGCCCGCGCACCGCTTCGTACATCGCGAGCGCGCGACGATAGGTCGCCACCGAGTCGTCGTAGTTGCCCTGCTTGTCGAACGCGGATGCCAGGTTTGCGAGGGCGAGCGCCTTCTGCGGGTGGTTCGCGGGGAACACGTCGTCGGCAACCGCGAGCGCGGCCTGGAAGCGCTTCTGCGCCTCGGGGTAGTCGCGCCGTGACCACGCCACGTTCCCGAGGTTGATCAGCGATGACACGACGTACGGGTGGCGCTCGCCGAACAGCTTTCTACGGATCTCCAGCGCACGTTCGTGATGAGCGCGCGCCGCGTCGAAGTCGTTCAGCTTGCGCTCGAGGCCGCCGAGATCGTTGAGCACGAGCGAGATCTGCCAGCTGTCGTGCTGGTTCATCCGCTCGCGTGCTGCGAGCGCGGCGAGGTACTTGGTCTTTGCAGGCTCGAGCTGCCCCTTGGTCTCGAGAATCAAGGCCTCGTAGTTGACGAGCTGGGCCGATAGCTCGGCGTTGCCGCCGAGATTCTCGATCGCCGCACGTGCCATGCGAACGGCAAACTCGGCTCGATCGAACTGCCGATCTTCGAAGCCAAGCATCCACGCCAGGTTGGACCACGCCTCGGCGGCCACCAGCTTGTGATTTCCGGCCTCGGCTGCCGCGACGGACTCCTCGATCAATTTGATCGCCGAGGCCGTATCGCCGGTTCGATCCTTGAGATCGCCCAGGACCATCAAGACCTCTGCGTCGAGTGGACGATAGTCGAGCTGCTTCGCGTGCGCGGCGATAGCCTCGGTCTTTTCGAGCGCGGGGCCGAGGCGCCCGAGGAGCCGGAGCGCCTTGACCGTCGCGAGCTCGCTACGTTCGGCTTCGACGCGATCACGGATCGCCTGTGCCGGCGGTCGAACGGGAGCTCCAAGCGCGGTGAGGTCGGCACACTCCGCGATCGGAGTCAGTCCGAGTGTGGCTCGAACCGATCCCATCACCGCCGGTCGGTCGGCCCCGACGAGCCCGTGGGTCAACGCGCGCAGCTCGTCACGTTTGCGATTCAGGCATTCCATGCGCAGGTCGAGCAGCGTCTCCGATTGCTCGCCACGCAGCCGAGTGGCTTCGCAGGCGCCCCGGCGCATCGCGATCCACGCGTGATCGTAGTCGTCGATGACGGCCTCGACGCGCTGGACGATCTGTCCGCTGTCCTTGACGCCCGTCGCCGAGAACGCGTCGCGAATTTTGTCCTTCACGGGCGGATCCCAGACGCCGGCGAGGGCATCCTGGCCCACAGCGCACTGGAGGTCATTGCTCCCGGACCACGGCGCTGCGATCGCGATCGCCGAGCCCACGACGACCACGGCAATGGTGGCGCCGATCGCCAGCCGGCGTCTGGTTCGTGGCGTCGCCGCATCGCGCAGCGCGGCGAGCAGCGCCGGCACGTCGTCGTGACGTGCGGTCGGCTCGAACCGCAACCCTCGCTCGATGACTTCGCGGACCCGTTGCGGAACTTCGCTGCGCGCGGGTCGTTGCAGCTCCTGTCGTTCGACCGCGAGCGCGATGGCCGCGAGTGTCGAACCGGTGAACGGTCGGTTGCCGAACAAGCACTCCCACGCGACGACGCAGAACGCGAATTGATCGCTTCGCGCGTCGGCAACACCGTCTTCGAGGAGCTCGGGAGCCATGTATGCCGGCGTTCCCATCAGCGAGCCGGTCATCGTCATCGGCGTGTCGAGAGGCGAGGTCCCGGCTTGCGGAACGAAGGGCTCGCCGGGACGTGAATCGGCGCGCGCGAGGCCGAAGTCGCTGACGCGCGGCCGGGCATCCTCACCCACGAGCACGTTCTCGGGCTTGAAATCTCGATGCACGAGTCCCGCCGCGTGGGCGGCCGCGAGCCCCTTGCCGGCCTCGAGCAGCATCTCGACGATCTCGCGCCACCCGCGGGGCGCCGCCGCGAGCCAGCCTCGCAGCGTTTCGCCGCGGACGTACTCCATCGCGACGTACAGTCGATCGTCGACGGTCGCGACCTCGAACACGGTCACGACGTTCGGGTGGGCGAGCTTCGCCATCGCGATCGCTTCGCGGTGCAGACGATCGTTGCCCGACCCGGCGCGATGAAGCTTGAGTGCGACCTCGCGACCGAGCGACAGATCACGCGCGAGATAGACCGTGCCCATGCCGCCACGCCCGAGGACGCTGTCGA
>Ga0193726_1003185_pt1 | contig 10585 bp, 7 predicted proteins | sample H2c1metaG_FD_144928 | JGI IMG/M metagenome (GOLD analysis project Ga0193726, IMG submission 144928) | Soil microbial communities from a riparian zone of the East river system, Colorado, United States - H2c1 | ecosystem: Environmental > Terrestrial > Soil > Riparian zone | place: USA: East River... | reverse complement strand
GGCAGTTGCTGAAAATCGGGACCGCGGATCTCGTATGCGCCGAAACAAAAGCTGGGAGAACGATTGCTGCGGTTGTACGGGGGGTGGCGTTGCTTCTGTCATGGAACTTCTCCTGGCTGCTATTCGAGCAGCTTGATTTCACATGTGCCGATACGACCCAGACCGAGATATTCAAAAAAACAGGCCCGGGCAATTTATTCTGTGTAGGTACACGCCTTATTAGTAGATTTTCCGGCTCCGGTGCACTAGATTTATACCGTGAACGTTACCGACAGAGAAGGTGTCACACGGGAATCTCGATTGTCAAGTATTTTTCGACATGAGCGCTTCCCTACCCTTTGGTGGGAGCGAATAAGACGAGAGCGATGAACAGCGAAGAAACTCTTACCTTGCAGAGCGAGTTTCTGCAGATCCGAATCCTCCCCGCATTCGGCGGCAAGATTTCCTCACTCCGCAGCGCGCGAAGGGGTGAAGAATTCCTGCTTGCGCCGCTCCGTCGTTATTGTCAGGTCTCACGCACGGCAGGCTTCCACGAAGGCGATCTGGGTGGTTTCGATGAATGCCTGCCGAGCGTCGCGGCCTGCGAGAGCACCGCCGACGAACCTCCGGTGCCCGATCACGGAGATCTGTGGCGAAGCAAATGGCATATTGACTCTTGCGACCGGCCCATCACCATCTATGCCGATTCTCTGTCCCGGCCCTTGCGTCTGACCAGACACGCCTGGCTCGATGGTCCTTCTCTGGTGTTGGACTATGACCTGCTCAACCTCTCGGACTCTCCCGCTACATGGCTCTGGTCAGCTCACCCCCTTCTTCGGATTGAGGCGGGGGACCGAATCCTGCTGCCGGATGAGATCAAAGAGGTCGTCGTCGAGTACTCGGCCGCTGGAGTCTTTGAAAAGAACAGCGCCATCGGTTGGCCGCGGGCCCAATCGGCATTGGGAACAACCATCGATCTGAGCATTGTGGGGAAGAGGGACGGGGTGACGGCGCACAAGTTATTTGCCCGCGCGGGCAGGTCCGGATGGGCCGGCATCTACCGCAAGAGGACCGGCACAGGGCTGATGCTGTGCTTTGATCCCTCTGCTCTCCCATTCCTTGGGTTGTGGATTTGCTCGGGAGCATGGCCGGAGACAGGAGCAAAAAAACAGTACACCGTCGCACTGGAACCAACAACCTCGAACGTTGATTCCCTGGTGTCGGCGGAACAAAATGGGACCGCTCGAAGTCTGGGTGCTCGCCGGCGTTGCCAATGGAGGCTGGAGCTTCGGCTTCTTGAAGCCTCCTCGCCTCTAAGTTTCGAGGCCTTCCGCGCCAAGGCGATTGCTGGCGCCCTCTGCCAATTGTCGTAAGTCATCGGCCAGATTCAGCCGTTCTTTTTTGGTCTCTTCTTGTTTCGATGGGCGCAGCATGCACAGCGCAAACCTTCCTCGCCCCGATATCGTGGAGGCGATCCTCGGCCGACAGCCAGCAGCCGACTCTAGTCTCGAACGGTTGCGGAAGCACTTCCGATCGGACTGGGCCGAACAGAGAACGCGGTTCGGCTTCCCTTCCGGCCCCAAATCTCGCATCTCCATTCCCGATTCCCGATTCCCCTTCCCGCTACTTCGCGAACCGGGAATCCGAATCCTGAGGAGAACGCTCTGCTCGATATCTGGGCACCAGGTGGACGTGCGCATGAAAAACGGTCTGTCCGGCCTCGCGGCCACAATTCACCACAATATTGAAACTTTGAGGATTCCACGCCTGGAGAACGACATCCTTCAGATCCCGCAGAAGCGCAAAACAACCAGCATATTCGTCCGCATCAAGATCGAAAATTGTCGCAACATGTCGGCGCGAGACGATCAGGCTGTGACCTGGCGAGATCGGATTCTTGTCCGAAATCGCGAAAGCATGGTCATTGCAAACCAGCACCGTCTCCTGGTTGTTGCAGAACTGGCATGGTTCCATCGGTTCCCCTTGCACCGATCTCTCTGACTTGCACCGATCTCTCTGGAGACAAGCTTTAGCTCTCCGACAGTAGCGGGAGAGCTCCAAGCAACGCAGCATTGTTGCCGAGCGCCGCGGCCCGTACCTGGACCTTTCCCCATGGCGTCCATGCGTGTTTCTGGACGTAGCGTTCCACATACGGGATGATCACCTCAGCGCTGTTCATCACGCCTCCGCCCATCACGATGATTTCAGGATCGTATGCATGAACTAGGCCGACCGCATTCGCGGCCCAGATGTTTAGGCAACGAATCGTGATCGCGCCGGCGACGCTGTCGCCGCCGCTCGAGGCTTCAAATAGTTCCTTGAACCCGACATGCGAATACGTCGAAAGCGCGCTTTGATTGACGCCAGGCCAATCTTTTACGATCAGGGGAAGCGACCAGCCCGACGCTTCCGCTTCCGCACACCCGATCGCACCGCAAGTGCATTGGCGTCCGGTGAACAGGACCGGGAGATGACCGCCGAGGCATCCCGCTTGCGCATGTTTTCCCCGGAGGAGTTTGCCCTCAATCATGGCAACCCCGCCGATGCCGGTTCCCAGTGTCATCATAACGACTTCCTTGCATCCGGCTGCCGCCCCGGCAAACGACTCTCCTAGCAACGCCATACGGGCATCGTTTTCGATACGCAGTGGAATGCCCAGAGTTTTTTGGCTCCAGGCATTGAGATCGATCTCCGTGGCATCTTCATACTTGCCATTGGTGGCGACTACACGCCCAATGCGGGAATCGACGAGCCCGGCAAAACCAACCGCTGTGCCGGCCAGGTCTTGCAGACTTAGCGATTCCCGTTGAACCAGATCACGAAATGTCTTTGCGATCGTCGGCAGCAAGGCCGCCAGGCTCTTCGCATGATCGGTGTCGATGGTTTCGCTTGCCAGCAGAGTTCGCTCTTCCACCAAGCCACAGGTGGCATGCGTACCTCCGAGATCTACCGCGAGAGCCTTCATTCGAGACGCTCCGCTCCATAATTTCCGCTTCGATCACTGAAAAAACAAAGATTACACCGACAAACTGGGATCAACGAAAAGCCGGGTTGAAAATCGACCGGGATTCCAGAGAAACCCGGGTTTCGTCCCGGCAAGTCACCCTCTCAAGAGCAGTTTAGACGATAAACGAACAAAATGAAGATCGTTTTATCTTGAAAAGCAAAAACAATTTGACTTATACTCCCAACACGCATTAACATTCGCGGGGTTTAGACACAGGTTTAGGAAATTTTTGGGACTGGGAGGGCTTTCGTTATGAGACGAAATGCGCATGCGCAAAGGTCAACGCGCACCATGGGAAGGTTGCGCCATATCGTGGTACTGGCATTTGTGTGTTTGTTTGCACTGCCAGTTTTTGCCCAATTTGATACCGGCACCATTGCCGGGTCGGTGACCGATCCCTCCGGCGCGGTTGTCCCCCAGGCGAAAATCACCATCACCAATGTCGGAACCTCGATCAAGCAAAGCCTCCAGACCGACGGTGGCGGAAATTTCGTCGCTTCCGCCGTGCCGTTTGGGACTTACGTGGTCTCTGCCAGTGCGAGCGGCTTCGTAGAAACCAAGAGCCAGCAAATCATTCTGAACGTGGGTGGAACCGTCCATGTGAATTTGTCGCTGGCCATCACGGGTACGGACCAGAAAGTCGATGTCACCGGCACCACAACCACGGTGGATACGGAATCGAGTGCAGCCGGAACCACGCTGAACGCGACCCAGATTGCCAATCTGCCGATCAACGGCCGGGACGTCAGCGATTTTCTTGAAATCGCTCCCGGATCGGTGGGCTCAACCGGATTCTTCCAAGGCAGCGTCAACGGTGTGGAGAACGTATTTAGCGGGTTGAACATCACGGTGGACGGGCAGAATGCATCGCGCGGCGACATCAACGGCTTTCTCGACACCGAAGGCGGCGAACTGGCACGAGTTACGCGTTCGAGTATCGACAGCATCCAGGAAATCGACTTTACCAACAGCGGTTATAGCGCCGACACCGGCCATTCGCTGGGCCCACAGATGAACATCATCACCAAGAGCGGAACCAATACGTATCACGGCACGCTGTTTGAGTTTCTCCGCAACGATGCTTTGGACGCCAGGGATTACTTCCAACCAGGCAACAAACAGCCGCTAAAGCTCAATCAATTCGGCGGCAACTTCTCCGGCCCGATTATCAAGAATAAACTTTTCTTTTTCATGAACTATGAGGGTGATCGCACTCACATAACCTCCATCAATCCTGTTTACGAAGTTCCAAGCGCATACGTGCGGTCCCAGTTCGTGCCGGCGATGCTGCCGGTTCTGGCGCAAATGGCGCCTCTGCCGGCCGGATGCACCGCGATACCGGCACCCGCATCGTGCGCGGTTCCGTTCACGACCGATACAACCAATGCAAGTGCCGGTGCAGATCTGGTTTATGATCCCGCCGTTTTACCGAGCATTCTTCGGGAAGACACCGGGTCGGTCAGGATCGACTACAACATTTCGGACAAAGATCGTGCCATGTTCCGCTACGACATCAACGACTCGTTAACCAACCAGACGATCGGCCTCAATGAGGGGCAGGTTGCGCCTCAGGCCCTGAGAACGCAATTAGGAAAATTTGAGGAGACCCACACTTTCAGTCCGACGCTGCTCAATCAATTCAGCGTGTCTCTGAACCGGTTCTTTTCCGACACCAATTCAAATACTCCGAAGCCGCTGGTTGGATTTGCCGGCTTCTTCGTAAATCTAGGCGCTCTGCCTGGACCGAACACCTTCAACCAAATCACCCCGTTCAATGTGTTTGAGGTCTTTGACAACGTAACCAAGACCGTGCGGAGCCACACCCTAAAATTCGGCGCCCAGATTCGCGCCAACCAGTTGAACGAGTCCTTGCGTCCGCAGCAAACCTACGATTTCGCCAGCTTTAGCGATCTGGAAAATGATAATCCATTTGTCCTGGCGAAAAACGGATTTCCCGGCTCCGTCGGGGTCGTCAATACCAACTGGGATTTCTATTTACAGGATGACTGGAAGATAACGCGCCGGCTAACTGTGAACCTCGGACTCCGCTATGACTACAACACGGCGTGGAAGGAGCGCAACAATCAGGTCCAGAATTTCGACTTTGACACGCAGTCGTTTCTCTCTCCCACCCAGCCGGTATACGACGCGCCGAAACATGATTTTGCGCCACGGGTCGGATTCTCGTGGGATCCACTTGGAACAGGAAAAACGGTCATTCACGGATACGGCGGGTTATTCTACTTGCCGATGCAGTTCGGCTTTGGGCTTACCAGCAATATCCCCGCCCTGGCGAGTTATAACGTGAACGTATTCCAGGCGATCTTTGCCAACCCGCCGTTCTCGATCGCCTATCCGTCCCCCAACCCGCCACTGATTGCCGGAACGCAAAATGTATCCATATTTCCCCAACACCCGAGAGACCCCTATTCCACAAACTGGTTGTTCGGTATTCAACAGGAGTTGGCACGGAACACGATTCTCAGCATCAACTATATGGGGAACAAGACTCAGCATCTACAGGCGGGAGTGGATTTCTCCGCCATCAATCTCAATCCCGCCAATACAATTACAGCCGCGCGTCCACTGTCGGGGTTCGCCAATGAAAACTTCGACAGCGATTCCCTGTTCTCCAACTACAATTCGCTGCAAGTGCAGCTACGCCGCAACATTGGAAAGCTGAACCTGGAGGCGAATTACACCTGGTCGCACGAAATCGACGACCAGGTCAACGTTTTCGGCGGCTTCTCGGATCCCTTCGATCCCAATATCGACAAAGGCAGCGGGGACTGGGACGTACGTCATAATCTCACGGGGAGCGCTGTTTACAGCTTGCCGGAGTTGAAAGGCTCGAGTTCGCTGGTTCGCGGATTCCTGGGCGGATGGCAGACATCGACCATTCTCCAGACTCGCTCTGGACTGCCTACGAACATCCAACTTATCAGCGGTTTCTTTGGAATTCCCATGCGACCCAACTTCGTTCCCAACCAGCCGACGACCGTTCCTAACGCCAGTTGGCCGAATACGAGCTACAACCTCAATGCCTTCTCCGTACCTCCCGGCTACGACGGTAATTGGGGAACGAATCTTGGAGACGTTGGACGCAACGCCCTTCGCGGCCCTGCGTTCTTTCAGTGGGACCTTTCGGGCATGAAGAATTTTCCGATCACGGAGAGTGTGAAGCTGCAATTCCGAGTGGATCTCTTCAACATCCTGAATCATCCTAATTTCTCGAGCCCCGACGGCGGAATTTGCACAGCGGTTGCGGGCGCGACGCCTACGACGCCGGCCGGATGCGCTCTGGCTCCAACCCCCACCAACCCCAATGCCCTCGCGATCAACCCCAATTTCGGCCGCGCGAGTCAGACCATCGCCGACAATATCGGCAGTCAGATCGGCAATGGCACGGCGCGCCAGGCGCAATTGTCACTAAAGGTCATCTTCTAGAATTCAGGGGGCTCGTCTCGGCGGCAACGGTAAAGGGTTGCCGCCGAGACTGATTCACAACCGCAATTCAAGCGCTTGAGAGCAGAGCCATGCAGTGCAGCCTCGTCAGCATGCTACCTTGTCGCACCCGGCCTCTAGGATAGAGAAAAGAACAAGGCACCAGGTTTAAGAATCAATGTCTACCGTTCATCGATCGAGTTATGACAAGCACCCCTTCGTCCCAGTTTCCGCGGATGCGGACGCGTGCGACGTTGGTTGGCCGTCTATAGCACAGCGGCTAAAAGCAAAAATTCGTGCGGGCCGATTCGTACTGTGCGTCGAGTGTTATCCCGGCTGTTTTGAAAAACAGATCGAGCAGGAACTTGTTCGCGCACTGAATCCGGCTATGGTGGTACGGGCGGGCGAATGCCTCCTGCCCCAAAAAGCAATCGAGACGCTGTGTGCACGCGATCTCGGCGATGACCCGGTCTTCGCATTCATGAGTAACTATGTGCTCTCCGAGTTTATGGATGAGCGCGAAGTTAGGAAACGGCAATCGAGCATAAAGCAAGCCACCGGCCTGGTGCTGGTGATGGGGACGGGTGCGAGCCTGATCGCCGAAACCTGGGACCTGCTGGTGTATTGCGACCTGGCGCGGTGGGAGATCCAACAGCGCCAGCGGGCTGGGGAAATTACAAACTTCGGTCTGGACAACTACACGGAACGCGCCGCTCTCAAATACAAACGTGCCTACTTTGTGGATTGGCGCGTCGCAGACCGGCTCAAGAAGCCACTCCTTCCGCGAATCGATTTTCTTCTTGATACAAATCAGCGGGACACGCCCAAGATGATTCGCGGCAAGGATTTGCATCAGGGCTTACGTAAGGCCGCTCATCAACCCTTCCGGGTGGTACCGTTCTTTGATCCGGGCCCATGGGGCGGCCAGTGGATGAAAGAGGTTTGCGATCTTCCGCGCGACGTGGAGAACTACGCCTGGTGTTTTGACTGTGTTCCCGAGGAAAACAGTCTGCTGCTTGGGTTTGGAGATGTGCGGATTGAAATTCCATCGATCAACCTGGTTTTTCAGCGTCCGCGGCAACTTCTGGGTGAGGCGGTCCACGCCCGATTTGGCACGGAATTCCCTATCCGCTTTGATTTTCTCGACACCATGGATGGCGGGAATCTCTCATTCCAGGTTCATCCCCTGACGGAATACATTCAGGAAAAGTTTGGCATGGCTTACACGCAGGACGAGAGTTATTACATGCTGGACGCAAAACCAGACGGATGCGTGTACCTCGGACTCAAACAGGACATTGATCGCGAGCAGATGACGTCGGATCTGCGCGAGGCGCAGGCAGGCGGATTGGAATTCGACGCCGATAAATATGTCAACCGATTCCCCGCCCAGAGACACGATCACTTTCTGATTCCAGCCGGCACCCCGCATTGCTCGGGGAAAAACAGCATGGTGCTGGAAATCAGCGCCACCCCTTACATTTTTACCTTCAAGATGTGGGACTGGGGCAGGATGGGCATGGATGGCTCCCCCCGACCGATCCACCTGGAACACGCCCTGCGCAATATGCAATGGGATCGGACCACGGATTGGGTCGCAGGCAAGCTCATCAATGCGATTGAGCCTATCGGCGAAGGTGACGGCTGGCGCGAAGAGCGCACCGGACTTGACCAACGCGAGTTTATCGAGACTCGCCGCCATTGGTTCACCGGGCGGGTGCCCCATTCCACGAATGGGGGCCTGAATGTATTGAATCTCTGCGAAGGCGAAGAAGCCGTCGTGGAGAGTCCGGGCAAACAATTCCCGCCGCTTGTTGTTCACTTCGCAGAGACGTTCATCGTGCCCGCCGCTGTCGGAGACTACACCATACGGCCGCATGGCCCGTCGGAAGGAGAGCGCTGCGCAACCATCAAGGCGTTTGTGCGGACCAAGCCATAAAAACGGCGGTGGGCGGGCGGCCACCCGGGAGTAAATCCGTTCAGGGCTTGGTCCCGACCTGACCAGGAACCATGCGAGCGGCGATCAACTCGAGCATCCTGGGCAGAGAGTTGTCCCAAAACTCCCAGGTATGGGCGCCCGGATATTCGTGATACTCGTACGAAATATTGTTCGAGGAGAGCTCGCTGGCGAATTTTCGATTCGAGAATAGAAATGGATCCCGGGAGCCGCACTCCAGAAACAGATAGGGGATCTTGGTGCGATCTGCCTTTGCCAGGAGCGAATAAATATTGTTGGCCAGGCGCATAGCACTGTCTGGCGGCCCGTAAGCACGGTCTGCGCTTTCGCGAAGGTCGGGCATGACTTGCTCGACTCCGGCAGGACCGTCCAGGGCGCCGCTGACGCTGCCAACCACTGCGAACAGGTCGGAGTGCTTCAGTCCGAACAGGATCGAACCGTAGCCGCCCATCGAGAGTCCGGCGATCGAGCGACGTTGGGGCGAGGCAATGGTGCGCCAATGAGCATCCATCTCGTGAACAAGATCGGTGGCGATGTAATCCTCGAAACGATCAGCCGGAACCGTGGCGGAGTTTACATACCACGAGTTCTGAGCATCCGGCGTGACAATGACCATGGGATAGCGCCGGGAGTATTCGACCAGCTTGGTCAGCGTCACCCAGTTCTTGTAATCGCCAGCCCAGCCGTGAAGCAGGTAGAAAACCGGATACCTCTGCTGCGATTGCTGATAGCCCACCGGCAGAACGATCAGGTAGTGCATATCGCGGTCGAGCGATTTGCTGTGAAAGGTGCGGTCCTGCACTCGCGACGAAAGGACCGCCTTCGCGGATTGCGGCTTCTGCGCGACCGCGCTTTCGGTTGCAACGAAGAAGGCGAGGCTCAGGAGCAGGCCGGTGATGCGCTGTGAACTGGAAGATCGTCTCATGACACCCAAGCTCCCTGTCGTTGTTGCCCGTGGTCGTTCGATTGCAAACCTCGGTCCGTAACCGATCCAGATTCCACCGAGACGAGGTCGAAAGCGATCATTTTTTTGCCGCTGCCCCCGTACCGCCCGCTTGGAAGGCCATCCCTCCGGTGGGTACAAGCATGCCGCCATCGACAACCAAAATAGCGCCGGTGATGAACGAGGCCAACGGCGAGGCGAGATAGACAATTGCGTCGGCGACCTCTTCGGATCTGCCGATGCGTCCCATGGCGTGCATTCCGCCGCAGGTGCGAATGACGGATTCGGGATCGGGATCCAGGCTCGCGGCCCACCGGAGCATGGGAGTATCGATGGAGCCGGGACAAACGCAATTGACGCGAATTCCTTTTTGCGCATAGTCGAGCGCCATGGCGCGGGTCAGCCCAAGGAGCCCGTGTTTAGCGGTGACGTAGGCAACCGAATTTCCAACCGCCGTCATGCTCTGCACCGACCCTACGACGACGATGGCGGCGCTGCCGCGCTTGAGCATGTGAGGAACAGCGAATTTCGACATCAGGAAGCAACCCTTCAAGTTCACGCCCAGCAACCGGTCCCATGCCTGCTCTGTCGTGGTGAGAACGTCGCCGTAGTCCTGGATCCCGGCGTTGCTGACGAGGATGTCGATCGGGCCGAATTTCGCGACCACCGCGTCGACGGCGCGCGAAGCCTCAGAGGCAGCGCTCACGTCGCAGGCAAAAAACTCGCACGCCGCGCCGCTGCTCGCGATCTGGGCGGCCGTCTTCTCACCCGCCTCGCGATTGGTATCGAGAACGGCAACCGCCGCGCCCTCCGCCGCCAAGCGGCGTGCGGCGGCCTCTCCGATTCCCATTGCTCCACCTGTCACGATGGCAACTTTGTCTTTGAGGTCGAAGTTCATTTTCCCTGGCCCCGTTCCAATTTCGATTTGGTCCGGACGCGAATGGTGAGCACTTGAAAAGGTTGGATCGGAACCGCGAGCGCGTCACCCTGGGTCGGGAGTTCCGACTGATTATCTTCGAGAAGATTGCACAGCCATGACTTTTCAAAAGAGAGGAATTTGCTGCGGACATTCACGCTGGAAGACTTTCCAGCGGACTCCTGGATGCGCAGGATCGAGCCGTCGCCATCTTCCGCGGGCTTCCATGTGAGTAGCGTCACTTCGGGATCAATCTCGAGCACGCTGGCCTGCTGTTCGGGAAGTGTCGACCCATCCTGCGAAGCGGAAAGGTCGTCGCGTTCGAGCGGGGTGAGCGCA
>Ga0193726_1003184_pt1 | contig 10585 bp, 12 predicted proteins | sample H2c1metaG_FD_144928 | JGI IMG/M metagenome (GOLD analysis project Ga0193726, IMG submission 144928) | Soil microbial communities from a riparian zone of the East river system, Colorado, United States - H2c1 | ecosystem: Environmental > Terrestrial > Soil > Riparian zone | place: USA: East River... | reverse complement strand
CACAACGGCTACATCGTGGCCTTCGCCTACCTCGAAGGCATCGACACCCCGGCCAACAAGAAGTTCGTCGAGATCGTGCACGACAAGTACAAGATCCCGCACATGACCGAGCTCGCCACCATGACCTATCACGGCGTCTATCTGTGGGCGAACGCGGCCAAGAAGGCGGGCAGCATCGACCGCATGAAGGTGATCGAGGCGCTCGAGCAGAATGCGTCGTTCGACGGCCCGGCCGGCAAGACGACCATCGACCCGCAGACGCACCACACCATCCTCGACGTCTATATCGGCGAGGCCAAGGACAAGAAGTTCAACGTGCTCGAGACGTTCTCGCAGCAGAAGCCGGCCGAGCAGAAGCCGGCCGACACGCAGGCCGTCTGCGACCTCAAGAAGAATCCCAACGAGAACAAGCAGTACATCATCGACGTCAAGACCTGAGACTTCTCGCCCCTCCCTTCGCGGAGTCCGCGAAGGGAAGTGTCGGCCTCATAGGCCGACGGAGGGTCAGTTTGGTTAGTAGGCGACCTGCTCGTGGATTACGTCGTCATCCTCCTGCTGCAGATCGGCAGCGCCGTCGCCAGCCTGGTGCTGATGAGCATCGGCCTTGCCGTGATCTTCGGCATGATGCGGGTCATCAACCTGGCGCACGGCGAGTTCCTGATGCTGGGCGGCTATGCCGCCATCACCGCCTTCAACCTGGGCGTCAACCTCTGGGTGGCGATGGTGGTGGTGGCGCCCCTCGTGGTCGGGCTGTTCGGGGCGCTGGTCGAGCGGCTGGTGATCCGCCATCTCTACGGCCGCCTGATCGACACCATGCTGGCGACCTGGGGGCTGAGCCTGGCCATGATCGGCTTTGTCACCGTGGTGTTCGGCAACACCGTGTCGGGCATCTCGGCGCCGCTCGGCAGCGTCTCGATCGGCGCCTATCGCACCGGGGTCTACGAAATCTTCCTGATCCTGGTCGCGGCGATCCTGCTGATCGCGGGCTGGCTGGTGCTGCGCTTCACGCGGATCGGCCTGATCGCGCGCGGCACCATGCAGAATGCCTCGATGGCGGCCGCGCTGGGCACCAATCCGTCGGCGGTCTATGCCGTCACCTTCGCCATAGGCTCGGCGCTGTCGGGCCTGGCCGGCGGGCTTTTGGCGCCACTCACCGGCGTCGTGCCGACCATCGGGGCGGCCTACATCGCCAAGGCCTTCATCACCGTGATCAGCGGCGGCGCGGCGATCCTCTCCGGCACCGCCATCGCCTCGGCCTTGCTGGGCACCATCAACACGCTGGCCACCTTCGCCTTCACGTCGGTGCTGGGCGAGGTGGCGCTCCTGGTGGCGGCGGTCGTGCTGCTGCGCCTGCTGCCGCAGGGCATCACCGGACGCTTCTTCCGGAGAGCGCTGTGAAGAAGGCCCGCGTGCTGCCCGTCCTCGGCAATCTCGCGGTGCTGGCCGCGGGCCTCGCCGTGTTGTTCGGCCTGCCGGCTTTTGCCGAGACCTACCTGATCATCAACTCGACGATCTTCGCCGCCTTCGCCATCCTGGCCCTCTCGCTGGCGCTGATCTGGGGCTACGCCGGCATCCTGTGCTTCGGCCAGGCAGCGTTCTTCGGGCTGGGCGGCTACGTCTATGCCGTCACCGCCATCAACATGGGCGACACCACGGTGCCCGCCGTGCTGGCCGTGCTGCTGCCGGCGCTGTTCGCCGGCATGCTGGGCTACTTCATGTTCTGGGGCCGCATCAGCGACGTCTATCTCGGCGTGATCACCCTCACCGTCTCGCTGATCTTCTTCCGCTTCATCAACCAGACCGCCGGCGAGCAGTGGAACATCGGTGACGCGCCGCTGGGCGGCTTCAACGGCATTCCCGCCACACCCATCCTCAACTGGCCGGGCCGGCCCGGCGACCAGCTCGCGCCGGAGAACATCTTCAGCCTGGCGGTCGGCCTGCTGATCATCGTCTACTTCTGCTGCAAGATCCTTTTGGCCACCCGCTTCGGTCGCATCATCGTCGCGATCCGCGAGAACGAGACCCGGGCCGAGCTGCTGGGCTACGACGTCAGGCTCTACAAGCTCGCCATCTTCATGATCGGCGGCGCGATGGCCGGCCTCTCCGGGCTGCTGTTCGCCAACTCGGTGTTCGTGAGCCCCACCATGTTCAGCCTGCCGGTGAGCGGCCAGATCATCATCTGGATCATCATCGGCGGCCTCGGCACGCTGATCGGGCCGGTCATCGGCTGCATCCTGATGCAGATCCTGACCAACTATCTCGGCACGCTGAGCCAGGTGAAGGGCTTCGGCTGGGTCGATCCCAACCTCGTGCTGGGCGTCCTGCTGGTGATCTTCGTCCTGCTGGTGCCCAAGGGCCTGACCGCGCTGGTGGCCGATGGCTGGCGATGGCTCGCCAGCCTTGCCACGCGGCCACGCGCGGCGGCCGAACCGGCGGCGCGCGAGCGGACGTCAAACCCATGACGGCCACCGCGCTTCTCGAGACCAAGGGCCTGACGATGCGCTTCGGCGGCGTGGTCGCCGTCGACCATGTCGACTTCACCCTGCAAGAGGTCGAGCTGCGCTGCGTCATCGGGCCGAACGGCGCGGGCAAGAGCACCTTCTTCAAGTGCCTGACCGGGCAGTTGCGGCCGACCGGCGGCGAGGTCTTGTTCCGCGGCGCGCCGGTCGGCCGCATCGGCACCCACGCCATCGCCCGCCTGGGCGTCGGCATCAAGACCCAGGTGCCCAACGTATTCGACGGCCTCACGGCGCGCGACAATGTGTGGACGGCGGCCACCAAGGTGGCGCCCGGGCGCATCGCCGAGCGGCGCACCGACGAGGCGATGGAGCGGGTCGGTATTGCCGGCATCGCCGATCGTATCGTGGGCCAGCTGGCGCACGGCCAGCGCCAGCTCGTCGAACTGGCCATGGTGATCGCCCCCGAGCCCGACCTGATCCTGCTCGACGAGCCCGCGGCCGGCATGACCGACGAGGAGGTCGACCGGCTGGTCGACCTGATCGCCGAATTGAACCAGCGTCACGCCCTGGTCGTGGTCGAGCACGACATGCAGTTCATCCGCCGCATCGCCAAGACCGTCACCGTGTTCCACCAGGGCGCGGTGCTGATCGAGGGCAACGTCGCCGACATCCTGACCAACGACCAGGTGCGCGACGTCTATCTCGGCAAGCAGGCGGCGTAGAGAATGGCTACGTGCGCGCGGACGGATGTCTTTTCCTCCCCTTCGCGGACTCCGCGAAGGGGAGGTGCCTGCGTAGCGGGCGGAGGGGTCATGAGCATCATCACGGTCGCCCATGACCCCTCCGGCCCTTCGGGCCACCTCCCCACGCTTCGCGTAGGGAGGAAATAAATGCTCGAAGTGCGCAACCTCGCCTCCGGCTACCAGAAGATCCCGATCATCCTCGGGGTCAATTTCGAGGTCGCCGACGGCGAGTTCGTGGGCATCCTGGGCCATAACGGCATGGGCAAGACGACGGGCATCCTGGGCCACAACGGCATGGGCAAGACGACCCTGCTCAAGACGGTGGTCGGCCAGTTGCCGGCCACGGCGGGCAGCATCCGCCTTGGCGGCGCGGAGATCGCGCGCGCCCCTTCATATCGCCGCGCCCGCCTCGGCCTGGGCTACGTGCCGCAGGGCCGGCAGATCTTTCCCGGCCTCTCGGTGCTCGACAACATGCGTATGGGCGCGGCCAGCGCGGGCCTGGGCGACGACGTGCTCGACCGCGTCATCGACTCCCTGCCGCGGCTGAAACCGATCCTGGGCCGCGCCGGCGGCGTGCTGTCGGGCGGCGAGCAGCAGATCCTCGCCCTGGCGCGCTGCCTGTGCGGCCAGCCCAAGCTCATCCTGCTCGACGAGCCGACCGAAGGCATCCAGCCCTCGATCATCGAGGAGATCATCGAGATCCTGCTGGGCTTGAAGAAGCGCAGCGGCCTCACCGTCGTGCTGGTCGAGCAGAATCTCGAATTCATCCGCCGCCTGTCGGACCGCGTCCTGATCATTCAGAAGGGCCGCATCACCGGCGAGGTCCCGCCCGACCATCTGCACGACGACGCCCTGGTGGCCGAGTTCGTCGGCATGAGCGCGCACTGACTTCTGACCACAGAGGGAGAAAGCACCATGGCAAGCGTGAAGATGCCGACAGCGGCCGAACTGGCGAAGGTCGGCAGCGAACTGGGCATGAACCTGTCGGACTCCGACATCGCCTTCTTCCAGGAGACGTTCGCCGGCAACGTCGCCGCCTACAACGTGCTGGAAGCGCTGCCCGACAACCTGCCGGCGGTGAAATATCCGCGCACGCCGGGCTATCAGCCGGAAGGCGACGAGAACAAATATAATCTCTGGTACGTCAAGAGCGAGATCAAGGGCGCGCCCGAGGGCAAGCTCAAGGGCAAGCGCGTCGCGCTCAAGGACAATGTCTGCGTCGCCGGCGTGCCGATGATGAACGGCGCCTCGACGTGCCGATGATGAACGGCGCCTCGACCCTCGAAGGCTACATGCCTGACGTCGACGCCACGGTGGTGACCCGCATGCTCGATGCCGGCGCCACGGTGGTCGGCAAGGTCCGTTGCGAATATTTCTGCTTCTCCGGCGGCAGCCACACCTCTGCTCCGGGGCCGGTCCACAATCCGCGCAAGTACGGCTACTCGGCCGGCGGCTCGTCGTCGGGCAGCGCCGCCGTCATCGTCACCGGCGAGGCCGACATGGCGATCGGCGGCGACCAGGGCGGCTCGATCCGCATGCCGTCGGCCTATTGCGGCATCGTCGGCCTGAAGCCGACCTGGGGCCTGGTGCCCTACACCGGCATCATGCCGATCGAGCTCACGCTGGATCACACCGGGCCGATGACGGCGAGCGTCGCCGACAACGCCCTGATGCTGGAAGCCATCGCCGGCCCCGACGGACTCGATCCGCGGCAGATGGGCTGTACCGTCGACACCTACACGAAGGCGCTGGGCGGCAGCGCGTCGGGCCTCAAGATCGGCGTGGTCAAGGAAGGCTTCGGCCATCCCCAGTCGGAGAAGGTGGTCGACGAGCTGGTGAAGAAGGGCGCCGCCAAGTTCAAGGAGCTGGGCGCCACGGTCGAGGAAGTCTCGATCCCCTGGCATCTCACCGGCATGGCGGTGTGGTCGGCGATCGCCGTCGAAGGCGCCACCTGGCAGATGATGCTGGGCAACGGCTACGGCTTCAACTGGAAGGGCCTCTACGTCACCAGCCTGGTCGACGCGCATTCGGCGTGGCGCGAGCGCGCCGACGAGCTGTCGGACACGCTCAAGACCACGATCCTGTTCGGCAAATATGCGCTCAACAAGTATCGCGGCCACTACTACGCCAAGGCGCAGAACCTGGCGCGCAAGCTCGCGGGCGCCTACGACGCCGCGCTGGCCAAGTACGACCTGCTGCTGATGCCAACCCTGCCGCTGCGCGCCACCAAGCTGCCCGATCCGGCCGGCCCGCGCATGGACATCATCAATCGCGCCTTCGAGATGCTGCCCAACACTGCGCCGTTCGACGTCACGGGACACCCGGCGATCACGCTGCCCTGCGGCATGAGCGAGGGCCTGCCGGCGGGCATGATGCTGATCGGCAAGCACTGGAACGAATCGACGATCTACAAGGCCGCCGACGCCTACGAGAAGAGCCACGACTGGAAGAAGGTCACGGCGTAGTCTCTTGGCCGTCGTCTCGACCAAGGCCCGAAGGGCCGCGCGGAGAGACCTTCTTTCAACAATAGGCTGCCTATCGACGAAAGAAGGCCCCTCGACTGCGCCGCCCTTCGGGCGGCTCCGCTCGGGACGACGGACAATATGAGTCCGGTATTCCAATCTGCTAAGGTCCCCCCGACGAGGGGGGACCGAACCGATGCGGATCATCGCGCTGCTGCTCGTGGCTTTCGTCGCGTTGAGCCACGTGGGCTTCCTGATCCTGGAAATGTTCTACTGGAACGAGCCGGTCGGCCGGGAGATCTTCAACACGACGCCGGAGTTCACGGCGTCAACGGCGGTGCTGGCCGCCAACCAGGGCCTCTATAACGGCTTCCTCGCCGCGGGCCTGCTGTGGGGACTTTTCAGCGGCCGGCGCGACCTGAAAATCTTCTTCCTGTGCTGCGTCATCGTGGCCGGCGTCTATGGCGGGCTCACCGCCAAGATGTCGATCCTCTACGTCCAGGGCGTGCCGGCGCTGGCCGCCCTGCTGGCCGTGCTGTCGACGCGACCGCCGCGCACGCGGAGCCGCCTGTAGAAGTTTGTGTCAGGCGGGCTGCGGTGCGTAGCCGAAAGCGAATCTCGCTATGTCCTGATGCTTCTCGCCCAGCGCCATCTGCGCGAGCAGTTCGCCGATGCCGGCCGAGTGCTTGAAGCCGTGACCTGAGCAAGGAGAGGCGACAATCACGCGATCGGCGTCGGGATGGCGGTCGATGATGAAGCGGGCGCGGTCGACCTGCGTGTAAAGACAGACCTTGTGCCTCACGCAGGTGGGCGACAGGCCGGGAAAATACGGCCCGACATAGGTCTCGTACATCTCGCGGATTTCGTCCGGACCGACAGCGCGCGCCACCGTGTCCGGCGTTGTCACGGAGTGATTCTGCTCGGTGGCGATCTTGACGCCCTCCTCCAGGCCGCCGGTGGCGGGGAAGCCGTAGATCGGCTGGGGTGCCGGAACCTGCCAGATATAGACGGGAAACCGCTCGGGCGAGAATTGCGCATGTTCCTCGGCGCCCTTGGCCTGGAACCAGTAGAGCACCTGGCGGGTCACCTTGAACTGGCCGGCCAAGGCCGGCTTGAGAAAATCCGGCAGCCACGAACCCGCCGCCACGATCAGCTGCTTGGCGTGGTAGGTATCCTTGTCGGTCTTCACCGTGACCGAGCCACCCGCCTGATCGAAGGAGATGACCGTCTCGTTCAGGTGCAGATCGGCGCCGAGGGCCTTGGCCTTTTGCAGCTGGGCGGTGACGCATCGCTCGGGGCGCACGAAGCCGCCGACATCGTCGTGGTAGGCCTCGTCGCCGTCGGCGACATTGAAGGCGGGATACCTTTGCCTGATCTGCGCCGTGTCGAGAATCTCGTAGTCCAGCTTCGCCTTCTTCGCGGCGTCGACGGTTGCGACATCGTCGTGGTAGGCCTCGTCGCCGTCGGCGACATTGAAGGCGGGATACCTTTGCCTGATCTGCGCCGTGTCGAGAATCTCGTAGTCCAGCTTCGCCTTCTTCGCGGCGTCGACGGTTGCGCCCCGAAAATCCGCCACGCTGTGATTGGCCGCCCGTTTCCCCGGTCCGAAGAGCACCAGCAGTCCGTTCTGCGTGAAGAGATCCATGCCGAGCTCCGCCTCGAGCTCGCGCCAGATCTGGTGCGAGCGTGCGGCGAACACCGAATATTCAGGTCCCTCGCCACAGGCGACGCGGGTTACGCGCGTGTCACCATGGGTCGAGCCGAACTCGTGGGGCGGAGAATAGCGGTCGATCCCCAGCACCCGGGCGCCACGCCTGGCCAACTGGTAGGTGGCGGCGGCGCCCATGGCGCCCAAGCCAAGGACAACGGCATCGTACGCGACTGGCATGTGCACCCCCTCAAACGCCGGCGAGATGCCGGGCGCCCCATTTACGAATCGAATCGATGATCGGCACGAAGCTGCGGCCCATTGGCGTCAGGCGATAGTCGACCTTGGGCGGCACCGTGCCGTAGTCGCGGCGGTCGATCAGGCCGGCGGTGGCCAGTGCCTTGAGCTCGCGGCTCAGCACCCGGGGCGCGATCTCCGCCGAGCCGTCGCCGCCGCGCAGCAGGCCGCTCCTGATCTCGCCGTAGCGCCGCGCGCCATCCTTGAGGTCCCACAGGATACGGACCTTGTACTTGCCGCTCACCATCTTCTGGAACGCCAGCACCGGACAGCCGCAGCCCGCACCCTCGCGCGCGCCGCGTACACTATCATTTTTGTCCATACTTGCGCCCCCGCTCCCATGTCCTAGTCTTTTGCCATCGAGGAGGAACGACATGAAGCAATTTCTCATCAATTTTTGTCCATACTTGCGCCTCCGCTCCCATGTCCTAGTCTTTTGCCATCGAGGAGGAACGACATGAAGCAATTTCTCATCAAGTACCGCCACACCACCGGCACGACGGAGGACTGGCACCGCGAGATCGCGTCGTTCATCGCCTCGCTCGACGGCGATCCGGCGCTCAAGGGCAAGATCGGCTATCGCTGCATGAAGGGCCGCGACGGCGCCGATTACTACCACCTCGCCACGGTGTTCGACGATACCGCGCGGATCGCCCTGCAGGAGCGTGCCTTCTTCAAGCATTACACCGAGGCTACCCGGCTTGTTTCCGGCGGTTCGGTCGAGGTCGTGCCCCTGGAGATGATCGCCGAGACGGCGGTCGCATAGGCTTGTGAAGGTCTGCCGCGCCCCGCACTATGGCGGGGCTCGAGGAGGCCCATGTCGATCCCCATCATCCGCCGGGCGCTGCTGGGTGTCGCCGCGCCACTCGGCCTCGCGGTGTCCTTCGCCCGGCCGGCTTTGGCGGGCAGCCTCGACGTCGTCGCATCGTTCACCGCGAAGCCTTCGCAGCTCGACGTCGCAACCTATACCGACCCGAATCAGAAGCCGTCGAAGGTCGGGCTGTTGAGCATCTCCCACAGCAACGCGATCGCGCTCGGCGCCGCCGACTGGAAATCCCTGATCGACCTGGTGCACAAGGCCGCCGCAGCGACGGCATCGGCGGCCTGGACGGCCGTCGGATCGATAAAGGACGTGTCGAAGGACGTGGCGACACTCACCGTCAGCAGCGGCCCCGGCCTGCGCTTCGTCATCTCCTCGGCCAAGGGCGGCACCGTCACCCATATCCTGCCCAAGTCAGACATTGCGCGCCTGGAAAAGGCGCTGGCTCAGGTGAGCGACGCCCTGTCGAAGTAGGCGCGCTGGCTGCCCTTCCTGAACGCGTATCGGATCGCCATGTGTCTCAGCCGGCCCCAGCTTTCTCGCTGTGGGCCACCGCCGTTGCCACGTTCCACCGGAGCGTCGCGACATCACCCGTCCCCAGCTCCAGCGTTGCGTAAGCGCCTCGGTGCTGAACGCGAAAGCGCCTTGCACCATGGCCATCGTTCATGACCAACATCACCATCCGCGAATCAGGCGTCAGACAAGTCACGTTGGGAAGCTGATCCACCTCGCTTGAATGAACCCGTACCGACCCCGGCCGGATAAACCTCGCCGCGTGCGCCATCAGATAATATCCAGCATTTCGCTTGATCGTGGCCCCGACGGTAAAGCCGCCCACGGCGCCGCGGCGGCGCTTCATGGTGACCCCGATGGTGACGCCGCCGAGGGCTCCCACGGCGCCGCGGCGCGTGTGCAGGGCGAACCTGGGATCAGAGGCAAGATTCCACTCCAGCGCGGTCCGGCTCCAGTTCCTCAGGGTGCCGATCAGGACATTCTTCGTATGCCAGCGCAGGGCGCCCATGAAATCGTCATGGGCGGAAACCCATTGTTCGGTGAAGTACACTTTTTGCTCCGGATACCGAGCATGCACTGCCGACATCACCTCCGGCGATCCGTTGTACAAATGCCAGGCAACGCCGCCGATATAGGCGCGCGCCTCGGCGTCCCCCAGCACCGTGAGGGGATAATCCGGTTCGTCGCAATTGTGGTCCCAGCAGAGTATTTCCGTTTCGGGGGCGCTGCGGCGCAATTCCGGTCCAAGGTATCCCTTGATGAAGTCCGCCTGTTCCGTGGCGCTCATCACCATGCTCGGCTCGTTCCTCGGATTGTGCGGCTCATTCTGTGGCGTCACCGCGCTGACGTTAATGCCATGCCCGCGCATCGTTTCCAGGTATTTCGCGAAGTATCGTGCATACGCCGAATAACTTTCCGGCTTCAGCCTTCCTGCCACGTAGCTGCCGTTGCTCTTCATCCACGGCGGTGCCGACCACGGCGAAGCGATGATCTTCACAGCCGGATTGATCCGCAATATCTCCTGCAGCACGGGAACGACCTCCCGGTCGCCGGCGGAAAGATTGAAGCGCGCGAGGTCAGGGTCCGCCGTCCCGCGACGCAGGCCCCAATAGCTGAAATCCCTCTGGCCGAGATCGGAAGCGCCGATACTCAGTCGCAGACAGCTCAGCCCGACCGAAGCACCGGTCAAGCCAAACAGCTCCTGCAGCAGGTCCGCGCGGTCTGCCGCCGCAAGCCCCGCCAGCAAATACGCACTGCCGCCCGTCAGCGCAAACCCGAAGCCTTCGATCGGCTGAAAGGTCCGGCCATCGTCGATTTCGATCGTCGGGAGTGCGTCTTGCGGCACTGATCTGGAAAATGCCACCGGCCGCATGGGCTGCAGCAGCGAATTGGCATCACGCGTAACCCAGCCCTCGATCATCCCGTAATCGTCCCGTTTTCCGGGCCTGTCACGCGTGATCGCGAGGCTGCTGCGCTCGGATCAACTCGGCGAACCAATCGAAGGACGCTTTGGGAACCCGCCTCTGGGTCGCGTAATCGATGTAAACAATTCCAAAGCGGCTCGCAAAGCCGGCGCCCCACTCGAGATTATCGAGGAGCGACCAGAGAAAATAGCCACGCACATCCGCGCCGGAAGCAACAGC